>Ga0307427_1000120_pt1 | contig 63442 bp, 55 predicted proteins | sample SalMarWE160190MG_FD_202162 | JGI IMG/M metagenome (GOLD analysis project Ga0307427, IMG submission 202162) | Salt marsh sediment microbial communities from the Plum Island Ecosystem LTER, Massachusetts, United States - WE1603-190 | ecosystem: Environmental > Aquatic > Marine > Intertidal zone >...
TTTTGTAATATTCCTCCCATAATTCTTTAGACCATATTTCTGCCCTATCCGAAACACCCACCATAACAATATCTTTTTTGAATCCTGCATATTCAATTAAAATCTGAGGTATCCTGGTTCTACCCTGTTGATCCATTGTTTCTTCAGTTGCAGAAGAAAAAAACCATCTAGAAAACTGCTGAATGCTTCTCTCCGCAACTTTATTTGCCATTATTTTTTCTTCAAGCTTTTTCCAGCTTTCCTTTGAAAACAAAAAAAGGCACTTCTCGTCAAACCCCTTTGACATAACAATGCCTTTTATCAAATCTTCTCTAAATTTTGCCGGGATAAAGATTCTTCCTTTATTATCAATTGTCCTGTGATATTCGCCTAAAAACATCTCTTCCCCATTTATTAACCATTTAAAGGTTTTTAGCTCATTTTCTAACCATTTTGCTCCACTTTTAATCAATAAGATAACACATTGCAGACAATTTGTAAACTATTATTTAAAAAAATATAGATTTATGTATGATTATTTAATCTAACATTTTTTTAATATGATTATATAACTATATATGGCTGATTCTGTATAGACTCTATAAAAAATGCACTATATATTGATTGAGGCTATAAATAATAAATTATAGATATTTGAGGTAAAATAAAAAAAATTATTTTTTTATTTAAAAAATTAATTCTCTTTTTCTAAATTAAGCTCCCGGGCAATCAATTTTCCATCTTCTGACCTGGTAAGTTCCTCTATCCTATTCTCGGCTTCATTTAGCTTATTAAGACAGTTAGAAGAAAGCTTTATACCTAACTCAAACTTCTTCATTGAATCTTCCAGAGATATATTTTCGTCCTCTAATTCTCTGACAATCTCCTCTAACTTTTTAATAGATTCCTCGAAACTCATTTCTTCAATTTTCATTTTTAAAACCTGGTTCTATCTTTTTATAAATTTTATCAAATATTCTAGCGCTGAGCACTCCATCTCTTAATAATATCCTGACCGCCTGGTCAACATTAACTTCCCTGACACTCTTTATACTCCTGTCTTTCTCCACACCATATAATAAAGCAAAACCCCTCTCAAGTATATTAACTGGATTCCTGTCAGCTATTTTACCCATAATATATTTTATTTTACTTTTCTTTAAATTAATATAATTATTCACAGTCGAAATTAACCTGATATCCGAATTCTTTATTACAGTTTTAAAAGAATAAATTTTATCAATTATATTTTTCTTATCTATCAGCCTGCATATATTTATTAGATTATTTTCTACCGTTTTTAAATTAGCTCCGATATCTCTTTCCAGCCTTATATTCAACTCGCTCACAACCTGGTTAAACCTATCAAGAAGCGTTTCTGGCCTGGCGAAGATTCTTCTTCTCATCAAAAGTAATATCTCTTTTTTACGTATTTTAACTTCTGAGCTTATAAGGCTCCTTGCCCTTTTAACCATAGTTTCTATCTTCTCAACTGTTTCCCTTTTATTCAATATAACAATCTCTGCCGCAACAGAGGGTGTTGCAGCCCTTCTATCTGCAACAAAATCAGAAATAGTATAATCTGTTTCATGACCAATTGCGGATATAATTGGAACAGGGCATTCAAAAATTTTCCCGGCTATTTTTTCCGTATTAAATGCCCATAAATCTTCAAGTGAACCGCCGCCTCTTGCAATTATTATTACATCCACACCATATTCACAGAGCTCATCTATCGCCTCGCATATCTCATCACTGGAAGTAATCCCCTGTACATTAACATCCCTCACTATAAGATGAAAATTTTCAAATCTTTCTTTAAGAACTAAAATTATATCTCTTATAACTGCGCCGCCAGTTGATGTTACCAGACCGATTCTCCCGGGCAGGAGAGGTATACTTTTCTTATTGATAACATCAAAGTAACCTTTCTCGCCCAACTTTTTTTTTAACTGCTCAAATGCAAGAATAAGCGCTCCCTTGCCTACAGGACGGGCGTCCATAGCTACTAACTGGTATTCTCCTCTCTTTTCGTACAGGGAGATGTAACCATTTATCAGGATATGTAAACCCTCTTCTATATCAAAAATCAAATTTCTGTTAATATTTTGAAACATAACTACTTTGATTTTAGAATTTTCATCCTTCAGGTCAAAATACATATGTTTCTTATCATGAAAATAGAAGTTACTTACCTCTCCTTCCACCCATATATCCGGATAACCTGCTTCAACATTTCTTTTTATATCCTGATTGAGTTCACTAACCGTGTAGACTTTTGTTTTTGAAATAGAGTAGTCTTCCATTTATAACTTACTGAAGATCCCAGTAAAGTATCACTATTCGGCTTCTGTTTTCTTCAAGCCCCTTTACCAGTACGTTTACAATTTTATCTTTATTATCACTGTAATAAGTAAATTTATAAACCGGGACATTTTCACTTTCTTCTTCAAGAAATTGCTCTTCAAGGCTTTCTTTGCTTTCTTCAAATATCTCAGACCTGCTCCAGATTGACTGGACCTTTTTACTTTTATAAAATTCTTCCACATCTTCGAGCTTCTCGGGTGTCTCTAATAAAATATAGAGAAGATTTCCGCTACCCTCCACTTTTTTTACTTCCTTGATTTCAGAGTCATCGTAGTAAAAACTATTAAACATCTCCAGGAAACCATCACTTTCCAGAAGTTGATCGAAATCTTCTTCCGGGTCTATCTCAGAAGAAGTACTATCATCTGCTGCAACATCTTCCGCTACTACCTGGTTTTCTTCAACTTCCTGTACTCCAGCTGAGAAAAAACATGAAACATTTACCGTCACAACAATCAATAAAGCAACAATCAACAATAAGATATTTGTTCTCTTTTTTTTCATAGTCATTTATCCTACTAAAATAAAATTAGTAAATATTTTAAAAGTTACATAAAGACAGAACATTATTTCCAGTGAAATCATAACAAAACTTAAAACAACTTCAAAACCCTGGTTTTTTTCTTTCAAATATAACAAAGGTTTACTCACAAACTTTTTAATTTGTGGTAAAAATTGTATCATAGAATAGAGAGTATAACCAATAAGTATTGCACTTCCAATAGTTATTATTAAATCATCAAAAAGGTAATTACTATATAGAAAATATGTTATTTCTATTAGATTCATAACTACTATCGTAGAGAAGGACATAACAAGCGAGATGGTGCTCGGAGTTCTATCTTCCTGTCCTTCTGACATATACTCCTCTAATTTCTGGATTTCTCTCTGAACAATGTAATTATTACTGGTTCTGATCATAAATCTCAGGCTTGAACCATATAAAAATAATAATACTATAGATAAAATTAGTAATAAAAACATTATTTACAAAATAAAAAATAAATCATTAATACTCTGCATAATTATTATAGCACTTATTATAACTGCAATATGTAAGATTTAGTGGTCTTTAGTTAAAGTGGTATTTGATTCCTTAACTGCTTTATTGTCATCAGACTTCTTATTATCCAGAGAATTTCCAGCAGACTTTTCAGTATTCTTCGCAGTGCTGCCGGCTCCTTTTACTTCTGGAGCACTATAACTTGATTTTAACGAACTTGACCTGTAATCTGTTTTGTAAAACCCGGAACCTTTAAAAATTATTCCCGCAGGCAAGAATAACCTCTTTGCGTTAGCATTGCAATAGATGCACTTGGTGGTATTGTTATCCCCGTTCCCATTATTATATTTTACAAACTTATCAAAAACTCTACCACATTTTTCACATTTATAACTATATATAGGCATTTCTGGTATATTCTCCTTTAATAAAAATCATTGAGAAAATATATATCAATTAACGATTTTAGTCAAATTTTTTGATTAATTTGTGGCTAATGAAAAAAAATACTCTTATAATAATTTTTATTAAACTATATACCGGGTCACATTATATTATGAAAAAAAGAGATATAATTATTATATTCATCCTTACAATAATTTTAGTAATAATTTTGATAGCATCTCTGGAGAAGAAGCAAGAAATAGAAGATATTTATTTAAGTGTTAATAAAGACTTTGCTATTGAAGGAATTCAATCCAGCGAATTTTATAACTTCAAAAGCAATGCTTCAGAAATATATCTCATAATAAAAGTAAAAAACTTAACCGTAGATAGTGAAATAAAAGTAAAATGGTTCAAAGCAGAAACCGGTAAAGATGGCGACAATTACAATTTAATTCAGGAAAATACACTTACGCCGGTTCAAAAAGGTTCAGGAAAAATTGTAGTATTACTTGTTAAAAGAGATAACACTTATGAAAAAGGTGAATACTATGTAGAGGCTTATTTAAACGGTAACAACAAAATATCAAAAAAATTTTACATAGATTCCTGATTTAATTATTCCCCACATCCTGATAATACTATAATATAATTTTTTATTATGCGTATCATAGAATTTTATTAAATGCAGTTTAATCTACTTTTATATAATCAGGTTCAACTTTGCTAAATTCTTTCTTTACCCTGTATAAGATTAATTCAAGCACCTCACTCACTACAGTATCAAGATTATAATTCTCTATTATTACAACTTCCTTTTCTTTTGCTAACCTTTCTATGTAATTCTGAATCATAATAATCTTATCCAGATGTTTAATATACCTGCTCATAGGTCTGGAGCCCTGGGTTTCAACAGTCCTTTTAGTAAAGTGCTCCTTGTGCACACCTCTATCAGGTACAGAAATAACTATTTGCTGAATTATAGCCTGAGGCAGGTAGTCATCAAGATTTAGATAACCGGGAACTATATGAGCCCCTTCTATAACAATATCTGATTTTTCTTCTACGCTCCTCTTTATTATTGCTTCTACGCCAACACTAACTGCCAGAACCTGCTCTCTAAACCCCAGAATTACAGGGTCCACGCCAGACGGGGGAAGAGTTAAGTTTTTATAGGCATTATAAGAAGAGCCTCTGAGCGGTCTTATTAACTTATCAGACACCGATGCTCTCATAACTTCCCTGATGGCATCTGTGGAGGCGACCCTCGTTATATTTAATCTATTAGCCAGTATGGTAGCTATTGTAGACTTCCCAACACCTGTTGAGCCGCCAATAAGTATAACAATAGGTTTTTCAAGTTTACCAACAGATTGCCATAGCAGATACCTTTCAGCATACTCAATATTAATCTTATCCTTTATAAATCTGAACGCTATGGTTCTCAGATCGCTGAGAGATAATGAATGTATTTTATTATTTAAAAAATAATCCTGTATCTCGCTGGCTATTTTATAGGCAGTTAAGATATCAAGACCTGTAACCGAGATAGATGAAGCAAGTATTCCTTTTGAAAAAGGAAGCCCACCTTTTTTATCCGATATAACAACTACTCTCGGATTTACTTCCTCTTTATCTTCTGTTTCCAAATTACTTTTTCCTCTCTAAAAATAATTTTTTTAATTTATCTTTTAAGATATTCTCGCCATTCAGCACTACGGGTAAATTATTCATATATATTATACCTTTATTGTTTTTATACGCATAATCTGTAAGAACGTCAACTGAAGCTGCCTTTAACTCTGTAAGGATTGTGTCATAATAATTTTTATTTATTTCTATATCCTCTTTTAGTTTCCTTCTATCTCCAAGATTGAAACTTATTTTTACCACCCTGCATTTAAAGTTATCCTCAAGGTACCTTTTTATACTTGTTGCTATAATCTCATTAGAGGTCATTGCTAAAAATATTTTTTTGCCGGATATATCAGATAAAGGTTCGGGCCTGAAAACTGTTTTTATAATCGGAGCTTCAGGATTTATCTTCCTTATCTCTCCTTCAAGAAAATTTATTTTGTCTTTGTCTGCAATTGGCTCCTCGCACATCGTCAGAATTATTAAATCAGCAGTCAGAATCCTGTAGATTCCCAGATAACCTACTATACTTTCCCACTTCTGGCCAGCACCTATAACACAAATGCAGAAATCTGTCTTCACATCCGGGACAGAAGCACCACTTCCTTCTACTATTATTAAGTCGGGGTTTAGCTTTTCGGCTGTATCAATACCTTCCTTTATATTACTCATAAAAACTTTACCCCCAAAACCACCTCCACATCTCCTGCATCCAACAGTGGTAACCCTGCTGGTAAGAGCGTCTTCTATATAGTCTGAACTTGCATGCATGCCCCTTCTATTAATGTCAAGAAGGTATTCGGGATTAATATCTATATTGCCGCCATCTATTACCTGGGGTTTTCCGGGACCTCCCCTGCCCATGGCAACCACACAGACTTTGATATTCATACTATCCAGTATTCTCGAAACATAAGAGCTGATTGCCGTTTTGCCAATTCTTTTTCCAGTCCCTATGATAGAAATAGAAGGTTTTTTACAAATTATATCTTTCTTTTCATAAGAAAATAAAAAATCAGGTCCCATATAACTGCATTTATTGTAAAGGCATAAAGAGGCTATCTTCATCCTGATAATATAATTCACCACAGGCTCGTCACTCAGGTCATAAACAATATCCGGTTTAAAATACTCAAGTGCATTCTTAAAATCTAAATCTATATCTTTAATTACATAAACCTTATCGCCAAAAAAATCCTCCATATTATCAAGAGTCAATTTCTCTGCTCCCCCAAGAAAAATAATTCCTTTAAAATCACCGGTATAGATTTTCTTAAGCATATAAATCGCATCAAGGGTTACCTGGGGATAATGCTCTCCATCTATTAATGCTACCAGATTTTTACCTTTATTATTTTTTTTCTTCAATAAATTTATCACAGAGCTTGCTCTTTTTTTCTTTCCTTTTTATTCCAACTATTTTTTCAACTTTATCAAAAGGATATCTCCTGTAAATATCGATTTCCTTATCCCTTACATATATGATATTATAACTTGGCTCGATTTTGCCTCTCAATCTCAAACAGGAAACCGTCCCTGAAGTAACAACTAGCATATCCTCTACCCTCCAGAGATACGGTACGTGTTTATGCCCGCAAAGCACGAGGTCTACTCCAGCATCCACTACCGTTTCCAGAACATCCCCGGCATCATTTACAATATTTCTTTCTCTACCTGTATTTGGAACAGATATCAGATGGTGGTGCATCGCAAATATTTTAAAATTCCCCTTGTTGCTTTTACTGAACTCGCTTTTTATCCAGTCGTAGTGTTCTCTTCCTATCTGTCCATTATCAAGATCAGGCTCACTTGAATCAGCTGCAACAATCGTAATCTTATTATTATTAAATGAAACATACCTGCTGCCAAAAATATCTTCAAAATGCATATACCCTACATTCCTTGAATCATGGTTCCCTAACTGGACAATCAGGTTTTTACATTTTATAGGTGACAGGTAGTTTTTAACCGTGTCATATTCCCTTCTGAAACCATTGGCGGTAAGGTCTCCTGTGATTATTACTACATCCGGGCCAAGTTCATTAATCTCATCTATGCATCTGGTTAACAGGCTGGGAACAAAATGCTCTTCACCAACATGAATATCAGATATCTGGACTATTACAGTTTCACCTTTTTTATCTGTCATTAATTTCCTTTCTGAAATTATTTTTTAAACTGGTTGATTTAATTATAGTATAATTTAAATATATGAGTATTCTTATTATTTTTTTTATTTTATAAAAAAATTATAATTTTTAAAAAAGATTAATCATTTTTATTATTCACACAATACTGTATTAAATAAAAAATGCTACTCCCATTTCACCTTTTTTAATTCTATAAAATGTAAAAATAAATCACAATACGTCACAATTATAATGATTTTTTTTCATATTCTATAAATCTGTATATAAAGCATGTTAAAACCTGTGCCAGATATTCTTTCTAATAAAAAAATTTTAGGAAATAATTATAAAATAAAAATATCAAGCACTTGACTTCATAAAAAGCCTGTTTTAAAATAATGAACACGAGTTTATAAACGCGAGTTTATGAAGGGAGGAGGTGAGTTAAGCTAACGGTATTTTAAGCCATTACTTAAAACCAAAAAACCTTAAAAAGGAGGTTAAATAGTGAAAAAAGTATTTTTATGGCTGGTTATAATATCAATCATTGCAGTATTTTCTCTGGCAGGTTGTAAGGCAGAAGAGGCTGCTGAAGAGCCTGCAGCTGAAGAAGAAGCTGCTGAAGAGCCTGCAGAGGAAGAAGAAGCTCCAGCGGAAGAAGAGGCAGCTCTGGATATCCCACTGGCTTTCAGTTACGATCCGGATATGGCCAGAGCAATTCTTGCTGATGCTGGATATGTCGACACAGACGGTGACGGTCTTGTAGAAGCTCCTGATGGCTCTAAGATTGAACTCGAGGTAACCTGTCCATTAGGATGGACAGACTGGATGGAAGCAATAAGTGTAATTTCTCAGAGCGCACAGGCAGCAGGTATTAATCTTATTAATGAAACCCCGGATTATGGCGTATGGAATAGTGCACTTACCGACGGTTCATTCCAGTCAACACTTAACAACTGGGCAATGTTGAGCAACACACCCTGGACAGCTTATAACCTTATGTTTAATCACCCGATTAAAGACATAATGGGTAGTGGTAACTTCGGTAGATATGAAAATCAGGAGATATTTGACCTTGTAGATCAGCTTGCTGCAACTCCAATGTCTGATAAAGAAGCAATGTTATCTCTATCCGAGGAAATTCAGACCATTCACCTTACAGAAATGCCTATGATACCGCTGTGGTACAACGGTGCCTGGGCACAGTACAGTGAAGCAGTCTGGACAAACTGGCCAACATCTGCAGATGATACTCCTGATACTCTACCGGTTAGCTGGAACGGTTACTGGCAGATGGGCGGCCTTTTAACACTTACCGAACTGGAACTTAAGGAAGGGGTTGAGCCCGGAACAGGCACTTATCCAAGAAATGAAACTCTGTATATAAGTGGTGCAGCATGGGGTCCTCCAAATGATTGGAACCCGTTCATAACCTGGAGTAAAGCAAATACTACAGGAACCTGCGGTCTTCTTTACGAGACACCATTTATGTATGATCCTCTTACAAACGAGCTTACTCCATTTCTTGCAGAAAGCGGAGAGTGGACCGATGAAAACACGTATGTAATGAAGATTAGAGAAGGAATCGAATGGACAGATGGAAAGACTCTTGACGCAAATGACGTTAAGTTTACCTATGAGATAGGTCAGAAATTCCCTGCAATATGGTTTGCTAATATGTGGAACTATCTTGATGGAATAACACTCGTTGATGACTACACACTTGAATTCAAGTTTACTGACCCACTCTATCAGGAATGGGAAAACAACCTGTATAATATATTCATAGTTCCGGAACATATCTGGGCAAGCAGAACAGAGGAAGAAGTAACTTCAGGATTGAATGAAAATCCTGTTGCTTCAGGTGCATACATGTATGAGGGCACCGGTCCTGACAGGAATATATGGAAGAGGAACGAAAACTGGTGGGCAAAAGACGCTCTTGGTCTGGAAGTTGCTCCTAAATATCTGGTTGATATCCTCTTCTCGAGCAATAACGTTGCACTTGGTTCACTGCTTAAAGGTGAAGTTGACCTTTCAAACAATTTCCTACCCGGTGTAGCAGAACTTGTAGACAAAGGTTATGTTAAGACTTATTATCCAGAAGCACCTTATATGGTAGCAGCCAATACAGCAACGCTGTTCCTGAACACCGAAGTAAAGCCATTTGATGACCCGGCTTTTAGAAGAGCACTGGCATTTGCAATCAACACAGATGATATTGCAAACATTGCCTACGCTGGTCTGGTATCAGCATCCGACCCAACCGGTCTTATGCCACATCTATCCGATTTTATAGTGGTCAAATAAGATAACAGGCTGGGATGGTATAAATGTAGTTACAAGCCCCTCTCTGTAATATAATGAGAGGGGCTAATTCTTATAAATTTAAAATTACCTTCAAAAAGGAGTTGGCGTGAGGCGTTATTTTGGAAGAAAGATAATAATATATCTCTCTACCTTTTTTTTAGCCGTAACGATAGACTGGGCAATACCGCGATTAATGCCCGGCAACCCAATAGTAACTTTGCTATCTAAAGTTTCCGTCCATGCAGAAGCCGCTGAAGTAATGTACGGTTACTACACAAAAGCCTTTGGTCTTGATTTACCAATGTGGAGACAGTATCTAAATTTCTGGATTGCTCTTTTTCATGGCGATCTCGGCACAAGTGTCTATATGTTTCCGCAGAAGGTATCGGATGTTATTATGAGATCCGTACCTTACAGCATAGCTCTGCTGGTTCCGGCAATACTTCTAAGTTTTTATGCCGGAAATAAATTTGGTGCATTTGCAGCAAGGACCAGGTGGCTGGATAATACTCTTTTGCCACTGGGATATCTGTTAACTGCAACTCCATATATGTGGCTTGGTATATTGCTTGCCTGGTCTCTTGGAATAGTTGCAGGTATTTTTCCTGTAGCAGGCGCATATGGATTTAATCTGGCACCTTCATTTTCCTGGGCTTTTATTTTTAGCCTTATAAAACACTGGTTCCTACCATTTGCATCCCTTTTCCTTGTACAATTCGGCGGCTGGGCAATAGGTATGAGAAATATGATTATTTATGAACTTGAAGCTGATTATTCTCATTATCTGGAAGCACTGGGAGCACCAAGAAAACTGGTCAGGAGATATGCTTTTAGAAACGCGTTACTTCCGCAGATTACAGGACTTGCTCTACAGCTGGGCGTAATTGTTGCCGGCGCTCTTGTGACCGAAGTTGTGTTCTCCTATCCCGGACTCGGAAGCCTTATCCTTTCAGCCATTCAGAATAAAGATTACTTTCTCATACAGGGTTGTTTCCTCTTCATAATAATAGGGGTATTAATTGCAAATTTTATTATTGACATTGTCTATGTAATTGTAGACCCGAGAACACGATTGGGAATGGTAGGTGGATCATCATGATAGAACAGATACATATTAAGAAATCAGAAAAAGAAAAAAATCTACCTAAAAAACAAAAGAAAATAAATGAATTCCTCTATTTTGCAAGAAGGAATAACAAATTAAAAATTGGATTATTTATTGTTATTTTCTTTATCCTTATCGCAATAATAGGACCACTCTTTACAGATTATGAATGGCGTGCCTATATAGGTCCCTCATCTCAACTTCCATCCCTGGAATACTGGTTAGGAACTACTACATTCGGACAGGATGTTTACACGCAATTTGTGCAGGGCCTTAGAGCATCATTCATAGTTGGTGTTATTGGCGGAGGAATAGCGACCATTATAGGAATTATCATAGGTTTTACCGCAGGTTACAGGGGAGGAATAATTGATGAAAGCTTAAATATAATCACAAACATAGTACTTGTTATTCCAACATTTGCTCTGCTTCTTATAATAGCAGCCTATCTCAAAGTAAGGGGTATTCTTACAGAAAGTATTTTTATTGGATTCACAGCATGGCCATGGGCAGCACGAGCAATAAGAGCCCAGACATTTTCATTGCGGTCAAGGGATTTTGTTGACCTTGCCAGGATTAGCGGAATGAAACCTACAAAAATTATTTTCACAGAAATTGCACCAAATATGATGTCTTATCTGCTTATGACATTTATCCTCCAGTTTGGCGGAGCAATACTTATCGCTGCTACTCTGGACTTTATAGGACTTGGCCCAACAAACGCTATTTCACTCGGTCTTATGATGAATTATGCAGTTCTATGGGGTGCTTTGCAATTTGGTGTCTGGTGGTGGTTTGTGCCACCGGGACTGGCTATAATGCTTATTGTAGGGGCACTTTATATCATGAATGTTGGGCTGGATGAAGTTTTTAACCCCAAACTTAGAGAGATGTGAGATTATATGAGTATAAAAATAAAAAACCTTAAAGTTTATTACCAGACCCTCGGGGGCGATGTTAAAGCGCTTGATGATGTAACTTTTTCAATAGCTGACGGAGAAATAATGGGTCTTGCCGGTGAGTCCGGGTGTGGAAAAACTACACTCGCTAACAGTCTTATAAGCCTGTATCCCCCCATGAAATATATAGAGGGAAGTGTAGAGCTGGATAATGAAAAATTACCAATCTGGGATACAGATAAAATGAATGCATTCAGATATAAAAAAATTTCCATAATACCGCAATACGCAATGAATGCCATGAACCCAACTCGAAAAATAGGGAAAATGACGGCTGAATTATTAGAGTCCAGAAAAGTAAACTACAAAAAAACCAAACCTGAATTGCTTAGAAGGCTCGACCTTGTTGAATTAAACAGGAATGTACTGAATATGTACCCCATAGAGCTCTCCGGAGGGATGAAACAGAGAATGGTTCTTGTACTCTCTACTCTACTTAATCCTTCACTCCTTATAGCAGACGAAATTACTTCAGCGCTGGATGTCTCAACACAAAAAGCTGTCTCAGAGATGCTTGTCGAGTTCAGAAATAGAAAAATCGTTAAAAGCATGATAGTCATTACTCACGACATATCAATACTCTACCAGATAGCAGATACAATTCTTGTCATGTACGCAGGTAAGCTGGCAGAAAAAGCCCCAACTGAAAAAATAATTAATTCACCAATACATCCATATACCAAACTTTTAATTTCATCACTTCCCAAGGTAGGGGTAAAATATTCAGAAAGAAAACTAACCGGCATTCCCGGTAATACACCATTACTGCTTGATCCCCCATCCGGTTGCCGTTTTAGGGAAAGGTGCCCTGTTGCATTTGACAAATGCATTGAAGAACCACCATTTATTGAAATCGAAAAGAACCATTATGTTGCTTGCTGGAAGGAGTATGGTAAGAATGCTTAAACTTGAAAAAGTATCAAAAAATTACAGAACAGGAACATTTGGTGGAAAATTACTCCCTGCTGTGGTAGATGTAAGTTTTAACATTGGAGATGGAGAAGTTGTTTCATTAATTGGTGAAAGCGGAAGCGGTAAGAGTACTATCGGAAAAATGATTTTACGATTGCTCAATATAAACTCTGGAAAAATTACATTAGACGATATCGATATATCTACTTTAAAAGGAGCAAAACTCAAGAATTATTACCGTGACGTTCAGGGTGTATTTCAGGACCCTTTCAGTTCCTACAATCCAATCTTTAAAGCTGATAGAATTTTCACAATAATCAGGCAGGAATTCTTTCCGGATGTAAAGGATTCTGAATGGAGAGAAAAGGTAGATAACGCACTTAGAGCCGTTGGCCTAAACCCGGATCAGGTTCTCAATAAATTCCCGCACCAGCTAAGTGGCGGTCAGCTCCAGAGATTTCTAATCGCCCGTGCCCTGCTTCTTGACATTAAACTTCTGATAGCAGATGAAATTATAAGCATGCTCGATGCTTCTACACGTGTGGATGTTTTAAATTTACTTGTAGAATTAAAGTCACGCGGACTATCAATTCTTTTTATAACCCATGATTTATCTCTGGGTTACTATATCAGTGAAAGAGCTATAATTCTTTACAGAGGCTGTATTGTAGAAATGGGCGCCACAGAAAAAATATATTTTAACCCTGTCCATCCCTATACCCAGATGCTAATGTCTTCTGTACCTCGACTCGATAAAAAATGGGAAAGGGTGGAGATGGAACTTAAAGCAAAACAAACCGAGCTTACCGGAGGCTGTGTATATTATGAAAGATGCAAGTCTCCCTATAAATGCGAGAAATGTGCTTTAGAAAGACCCCGGCTCAGGGAATTTGAGCCGGAACATTTTGTAGCCTGTCATTTTATAGAATAAATTAATAACAAGATAAAATATATATTTTATCTTTCTTCAATATCATATAAACTTCGTATCTTTAGTTTCTTTTTTACCTCACTTAAATTCATTTTATCAGATAAATCTGACTTTTCTATCATGACCCTCTTTTTAAATCCACCAGAAAGGTCAAAATAGTTATCACTAAACTTACAGTCAGTTTCTTCCAGACCAATTTCAATAGATTTTGCAAACGCTCTGGATTCCACTGTAATTATTAATTCTCTATCATTTTCATCAATGGTTGTTTTTATTTCTGGATTCATGAAAATAAAGTGCTTTGGCTTTACGAATAATAACGTCCCATAACCCACAAATTGCTCATCTATCTTCAGGGAAAATTCCAGATACACCTCACTTATATTATCTTTGTTTATAATATCCTTAAAGCTCAACTTAATACATTTCATTGCCTTCAGAGGAGGAACTGATACCTCCCTGCTACCTTTTTTTATGATGCTGGATCTATTATCCCTTAAGCTCCAATTAATTATTCCTTCTGCAATATCCCCTGTATCATTTGTGATATAAATACTAACTATTTTTTTATCATCCTCTTCGGCAGATATAAGTACCGGTGAGTAGAAACGTTTTGCGTAATAATGAAGTGCTTTCCACCGTCCAAAATAATCTATGCCTGACCATGAAGCTGCAGGCCAGCAATCGTTAAGCTGCCAGTATATTGAGCCCATACAGCGCCCTCTGTTCCTTCTCCAGTGCTCCACGCCACACTTAATAGCCTCTGCCTGTAAAACCTGGGAAGCATAAAGCAATGACTCAAAGTTCCCTGGATATTTAAACGTTTCAGAAAGATAAGCAAGTATCCTTCCATTCGCAAGATCGTCCTTTTGATGCTTTTCCATTACATAGGAAAATATGTTTCTATCCTCAGGGATGGTAAAACTTTTTATTGTTTTTATTCCTGGAAAGGACTGAAATCCAAATTCAGAGGTAAAACGAAAGTAATGTCTCCGGTATTCTTTAAAAGTCTTCAATCCATGCCAAACATCCCAGTAATGTACATCTCCCATTGATTCATCATTTGGATTATTAAATTTACCTCCAGATGAAGGAGAAGAAGGCCAGTAAAACCGCTCCGGATCGTATTTTTTTACTGTTTCCGGAATAGTTTTTTCAAAAAGATTAATATAGGTATTTTTAATCTGTCTTAATTTTGGTAGCATTGCAATCTGTGGCATCCGCAATTCTTCACGTGGTTTACTCTCAATCATATTTATCATCCATTCTATTTCATTATTCCCGCACCATAATCCCAGACAGGCATGATTTCTAATCCTCTTTATATTATCTTCCAGCTCCCCCTTTATATTTTCTGTAATCTTCCTTCCCGGGGGATAAACAGAGCAGGCGAACATAAAATCCTGCCAGACAATAAGACCATATCTGTCACATAACTCATAAAAATAATCAGGAGGATATATACCTCCGCCCCAGACTCTAATACAATTAAAATTCGCTTCAACGCAATCCTTTATTAGTTTCTCTGTACGTTTTTTTGAATACCGGGACATAATGCTATCTTCTATTATATAATTTGCACCCATTGCAAAAATCGGTATACCGTTTACCACAAACTCGAACGATTTACCCCATCTATCTTTTTTCTGCCTCACAATAAGCGTTCTCAATCCTATCATGAAATCTTTAGAGTCGAGTACTTTACCTCTATATTTCAAATTTATCCTGACTCCATAAAGAGGCTGTTTACCGTAACCGTTAGGCCACCACAGCTCGGGGTCATTTATATTAAAGTATAGACTACATTTATTATCACTTTTTCCGGTTTTAATTGTTTTTATTATTTTCATTCCCCCGGGGCATGTAATTAAAACTTCCACATAAAACTCTTTTTTTACCCACGCTTCAAAATTTATATGAACCCCGACTTCTACGTTTTTCCTGTGATGTCTTTGAGTTACATAAATATCTTCCAGACGTCCAGAATTATATAGCTTTAATCCAATATCCCTCCATATGCCTGAATCCGGAATTCTGGGCCCCCAGTCCCAGCCAAACATGCAGTGAGCTTTACGCAGATGATAAAACCCCGGCATTGCCACATCAAAAGACCATTTCCAAAGCGGATTTTTTTTATGCATCTTATTAATAAATTCAGTCGGAGAGTAAAATATGAAATGTATTTTATTCATGCCAATTTTCAAGAATTTTTTTACATCGAATTCATAGCGGCGGTGCATATTATCAGTCCTGGCGACATACTTCCCATTAATCATAATCTGCGCAAGAGTATCCAGACCCTCACAGTATAGAAAAACTCTATCTTTCTTTAGAATCTCCGGGGAAATATTAAATTCTCTTTCGTATTCATAATCACGGTATGAGAACTCAACAGCTTTACCTTCATTATCCCTGTAAAACGGGTCTTCCATTAAACCCCCGCGTAATAAGTCAGAAAAAACTGAACCCGGGACCTGCGCTTCAATCCAGCGCTCTCCAGACTTATCTTTCATTCTCCATTTACCATTCAGGGTATAAATATCCAAAGCACTCTCACAATTTTTTGCAAATTGAAAATTTGCAGTTTTAATAAATTATTTTTTAAAAAATAGATTCTGAAGCTTTTATTATTAACTTTTTTTAATTCTAATACTTAATCAGTAATCATCAACAGAAAATTAAACAACCAATCATAGTTACATTGTCAGTAAGAAGTAGCTTTTTTTATTTTTCCATGATCCTCTGGTATTAAATCCGTACTATTTTATAGCTCTTGTTTCTATTAAATCCCTGTACCACAATGCACTATTTTTCAATATTCTTTCCCGGGTTCTATAATCTACATAAATAATCCCGAACCTCTTTGAATATCCAAACTGCCATTCAAAATTATCTATAAGAGACCATATAAAATAACCCTTTATATCCATCCCCTTCTTATTAAGTCTGGCAACTTCAAGTAAGTGTCTTCTAATATAGTCTATCCTTTTATTATCGCGGATTTCTCCTTTTTTTGAAATCTTATCATTAAATGCAGCTCCATTTTCTGTAATATAAACTGGTATTTTCGTATACTCTTTCCTTAGTCTCAGTACAAGATTATAAAGAGCTTCCGGTACTATCTCCCAGCCCATTTCAGTCCTTGAATATCTACCATGAACTACTTCAGACTTCAGTCTTGCTTCTTCGGAAAATTTAACCAGTTCACGGCTGTAATAATTTACTCCCAGAAAATCATTTGCAATTGCTATCTTGTGAAGGTCCCCCTCCTTTATAAAACTAAAATCAATCACAAATTCTTTATAAATATCTTTCATATCTTCAGGGTAATATTCTTTGAAAACAGGGTCAAGAAACCATCTATTTAAATAGCCATCCCTTATTCTGGCTGCTCTTATGTCATTTTCATGCTTAGTCGCCGGATAAGACGGAATAAGGTTAAGAGTTATTCCTATTTTCCCCTTTTTGTAACCCAGTTTCCTGAATTCTTCAACCACATTTCCGTGTGATAATAATATATGATGTGCTGCTGTAAGTGCTTCTTTTAAACTTCTGTGGCCGGGAGCATGTACACCTTCATAGTAACCAAAAAAAGATGCGCATAATGGTTCATTATGAGTTATCCACAAACTGACAGAATCACCAAGTTCTTCAAATACTTTAATCGCGTATTCCGTAAACCATTTTACCGAATCTCTATTCAGCCATCCGCCCATATTATAAACCCATAATGGCATATCCCAGTGGTACAGAGTTACTGCAGGTTTGATGTTATTTTTAGTAAGCTCGTCTATAAGTTTTTTATAAAACTCAATTCCTTCTGGATTAAAATTTCCCTCATCCGGAAAAATCCTGGACCATGATATAGAAAACCGGTAAGCATCAAGACCTATCGCCTTCATTAACTTAACATCTTCTTTATATCTGTGGTAGTGATCACAGGCAATATCACCATTATCATCCATGTAGATTTTCCCTGGTATTTTTGAGAATATATCCCAGATTGACAGGGTTCTTCCATCTTCTTTAACCGCCCCTTCTATCTGATACGAGGATGTTGAGGTACCGAATAGAAAATCATTCTCGAATTTTACTGCCATTTGCCCTCCTTTTTTTAAAGCTACAACCAGACTGTTTCATTTTCTAAATGGAGCTCAGGCTGTAATTAATCTCTAATTTCCCAGCTGCACAATTACTTCTACTTCTTTATCTTTCTTGCTGAAAGGAACAAGGTTTCCTTTTAATAACTTTCCATTTACCATTAAACTTTTTACTTTTTTACCGGCTCCACCTGCATTTCTGACGGTGATATTATATCTTATTCCTCTGAACAAGCGAAATACTTTATATCCTTTCCATTCTACCGGAATACACGGGTCTATTAATAAGCCATTATAATCAGGTTTTATTCCCAGAATTGCCTGAGATATATTTACAAAACTCCAGGCAGCCGTACCTGTAAGCCAGGAGTTTTTTGCTTCACCATGCACAGCAGCATCAGGTCCTGCTATCATCTGTGCATAACAATAAGGTTCACATCTATATTTGTCTATTATTTCTTCTTTAGTACTGGGGCAGATGCGCAAATAATAATCAAAAGCCCTATCCCCATTTCCCATTATAGTTTCAGATATGGATATCCAGGGATTATTATGACAGAATATTCCTCCATTTTCTTTATATCCGGGTGGATAAGAAGATATTTCACCAAGATTGAGATAATATTTTGAGTATGGCGGGTAATTTAATATTATTCCATCAGGAGTTGCAAGATATTTTTTCACACTATCCAGAGCTTTTCTTGCCATTTTATTTTCGATGCCCGCACCTCCCATGATGCACCACCCCTGCGGTTCTACAAATATTTTACCTTCGCTGCACTCCCGGGAGCCAACTTTATCACCATAGTAATCATAAGCTCTGATAAACCACTGCCCATCCCATCCGTAATTTTCCACCGATTTCTTCATTAACTTATAGTTTTCTTTCAGCCCCTCGATTTTACTTCCCAATTTAATCTGCTGTAGCAGCTTAATTAATTCATTGCAAGCATAAAGAAAAAGACCTGCTATCATTAAAGATTCTGCGACCCCACCCTCCCTGTCGCCATAGGTCTGGAAACTCTCGCCGGGTTTTTTCGAGAAACAATTCAGATTCAGACAATCATTCCAGTCAGCATGCCCTATGAGAGGAAGATTATGGGGACCAAGGTTTTTTAAAGTATAATTTATTGAGATAAATAAATGGTCAAGAAGAGTTGATTTGCTATCAGGCCTGTCTGAGTAACCTATTATTTCATCCAGAATAGAATAGTCTGCTGTCTCTTTAATATACGCACACGTAGATACTATAAACCATAATGGGTCATCATTGAACCCGGCTCCTACATCTTTATTCCCCTTCCTGGTAAGCGGCTGGTACTGATGGTAGCAGCTGCCATCAGATAGTTGCACCCCGGCAATATCCAGAATTCTCTGACGGGACCTCTCCGGAACCATGTGTATAATACCAAGTAAATCCTGATTCGAATCCCGGAATCCCATTCCCCTGCCAATACCTGATTCGTAAAAAGATGCCGAACGTGATAGATTAAAAGTTACCATACACTGGTATTGATTCCATATATTTACCATTCGTCTTACATGCTCATTCTCCGCTTCCACCCTGTACCTGCCCAGCATATCATCCCAGTAATTCTTCAACTCCTCCAGAGCTTTCTTTACAGACTCAGATTTTTTATAATTCTCAATCCTGGCATAGAATAACTTTTTATTTATAACATTAGGGCCAGAAAATTTTTCTTCCTCTTTATTCTCTATATAACCCAGAATGAAATGCAGTTTTTCATTTTCTCCTGGCTTTAGAACTATATCAATCTGATGTACGCCGACAGGATACCATCCATTTGCAATTGAATTCGTACATTTACCTTTGATAACTGCGACCGGATTGCCGAACCCATTATATTTACCAATAAAAGCATCACGGCTGGTATCAAAGCCATTTATTTTATGGCTACAGGTAAAATACGCATAATGATTTCTTCTCTCCCTGTATTCTGTTTTATGAAAAATAGTCTCATTCTCTATCTCTACCTCACCAGTATTAAGATTACGCTGAAGATTATTTGCATCATCCATCGCATCCCACAAACAAAATTCTACAAAGGAAAAAATGGTTATTTTTTTATCCACATCGGTGTCATTGACCAGAAAAACATCCCATATCTCCATATCCTCTCCCAGGGGGACAAAATAGGTAACTTCTGCTTTCAATCCGTTCTTTTTGCCACTAATTATGCTATAACCGAGCCCGTGCCTGCATGAATAGTGGTCCAGAACGGTACAGGTTGGTTTCCACCCTGGATTCCAGATTACATTGCCATCTTTTATATAAATATATCTTCCACCTGTATCTACCGGGACATTATTATACCTGTACCGTGTTATACGCCTTAATCTCGCATCACGATAGAAACTATAACCACCTGCTGTATTGGAAATAATTCCAAAATAATTCTCGCAACCAATATAATTTATCCAGGGTAAAGGAGTGTCTGGTCTTTTTATAACATATTCCTTCTTGTCGTCATCAAAAAATCCATACTTGTTCATTGGCAATTTCCTTTATCTACATTTTATCAATTTATAATATACTGCCTTATGCCTGCTATATGCTTATTGCATACTATTAACGGCTTTAATACTTTTTTAATGTATTTTTCTGCTCCCTTTATTTTAAAACTTATTGTCAAATATTTGAACGCGTGTTTATCTTTTTTTATTTTTTTCCTTTTTTTTAGACTTCACACATTGATTTTTTTATCCTATCATTCCAATCTACTTACTTAACCAAAGACATGTATCAAATTCCCTATCTTACCTTTTTAGTAGATTCCCTGATTATAAATTCAACAGGAACAGTATTGTAACTAATCGAACCTACGCCATTCTCAATAAAACTAATTAAATTACCTGTTGCTGCAGATGCCATCTCGATAATAGGACTCCTGACGGTTGTAAGGGATGGTGACATATAACTTGCAACTTTTATATCATCAAAACCAACAATAGAAATATCTTCTGGAATCTTAATATTCATTTTTCTTATAGCTTTCATGGCTCCCAGAACCATTGTATCATTAGACGAAAAAATAGCTGTTATCTGACCTTTGTTACCGTTTTCTAAAAGCTTATTTGCACAGTCAAATCCACCAGCTTCAGTAAAGTCACCGTAAGCCAGATATTCTTTCTTCACTTCCAGATTGGCTTCATCCATCGCTTTTTTGTATCCTTCAAGACGCTTGATACCTGAATATTTATTCATATCCCCGCAAATATGAGCTATTCTTTTATGGCCGTAATCTATCAAATGTTTTGTAGCAATGTATGCACCTTTACAATTATCAGAGTTAACAATAATATAATTCTTTATTTTCCTATTTTTAATTTTTTCCTGGTCTATTATGGCTATTTTATAACCATTCTCAATAAGTTCCAGAATCTCTTTTGAATTATTATTGGCACCTAAAAAAATCCCGCCGGATAATATCTTACTATTAAAAAGATCCCTTATTTTTTTAAAGTCATTATTATCGTTTATTATTGAAACCAGTACGTTATATCCAAATTTATCCGCGTAATCAATTATCGCCGCTTCAAATGGAGAAATATATACATTACGGAATACCCTGAAATCTTCATCACCAAGTCTTATATTTGCTATGAAAATACCTATAATTTTACTGATTTTACCGGCAAGTGCCTGTGCTGAAGCGTGGGGTACATAGCCGTATTTCTTAATTACCTCTTCTACTTTTTCTTTTGTCTCAGGTGCTACATTGCTATAGTTATTTATTACACGCGAAACAGTACTTCTCGAAACACCGGCTAATTTTGCTATTTCTTTGCTATACATATAAATCTATTAAATCATAAACACGCGTTTAAATATTTGACTACCATTTTACAACAGGTTTTTTCTTATAGTCAAGTATATATATTGTGGCCTTAATTTCTACCTCGCAACATTGAATAAACTATGTACGCATGTTCGAAGGCTGCCCTTTCTTAAATTTAGCTTTATTAGGATTAACTTGATTTTATTAATAAAATCAAAAAAATTATACAAAAGCCTTCTCTGTCTCTTTATCAAATATATGCATATTATCAACATTCACATATAGTTTAGATTCATTACCACTTACATATTTTGAATCGGAGTTGACTCTTGCTGTAACCAGTACCCCATCAATATCAACATATAAATAAATCTCAGCTCCCATAGGCTCTCTGACCTCAACATTGGCAGTAATTGTATTTTCAGCTGATGTATCCTGGACAAAATTACTATCCTCAAGATCCTCCGGTCTGACCCCTATTACTACTTCTTTTCCAACAAGATTATTATCCTTAATCACTTTCTTAGTCTTGTCAGATGTCCCGAGCTCAAAAACCTTTCCTTTAAATGTCATATCATTAGTTACAGTAGCATCCAGGAAATTCATTGCAGGACTTCCTATGAACCCTGCCACAAACATATTATTTGGATAATCGTATACTTCCTGGGGAGTCCCTATTTGCTGGATCAATCCATCTTTTATTATTATTATCCTATCAGCCATAGTCATTGCTTCAGTCTGGTCATGTGTTACATAAATTATAGTAGCTTGAAGTCGCTCATGAAGCTTCGCAATTTCCGTTCTCATCTGCACTCTTAGCTTTGCGTCAAGATTTGACAGAGGTTCATCCATCAGGAACACTTTAGGGTTCCTTACAATTGCTCTGCCAAGTGCGACTCTCTGTCTCTGACCTCCTGAAAGCTGCTTTGGCTTCCTTTTAAGAAGTTCATCGATTTTTAATATCTTTGCTGCTTCATTAACTCTTCTTTCAATTTCTACCCTAGGAGTCTTCCTGAGCTTTAACCCAAATGCCATATTGTCATAAACGTTCATATGAGGATATAATGCGTAATTTTGAAAAACCATGGCTATATCTCTATCCTTGGGAGGAACGCCATTCACTAACCTGTCTCCAATGTAAATCTCACCTTCTGTCACGTCTTCCAGTCCGGCTACCATACGTAGTGTGGTAGTTTTACCACAACCCGAAGGGCCAACAAGCACCACAAATTCTTTATCCTCTATCGTGCCATTGATGTTATTCACAGCTACTACGTCCTCAAACTTTTTGGTTAGATTCTTTAGAACAACCTTTGCCATTTTTTCTCCTTTTTTAATTAATTCACAATTTAAAAACTAATTATAAAATAAAAAAAAATTACTTTCTACCGGGAATATTAAAGCCCACAATTTTAATTACCATTTTCTTCAGATTAAAATTTTACTTTTCCATATACTTCATTAAAAATTCTTACAAACTTTTTCAAAAAAATCTTATTTATATATGGCAAACCCATAGTCACCCTGGTATACCCCGGTATCCCTAGATTTATGCCCGGCCTCACTATAAACCCGTCCCTCAGAAGCCTTTCTATAATTATATCACTTTGCTCACCGGTTTTTATTAATATAAAATTAGCATAGGACCTGACAAATTCTATTCTATTTTCATTTAAAATTTTATAGTACCTGTTTTTCTCTTCATCGACTATACTCCTGATTTTATTTACATAAGATTCATTCTCCAGAGCTTTTATAGCAGCTTTCTGCGCAATAAAACTCACATTAAAAGGCAGTCTGACTTTATTCAGAACGGAAATAACGTTATTGTCCGAAATTCCATAGCCAATCCTCAGTCCTGCAAGCCCATAAACTTTTGAAAAAGTCCTTAATACTACAAGATTTTTATATCTGGAAATATAACTTATAGTATCAATTTTATCCTCTTCATTCATATATTCACCATAAGCTTCATCCATAACTACCAGCACATCCCTGTTAACATTTCCCATAATATAATCAAATTCTGAAGAGCTGAGTTTACTGCCCGTCGGGTTATGTGGATTTGTAAGAAACAATATCTTTGTTTTGCTATTCATAGCTTTTACCAATTCCTCAACATCCTGACGTAATTGTTTTAACCCGACCTTTACAACCATTCCATTACACTTCAGGGTCGACTTTTCGTAAATTAAAAAAGTAGGGTCTGCTATTACAATATTATCCCCGGCTTCAATAAAACTATCGCATATCATCTCTATTATCTGGTCGGTACCATTACCTATTATTATCGAATCAATATCTATATTAAATTTTTCGCTGATTTTCTTTCTTATTTCAACGCAACTGCTATCCGGGTAATATTTAATATCATTTAAATTCTTACGAATTTCTTTAATCACGCTGTAATCAGGCCCAAACAGACTTTCATTGGACGCTAATTTATAAACTTTCTTAAGATTATACTTCTCTTTTATCTCATCTATGGTTCTACCAGGAATATATTCCGGCAATTCCATAATATATTTTTTAATATTAAAACCCATAATTTTTAGCACCTATTCCCTGAATCTAATCCTTACAGAGTAGCTGTGTGCAAATAACCTCTCGAATTCTGATAATGTCTCAATAAATTCTGCCTCTTTTTTTAAAGCATTTTTTTTATATAAGGTAACACTGCTCCTCTTCAAAAAATCACTAACTCCAAGAGGTGATGAAAATCTTGCATTACCCTTTGTAGGGATAACATGGTCAGTCCCGCCTATATAATCGCCAACTGCTACAGGGCTGTGCTCTCCTATAAATATAGCACCGGCGTTCTTTATTCGTCTCAGAATCCTTTTTGGGTCTTCTGTCATTATTTCAAGATGCTCTGGGGCTATCATGTTACAAATTTTTATAAGCCAGTCTTTTTCCTTATGATAAATAATTTTGCAATTCCTTTTAAGTGACTTTAATATAACACTTATATTAATTTTACTCCCGTAATCTTTCTTAAGTAAATCAAGATGTCTGTAAATATTCTCTATCGTTTCCCTGGCTATCTTTATGCTATCAGTCAACAATATACTTATCGAATCAGGGTCATGTTCTGCCTGCGCAATAAGGTCAGCTGCAATTAAACTGCTACTTGAAGAACCATCTGCTATTACAGCTATTTCACTCGGTCCTGCCAGGCTATCAATCCCCACATCACCAAAAACTTTCTTTTTGGCGGAGGCAACATAAATATTACCCGGACCCACAATCTTATCTACCCTCCTTATGCTATTTGTTCCGTATGCAAGAACTGCTATTGCCTGGGCACCGCCGATCTTATAAATCTCCCTGATGCCAAATTTCCTGCATAGATATAAAAGAACCTCATTCAAACTGCCGTCCGGCATAGGCGGGGTGCATATAACAATTTCCTTTACCCCGGCTATTAATGCCGGTATTACCGTCATAAGAACGGAAGATGGATATATATATCTTCCTCCTGGAATATATATCCCTGCCCTTTCAATTGGAAGAGTTATCTGTCCCAGTTCTTTACCTTTTTCAGGTTTTATCATCCAGGATCCTGCTTCCCTTTCCATCTGAGAGGCGTGATACTTCCTAATATTCTCAGAGCTAACATCCAGCGCTTCAACAAGCAGGGGGAAGTTCTTTTTAAACCTGGCTGCAGCAGATTTAATCTCTTTTTCTTTTACTTTAAGATCATCTATGCATTTAGCCCTGTAATTATCAAATTTCTCAGAATATTTTAAGACAGCTATGTCTCCCCTGGTTTTTATCTCTTTCAATATCTCATCTACTGTTTCTTCTATTGAGGGAGGCATTTTAAAACCCTTTTTTACATAAGCATAAATATCTTCGGGTTTTTCAGGCTTTTCAATTTTTAAAAAATTATAGCTCATCAAAAAAAGACCTTTGATACTTTTAGATGTTTTTATTAATATACCTAAAGAATATAAAATTGGCAAAACAAAATTAAACCCGGGGAATATGTCAGAAAAAATAAATCAAAAACCAGGAATCCTCCTTCACGTATGTTGCGGAACATGCTCGCTTCACCCTTATTTTTTCTTAAAAGAAGATTTTAACGTAACGTTTTTTTTCTATAACCCGAATATACATCCACCAAAAGAATATATTAAAAGGCTGGAAGGTGTAAAAACAGTTTCCAGGATCTTCTCTATCCCTCTAATAATTGGTGAATACGAAGCTAAAGAATGGTTTCAGTTAACTAAAGACCTTAAAGATGAGCCGGAAGGTGGAATGAGATGTCCTGTATGTTTTAAAATGCGGCTGGAAAAAACTGCGGAAAAAGCAAAAAAACTCGGATTTGATTTTTTTGGTACCACGCTTACTGTAAGCCCTCATAAAAATCAGAATTCCATAAACTCTATAGGGCTGGAAATAGAAACTTTAGAAAAAATTAATTTCTTCCAGGCAGATTTCAAGAAAAAAGATGGATTTAAAAAAACTGTTCAGCTGAGTAAGGAATTAAACCTCTACAGACAAAATTATTGTGGCTGTGTATATAGCAAAAGAGAATTATGAAATATTATAAGAATAAATTAAAATAATAACTATTTAAATTATCAGGCAACAGTACAGATTTTATAAATAGAACCCGGAGTACCAGACAATATAAATATTCTTTTTAAATATCCTTTTCTAACCGTTTTCTTTCACTGAATTTTTTGGTCACATAATTTGCTATAAGCATAGCAGCTGCTATTGTTATTATATTAATAAGATACACGACCTTGACTTCACCAAAAGGTGTACTAAAAGAAGTGCTGTCAATGCGATAATATTCGATAACTGTTCTGTATATGGAGTATATGCCAAGATACATAGAAAGTATCAAGCCATAGGGAATTTTTCCTGGCCTTTTCTTATAATATACATGCATTAACACTAAAAATATAAACAGTAAAAAGTTAGCTATAGATTCGTATAAAAATGTGGGATGAAAATAACTATAGCTTGAATAATCATAAGGCCTGTTCGCAGGTTCTATATAAATTGCCCAGGGAAGATCTGTCGGTTTGCCAAAAGCTTCCTGGTTAAAGAAATTACCCCATCTGCCTATAGCCTGCCCCAGTACTAATCCCGGAGAAGCTATATCAGCCAATAACCAGAAATCAAGTTTTCTTACCTTACAGAATATTATAAGAGTTAGAACTCCACCCAGTATAGCCCCCTGAATTGCCTGCCCACCTCTTCGCAGGGCAAGAATATAAAGAGGATGCTGTGCATAATAAGACCAGTTTACTACGACATGAAGCAATCTTGCGCCTATAATTGAAAATATTATAGCAAAGGGTGCAAAATTAAGAATCTCTTCTCTTTTCACTCCCCTATAGCCCGCCAGAAAGTACGCAACTGCAAAACCTAATATCAAAGAGAAGGAAGTCAATATTCCATACCATCTTATTTCAAATCCATAAATGTTAAAAGCAATCGGGTCTACGTACAAATGTCCTCCTTAAAATAAATTTCGTATTATTTAATGTTATAATAAATATGTAAAATTTTAACACAAATAGAAATAAAAACTTAACTAAAATTTAATTTTATTTTAAAAGCAGTCAGGCAAATAAAAGCCGGATTCTTTAGATTTATCTGATATTAATAGAAAGGTACATTCTATCTTTTAATGGTACGGGTTAGTTGCAACTACTTTTAATTATTTATGATAAACGGAGGATTTTTCATCTGCCTGGCAGATAATAAAAATATCATGCTACATAAACTGATACCAATGCTACCCTCTACATTTAGTAATATCTGTTCAGCAACCTATTAATATCTATGTCTGTTATTATCTGATCAACCAGTGTTTTTCTTTCTATCTGTTTTAACTCTTCTTCATAAGGTGTCTTTTCTACCTGGTAAAAAATCCCGGTTGGTATTTTATCCTCTTCCATTGAGGTTTTGATTGCCCCGCTTAAATCCTTTCTATCATAATCTTTAATTTCGTCCAGCCTTTTTATTCTCTCCCTGTAAAATTTATGGGTATTTTTCTTATCAAAAGTTATGCATGGCTGGAGAACATCTATAAATGCAAATCCCCTGTGTTTTATTGCTTTTTTTATTATCTCCGTTAGTTGTATTACATCACCTGTGAAACCCCTTGCCACAAAAGTTGCTCCGGACGCCAGGGCAAGCAAAACAGGATTAACAGGCATTTCCACAACACCTGAAGGAGTTGACTTTGTTTTTAATCCTCTATCACTGGTAGGAGCAGCCTGACCACTTGTAAGACCAAAAATTTTATTATCACTCATTATATATGTTATATTTATATTTCTCCTGCATGTATGTATAAAATGATTTACACCAGCCCCAACACCATCACCATCACCACTTACAGCTATCACATTTAATTTATGATTTGCAAGTTTAACACCTGTAGCTACGGGAAGAGCTCTTCCATGCAATGCATGAAAAGCATATGTTTTTATAAAATTTATACCATTACCTGAACATCCAACTCCATATACTATCAAAATTTCATGGGGCATCAAATTTAGACTTACAAAAGCTTTCTTAAGCGAATCCCATATCCCGTAGTCTCCGCACCCATGACACCAGTTCGGTCTAATCCCTGTATTAAAGTCCGATGGTTTTAAATTATATCTCCTTCTTTTTGATTTACTTTTAGCCATAATCTCCTTACCGGATTTCTTTAAAAAAATTATTCAATTTAATTCTTACTCTATTTTTTCAATACTGCTAACAATCTCCTCTGGTAAGAATTGTCTTCCACTGTATTTTAATATTTTGTTTTTAATTTTATAACCTGTGCACATCGTTATAATTTTCGCTAATTGTGAAGTCTTATTATTCTCAACTATTATATTTTTATTGGTTCCACTCAAAATTCCGCTCACGACTTCCTCATCAAAAGGATATAAATAGGTAAAATGTACAAAGTTAACTTTTTTTTCTTTCTGGTTCAGCACATTCATAGCCTCAAGAATTGGGCCCTTGCATGAGCCCCAGCTCCAGATTGTCATCTCTGCATCAGTAGGCCCGTATATTCTTGGTGGAGGGATTTCCTCAATTAACCTTTCCATTTTTCTGAATCTCTTATCAACCATAGCCCTCCTGTTATGGGAACTATCATCGGAATAGCCGTACCTATCGTGTTCATCACTATTAGCAATAAAAATTCCGCCTTCCACCCCTGGAATTGTCCTCGGAGAAACTCCGTCATCGGTATCAAGATAACGCGCGTATTCACTATCCAGATCCCTGTTTTCTGTAACCAATTTTCCTCTGTCCACTGTTATATTCTTGAAGTCAAATTTATCGTATGAGAAATGACTTTCCGATAAGTATTTATCCATCATCAGGATAACAGGTATCTGGTATTTCTCTGCAAGATTAAATGCCTTCCCGGTAAGATAAAAACACTCCTCGGGGTCCCCCGGTGCAAGTATTACCTTTAAAAATTCCCCGTGCGATGCATTAGTTGCAAATAATAAATCACCCTGCTCTGTCCATGTAGGAAGACCTGTAGCCGGGGCAGGTCTCTGGCACAATACAATAACAATCGGTGTCTCGGTCATAGCCGCACTCCCTATCCCCTCACTCATAAGAGAAAAACCATTTCCGGATGTTGCAGCCATTGCCCTGACTCCAGCAAAAGAAGCCCCGAGCACCATATTAATTACTGCTAGATCATCCTCGGCATGTTTGGTTACAATATTGTAATCGCTTTCTACTGAAGCAAATGAATGCAATATTGAAGAAGCAGGAGTAGCAGGGTAAGCTGCATAAAATTTACATCCAGACCTTACAGCTCCTAAAAATACCGAGTCATTTCCGCTTATAAGAATTTTGCCTGAGGGTTTTACGATCTCCAGTTCATAAGCATTTATCTTTAATCTCTCTTTTATATACTTATAACCCAGCTCAGCAAGCTTAATATTCAAATTTACAATTTCAAACCCTTTCTGGCCGAAAGTATCTTTAATTACGTTTTTTAGCATTTCCAGGTCATAATTTAAGAGAGCCAGAGAAGCTCCGAGAGAGATACTGCTCATCATAAAAACCGGAGCTTTTAATTCGGAAATCATTCTGTAAAATGGCAATACAATATAATTAATATCTCTCCTGGCTTTCTTAAATTCATCAATATCCAGACTTCTGTCGTCATAAATAATGTATCCCCCATACATTACTTCGTCCTGATGGAGCTCAATAGATTCCCTGTTTAAAGCCACGAGAATATTGATACTTTTATTAATAGAAAATATTTCATTGGAACTTATTCTTGAAGTATATGTACTATGGCCGCCCTTTATTAGAGAGGGATATTCATTATTATCAATAACAAAGTAACCTTTTTTAGAAAATACCTTCGATAAAATTAAACCAGCACTAAGTATCCCATAACCGGCTTCCCCACTTAATTTCCAGCTAACATTGGAGACCTTCATCTGATTTATCTCTCTCCTCAATCGATTTCTAATTACAACACAATCATATTACCCTGCAAGTTTATTTGCAACATTCACTGTAACGATATTCCCCGCTGCTAATTCAAATAATATCATATATATAACATATATATTAAAAATAAACCTGCTCTCTGTGTTACAAAAATAATTTTTATTACTTTAAGTTCTAAATCACATCACATACATCCAAAAAAAATTTTTTTATTAAACTTAAAAAGAACTTTTTAATTCTTATAGCAAATTCCCTGATTTTTTTAGATAATAAGTTTAGATCTCAAGCAATAAAAAATATAAAAAAGAAATGGGAAAGTTTGCTTTAAAAGAAAACATAAAAACACTTTTAAAGCCACCCATCATAAGCTGGGCTCTATATGACCTTGCCAACACTCCTTTTGCAGTAATAATAATTACCATAATTTTCCCTGTGTACTTCACAACCATAATAGCCTCGCCGGAAATTTATTCAGCTAATTTCGGAGACCTTATGTGGGGTATTGCAAGCGGGGTGTCTATGATAATAACAGCCCTTCTTGCACCTTTATTCGGAGCAATCGCAGACACTTCAAGGTCCAAAAATAAATTTTTAACTATCTTAACCATTGCCTGCATTATCTTTACCTCCCTGCTTTATTTTTTAAATAAGGGGATGGTCGCACTCGCTGTAATTATATTTATTATATCAAACGTATTCTATCAAACCTCAATGATGTTCTATAACTCATTTTTGCCGCAATTCTCTACAAAAAAGACTACAGGGCTAATATCAGGTTTTGGCTTCTCTGCCGGTTACCTTGGGGGGTTTTTAATATTAATTATTACTCTCCCTTTTATCAGAAATGGGCTTGAACCATCTAACCTTACAAATTTAAAAATGACCTTTATTATTACATCCATATTTTTCCTGATATTCTCGTTACCCGCCTTTCTTATTCTGAAAGATTCGCCGGCTACTAAAGTCCTTGAGATTAAAACATCCTATATTTCATATGGTTTTAAAAAATTGCTTGGTACCTTAAAAAATATAAAAAAACATAAAAACCTTTCAAGGTTTCTCATATCATATTTTCTCTTCAGCAATGCGTTCTCTGTTCTTGCTTTATATGTTGGAATATATGCAAAAGATACTCTGGGCTTCGGGCTTTTTGAAATAGCTTTACTCTTCATGCTCGGCCAGATACCCACAATGCTCAGCTCGTTTTTTTTCGGATGGTTAACTGACAGAATAGGGCCCAAAAATACTATTACAATAACCCTTATTATGTGGATTTTAATAATAATTCTTGTTACATTTTTTACGATAAAAGCAGTCTTCTACGCAGGATGGATACTCGCCGCTATATCCACAGGTTCGACTCTTTTAGCCAGCAGAAGTCTCATGACTTTCCTTATTCCGCGGGAGAGCGAAGCTGAATTTTTTGGTTTTTACTCAATAAGCGGTAAAATGTCCTCCATTATTGGGCCTATAACATTTGGTTTGATATCTTTCATTACTAAAAACCAGAGAATAGCACTTCTCAGTACCCTTCTATTTCTTATAAGCGGCTTAATAATACTTCAATTTGTGAAAATAAAATCTTACAGACCGGAAAGCTTCAAATAGTGGTTCAAAAAAATATTTTTCAGGCGTTTTACCTGACTATTTTGCAACGTCTTTCTGCTCTTCTATAACCTGCTTTATAAATTCTATTTCCTTTGCTGACAGGTCTTTTAACTTTTCGTAAGTTGAAATCACATTATTTACTATCTCATTATACCTGCTTTTTGTTATATTCTTTACCTTGCTTGCGTTCTCTTCAACTTTACCTACTATTTCCTTTGCTACTTTACGTATATCACCCCGCAGCTCCTCGCCCGTTTTGGTTGTTAATAATAGCGCAGTAACCGCACCGGCGACAAATCCTGCAGCAAATCCCCAGAAGACACCTTTTGCTATACCTGCTCCATTGTTATTACTCATAAAACCTCCCAAAATCAAATACAAACTTATTTGATATCCTTTTTATATTATACATATAATGAAAATTATTTTTAATATATTTTAAATAAAAAAAATTTTTGCTAACATTTAAAGCTGAATCAAAAAGGTAGCTGGATTATCAAAAATAGAGCTCCAGATAAAGATAAATACATACAGCCAATTATAACAGGGGGATTTAACAAATGGATCTGTATCATTATACTGATGAAAACACTGACTACAGCCTGGAGGAATTGAGTGAAAATAATTGCGTAAAGGAGTATGAGCTAACCTTTGATTCACCATATAGCACCGGACTCGAAGAAAATGACAGGGTATATGTAAAGTTATTTCTTAACAAAGATAAAACTGGTACAGATAATCATAATTCAAGCAACCACTATAGAAATGATAGAAACAATGACCTTCTCATAGTTGTTCACGGTTTTTCTACAAGCAAACCCAAATTAAAAAAATATTACCAATTTATTAACAAAATGAATTCAGACAATTTGTCCTGTGCCTTTATAAATCTTCCTCTTCATCTGAACAGAACTCCTGATGGCGAAAGGGGTGGCGAAAGACTGATATACTTTAATGATGTACAAACCCTTATTTTCTTTCATCAGAGCGTTGTAGATATAAGAAAACTAATAGATATTCTTCTGAAGATATCTAATTTTAACAGAGTTTATATTTGTGGAATAAGCCTTGGAAGCATGATTTCTATAATTGCAATGGCAAATGATAATAGAATAGATAAGGGTGTATTTCTTATAGGCGGGGGCAACTGGGAAGAAATTCACTGGAGAGGAGTACTGAGATTTATTCTCAGGGGAAACTGCATCTTCAAAGATAAAAGATACGCCGGGAAGACAAGGAGAGAAGCATGTAGAGAAATATACTCAAAATTTCCTTTATTCGTAAAAAAAATGAAAGAGCTGAAACCTGAAAAAATAAAAATGAACCTTGATAATTTGCCTGAATTAAAAGAAGTAATACCCAAAATGTGCTTTTTATGCGACCCGGTCGCTTTTGCTTATAAAATAAACACCGAAAAAGTATTCATGGTAAACTCGAGGTTTGATTTTTACTTTAACAAAAAATCAACAAACCATTTATGGGAAGAACTTGGAAAACCGGAGATTCACTGGATCAATAAATTACATTCCAGCAGCATAATTACAGATGAAAGAATTATTGCCAGGATAAAAAAATTCCTGCTAAACAGTTAGTTACTCGTTATCTTTAAAACAATCAGACATGCAATTCCCGAATTTACCTGCTGCTTTTTTAAAATCTTTAAATTTTTCTTTTACCCGTTCATCCTTAAATCTTGTATATAAAGTCTTTGCTGAATCTTCGGCGCTCTTTGCAAATTCTTTTGCCTTACTCTTTAGCAGCGGGTCATCAAATATCTCACTTATGACATTGCCGAATTCCTTTACCATATCACCAAAACTCTCAACAGGGCTTTCTGCCTTTTCTTTATTTTTCATAGTTTTCCTCCGGCTAATTTTCCTTCATAATATATCCAGTAACCATTAATAAAACTAAAACTCATTTATATTATACGGCACAAATATAGAGTTTTAAAAAATAAATTTATAAAAATAAAAAAATACCTCTGTGAAAAGGCAAATAATTTAAAAAAGCATACAGCCCGGATTTAGCACTGGAAGAATTTCTTGTTCATACGAATTTAACTTCTATCTGCATATATAATGTTTTTACCCGGGTTATCAAGAATATTAAAAAGTGCCAGATAATCTTTAAGATGTCTGGTAATAAGAAAGTTATTTAATACAAATTCCTTCGCCTGTTCTCCTATCTTATGTGAGATAAGTGGCCTGTTAAGCAGGTATCTTATTCTATATGCAGCTCCTTCAACCGAATTTACCAGAAAACCGGTAATGTGATTATGTAGTTGTATGGTTATTCCTCCAACTTCTCCTCCAATCACTGGCTTACCCTTCCACATCGCCTCAGTAACCGTAAGGCCAAAACCTTCTTTTAGGGACTTCTGAATTATTACATCTGCAATTCTCTGCAAAGCATTTATTACAATATCTTTTTTAGGTTCCAGACATAAAATATGGATATCGCTGTCCCCCTTCACTTCTCTTTTTACCTGCCTTAATACCTCTTCCCCCTGAGGGTCATCGCAAGAAGTCCCCCCTGCAAGTATAAGCTGACAGTTCAATTCATTTCTCACAAGACGAAAAGCATTTATGACACCAATGGGGTCCTTAAACCTGTCAAACCTTGATACCTGTAGAATTATCGGTTTGTCCCTGATAATTTTATACTTTTTAACCACATTATCTATCTCTTTATTATCAAGCTCCCTGTTCTTATCACTTAACGGGTCTATAGAAGGAGCAATAAGATATTGCGGATGAGGAAGGCTTTTTGAAAACTTGGCTATTGAAAATATACTCGAATCATACTTTACTATATACTTTTTCAAAGACCTCCAGAGATACAAATCAGGCCTGGCCATATCTATATGACATCTCCACACCCATTTAGTTTTTTTTCTGCGATAAAAATCAATAAGTGGCAATGGCTGGGGGTCATGTATAATAACTATATCAGCATCCAGATTAAGACTTTTTGCATTTTCTTCGTTTACTTTTCTGTACTGCTCCAGCTCCTCGCCAGAAAATTTTATCTTTTCCCCCTGCAATGCATTATGAATATTTTTTGTTATATTAAAAAAACCATTATCCCCGGTGATAATCTCCCACCTGCAATCGACACCCAGTTCATTTAACAGAGGAACAAGCCTATTTAATATCTCTGCAACGCCACCACCTTCTCTGGTAGAGCTTACCATTACAATTCTTTTATTTCTTGACATCCTGGCAAGCAATTCAATCTGCTTGATATTTCTTTCGCCAATAATGTCCCTGTAATCATTAATACTTGCCATAATTAAACGCTTTTTAATTCCTCATCTAAAATGTTTATTAATTTCTCCCTTATTTCTTCAACGCTGAAAAAATAAAAGTCAATATCCCTGATCTTTTTTACCAATTCCGCCCTGTCAAAATTATCTTCTATCCACATAGAAAAATCGTCATGCTCCTTTTCCTTCTTTATCTTCCTTGATTCATAGAAATGGAAATAAAGTGAACTACCCGGGATACTGTCTAATGCGTTTCTGAAATCTTCGAGGTTTACGACTTCAATCCCTAGCGGGATAACTATCGTAGTTGAGCTTGAAAAATAAAACTCAAAACCCTGCCTGACCCATGGAATTGTAGGAAGGTCCCATATGTGTTCCTCTATTATCCCTATCAACACTTCTTTTGCTTCAGCTACAGTTTTATAATCATAAGGGTCAAAATTAGCAAGTTTTTCCGCCAGAGCAATATCTCCGAGTTCATAAGCTACCCAGTTTGTAAAATCATTGGGGAATTCTCCCACATTTTTATCATGTCTTATGTGCGCTTGATAAAGATGGTGAAATAATACCTTATCCTGAGACTGTTCTATTATATTTAAAAACTCTTTAAGGTTACTTGCCTTCTGGCCGGTTGGGCTTATCAGCATTGTATAATCATAAAACTTAAATTTTTTCATAACTATCTACGTTTATAAATTTACCATTTCGGTTGTATATTCTATCGTATAATATTAAAAATCTAAACCAAAATGTTTTAACCGTTAACACCGGCAGTTTGTAATATTAACTTTATCACCTATAATAATAAAAGTAGCAAAAAAAATTAATAATGCAAGTTATGGAATCTTCTGAGAAAATTATAATAGTATCCAATAGAATTCCGTGCAGCCTTTCATTAGGTGATAGCGGAGCTGTCAAATATAAAAAGGGTATCGGCGGTCTGGTTACCGCTCTCGACCCTATTTTACGTAAAAACGGTGGAATATGGATAGGCTGGGATGGGCAGACCACGGATAAATTCACCGGAATAAAGCAGATCTGCATTACTGATGAATGCGGTAAAACCAGGTACTCAGTTGAATGTGTTCACCTGAATGAGAAGGAAATAAAGAATTATTATCATGGCTTTTCGAACAGGTCAATATGGCCATTATTTCATGGATTTATTTTCCAGAGTCACTTTGACTCGGAATACTGGAAAACTTATGTTTCGGTAAACAAAAAATTTTGTAATAAAATACTTAAAGAATCAACCCGTGATAGTCTGATATGGATACATGACTACCATCTTACACTGCTTCCCGACATGCTAAAACAGGCTAATCCAGAATTAAAAATATTATTTTTCCTCCATATACCATTCCCCAGTTATGAGACGTTCAGGGTTCTTCCCTGGAGCAAAAAGATACTAAATGGACTCCTGGGATGCGACCTTCTTGGCTTTCAGACAAAGAACGACAGGATAAACTTCCTTAGCTGCTGCAAAGAAATACTGAACGCAAAAACAGATTTTAAAAAAAATATTGTCTTTCATAAAAAGAGAATCATAAATGTTAAAAATTTTCCCATAAGTGTTGACTTTGAAAAATTTAACGAAATGTCAAAGAGAAAAAGCTCGGGTAAATTTTTAAAAAATATTAAAAAGATTGATAATAATATAAAAATAATAATGAGTGTCGAAAGACTTGACTACACAAAAGGCATTAAAGAAAGAATACTATCTATTGAAAGATTTTTTACAAAATATCCGTCCCATAGAAAAAAAGTTATTTTTATCCAGATATCAGTCCCAAGCAGAACGAAAATCAAAGAATATATCCTGCTAAAAAGGGAGATAGATGAACTTGTGGGCAGAATTAATGGAAAGTTCGCAGATGAGCTCTGGTCACCAATACATTATCTCTATAAAGCTATTCCACAAACAGATTTAGCTGGCTACTACAGGGCTGCTGATATCTGCCTTGTAACACCTTTAAGAGATGGGATGAATCTCATCGCAAAAGAATATGTTAGCAGTAAGTCAGAAGAAGACGGGGTTTTAATTCTCAGCAAATTCGCAGGAGCCGCAGAGGAAATGGGCAAATATGCCATAATGGTAAATCCATATGACATAGACGAAGTAGCAGACAGCATTAACACAGCACTCAATCTGCACAATAGCACGAGAAAAAAAATGATTTCAAATTTAAGAAAAATTGTAAAAGAAAATAACGTATTTGACTGGGCTGAAAATTTTTTAAATTATTATAAGAAAATCTCCTGACGAATCTCTTAAAAAGGTGATATAAATAAAATATTTAAAAGAATATATAGAAGAAATATTTCAAAAAATAACTGCATATCCTTATGTATTTCTTTTCCTGGATTATGACGGAACGCTTATGGAGTTCAGGGATAATCCCCACAATGTAGTAGCTACCGAAGAAGTTAAATCTATTATTTCCAGATTAGCTTCAAAGGATAAATTAATTATTACCATAATTTCAGGTCGTGATATCAATGACCTGATTGAATTCTTTTCCGGCATTGATGTTAAAAAAATTAACTGGGTTGGTACACACGGAATAAATATCAGGTATGAAAACTCCAGCACATTAATAGAAAATGGATTTAAAGATACTTTATCTTATATTGAAGATTTAAAAAATAAAATATCAAAAATAATAAAAGATGCCCCCTGCTTTTACCTGGAAGACAAGAAAAAAGCCCTTGCTATTCATTATAGAAAATGTGGAGACCATGAGCTTTCTTATCTAAACAAAGTTATAAGCACAGCGAAAAAATTCATTAAAGGCAAACCTCTGGATTGCCTTAAAATGAACAAGATAATAGAGATAAAACCCAGAGATATAAATAAAGGAAAAGCCTTCATGGCGCTCAAGAAAAAATATTTCAACCTTAAACCCTCGATAGATATTTGTATAGGCGATGACGTTACCGACAATTATCTTTTCAAAGAAAATAAAAAAGGCATCAATATAAAAGTACTGACTGATAACCCTGAAATTATGGAAACAGAATACTTTGTAAAAAACGTAGGTGATGTACTTGATTTTTTAAACCTGATAATAAATAAGCTCTAATATCAAAAAATCTAAAAAATTAAAAAATGCAAATTGCTAGATCTCTTAGCCTGTGAACTGAAAATAAATCTAATTTAACTCCCGGGAGACCAGGTCATATAAATCTGAAGGTTTATGGCACAAAAAATCTGGCTTGCCTTTCTCCAGCAAATCTGCTCTGTCACATCCCCATGATACTGCAGCTATCCTGACCTTTATTTTCTTACACGAAATAATATCCTCAAACTGGTCTCCTACATAAAGGACGCTATCTTTTAGTAAACGTTTTTTCCTGATTAGCTTTGTCAGAGTTTTATCTTTCTCTATTGTATTTGGAGTAGAATATATATCTTTAAAGAAATTTATCTTATTCCTTTGCAAAAATTTCTTTATATTTTTAGAAGAATTGGAAGATAATATATATAAAGCCACTTTGTCTTCTGTAAGTCTTTTCAAAACGTCATATATCCCTTCTATCAATTTTATTTTATGGATAGAATGAGAATATAATCTTATCGCTTCAAAAATAATTAAAGGCAGCTTGTATAGCGGTACACCCAGTTTTTTAAACCTGTCCCTCAGCGGAAGTGTGTTCATAGCTCTAAAATCCTTCGCATTAACATCCTCTATCCTGTATTTTTTCATAAGGTACTTATTTACACTTTCCACAACAAAATCTGAATCAACAAGCGTACCATCAAAATCAAATATGACATTCTTAATCAAATTACCTGCTCCTGTGAACAATTAATACCCAATTATTTTCTGCTATTTAATATTCTCAGTATTATACCACAACATCTAATCTCCAACTAAAATACTGCATTTATCAATATTGATTTTTTTTAAAAAGACATAAATTATATGTTACCTTAAAGTTAAATGCATTTTGTTTACAATGCTGTGTTATAACAGGATTAAAATAACAGGGATAAACATAACCAGGTTAACAATAATAATACAGAAAAAAGTCAATATCTTTATTGCTTTAAGACAGGAGAGTGCGGTCATCTGCAAATTCTTTACCACTGACACTTTCAAAGCGTTCCAGGAGGTCCTCAACTGTAAGTTTTTGTTTTTCCTTCCCCCTGATATCAAGAATAATCTGGCCCTCATCCATCATCATCAACCTGTTACCATGATTAATCGCATCCCTCATGTTATGCGTCACCATTAAAGTAGTCAGGCCGCCTTCCCCGATAATTCTATCTGTAAGTTCCAGCACCCTTTTCGCTGTCCTCGGGTCAAGCGCTGCTGCATGCTCATCCAGAAGAAGGAGCTTTGGTTCCTTAAGTGTTGCCATTAAAAGTGTTAATGCCTGCCTCTGACCTCCTGAGAGCAGACCAACCTTAGTGCTCAGACGGTTTTCAAGCCCCAGGCCTAATTTCTTTAAAAGTTCCTTATATAATTCGCGCTCCTTATTTGTAATACCCCACATAAGACCGCGGCGCTTCCCACGTCGCTGTGCCAGCGCTAAATTTTCCTCAATTTCCATATCAGAAGCTGTGCCCATCATAGGGTCCTGAAATACACGCCCGAGTATTGCTGCACGTTTATGTTCACATAATCTGGTCATATTAATGCCGTCAACTATGATTGAGCCCCTGTCTGCAGAATATACACCTGCTATGCAGTTCAGAAGTGTAGACTTGCCTGAACCATTGCTCCCAATCATGGTAACAAAGTCACCCTTATCAAGAGAAAAACTTACATCATGCAGCGCTACCTTTTCATTAATAGTCCCGGCATTAAAAATTTTAGTCAATCTTTTGACTTTAAGCATCTACTTACCCCACTTCATGGAATTTTTAATTGGTTTAAGATAAGAGCGCAGCACCGGAAGCGAAAGCGCTATCGCTACAGTAATCGCGGTAAAAAGCTTCAGATCATTGGCAGGCATACCCAGTTTCAGGACCATTGCAATTATTACCCGGTATATAATAGCCCCGAATGCCAGGGACAATAACCTGCTGGCGAAGTGCCTTCTCCCAAAGAGCACTTCGCCAATAATTACAGATGCCAGGCCAATTACAATCGAACCGATACCCATTTGGATATCGGCAAATCTCTGACTCTGTGCTATTAAAGAACCACCTACCGCTACAAGACCATTACTAATCATAAGCCCGATTATAATAGTGCTGTTTGTATTTATACCCTGTGCACGAACCATCTGGGGATTATTGCCGGTGGCCCTTATTGCGCAACCAATTTCTGTACCAAAAAACCAGTATAAAATACCAACAAGACCTCCCACAAATATTATTCCCAGCACAATTACAGAGATTGTCTGGCTAAGACCCATTTTTTCAAAAAACGTGTATACGGTATCAACCTGCAGAAGCGAGATATTTGCCCTTCCCATAATACGTAAGTTTATTGAATAAAGGGCAATCATAGTCAAAATACCGGAAAGCAGGGAAGGAATCTTTAATTTAGTATGCAGTAACCCTGTAATAAGACCTGCTCCAACACCACCTAAAAATGCAAGTAGAATCGCAAGATATGGGTTACCCCCTCTTGTAATCGTAATTGCAGCAATAGCCGCACCGGTTACAACACTTCCCTCTACCGTTAAGTCTGCTATAGCTAAAATACGATAGGTAATATAAACACCTGTGGTAATAATTGCCCACAGCAAGCCCAGGGAAACTGCTGCTGTTAATATTTGCACCATAATCTAAAACCAACTTATTTATTTTTCCAAAATTCAAAAAGGGCTTGCGGTACCCGTTACTTCGTTAATCTTATTTTAGTATTCCATAACATACTCTGAAAGGTCTTCCGGAATCTCCAGACCGATTGCTTCTGCCACAGCACCATTAATAGCGAAATCAAACCCATCAGCTGACTCAATAGGCATTGTAGCGGGCTCGGCTTCGCCCTTCAAAACCTTTACAGCCATAAGACCTGTCTTATATCCAAGGTCATAGTAGTTGATACCCAGTGTTGCAAGACCGCCACCTTCAACCATTCCTGACTCACCACATATAACAGGAGTCTTTGACTCCACAGTAACACCGTTAACTATAGGCATGGAAGACGCTAAAACATTGTCCGTTGGAAGATAAAGTGCATCACATTCCTCAACAATAGATTGCGTAGCCTGCTGGACATCATTTGAATTAGTGACAGTTACTTCTGTGTAGGTAAGACCGAGTTCTTCTATTACCTCTTTGGCTATAGCTGCCTGGACAATAGAATTATCTTCGCTGGATGTATAAATAACACCTACGGTCTCTGCATCAGGTACAAGCTTTACCAGCAATTCTATCTGTTCCTTTATAGGGTTCATATCAGTAGTCCCGCTCACATTACCTCCAGGTGCCTCATTGGATTTTACCAGTTTGGCTGCCTCATAATCTGTTATTGCTGTCCCTAAAATAGGAATTTCCGTAGTTTTTCCTGCTATTGACTGAGCTGCAGGAGTAGCTATTGCCAGGACAAGGTCCACTTTATTGCTTACGAAACGGTCGCTTATAGTTGACAGGTTACTCTGGTCAGCCTGAGCATTCTGAACATCAATTTCAATATTTTCTCCATCTACATAACCATTATCACTAAGAGCGTCAACAAAACCCTCCCTTGAAGAATCCAGTGCAACATGTTCAACATACTGGACAATTCCAATAGTTTTAACATCAGACTCACCCGAACATCCGGCAAGTGACATTACCAGGACCAGAGCCACCGCAAGTACAAAAATTATTGTTTTTTTCAAATTAGTTCCTCCTTATTTTTTATTTTTTATTTAATTAATCTTTTTTAAAAAAATTCTTAAAAAAATCTAAAAAATGTAACTAATAATAAATTTCCTATACTTATATAATAAATTTAAATTTTTTAATGGCTCAAGCCCGGTTCTCCCTGATATTTTGTGTATTATAACACAATATATAATCTAAAAAAATTACATTATCTTTTTTTAAAAATACTATTAATTAACCTGACTGGCTGTAATTTGCACCTTAGCTGAATTTATTCTTAATATCCAGTCCTGAAGAAAAATTATGAGGAAAGAACTTTCAGGCTATCTTATTTTTTTAACTCTGATGATATTCTTAAAACCACTTTAACCAGTTCATCAAGTGTTTCCCCGGGAACCAGTATAAGACGTTCAAGGTTAATGCGGTCAGGAATATCTATTACTTGAGGTACAGAATCTAAAACCGATAAAGTCCTGTCAAGATCCCTGTAAAAATCAGCATCAGTCTGCCTGAAATCAACAGGAACAGGCATACTTGCTATTCTGTAATTTAGCTTCCTGCAGATACTGCGAATTTTCTCATTACTATACAGGTTAACAATACAACGGACATCCGGAAAATGCTTACGTATTCCAAGAAGTACCCCTGCCATATATTTTGAGCAGCCCATTTCAGGCTCCCCGACGGATACTACCTTTCCTTTAAAACGCAGTAGTCTGCCCGGAATCGCAGCAATTTCCTCTAACTTTCTGGCATCAGGAAGGGCATAAGCAATATTTGACCCAATTTCCGGTATAAGGTCTGCTTTTAAAGTTTTTTTCAGACTATCAACTGCCTTACTGAGTTCACTACATAGAATCTTTTCAGCATTGCTTCTACTGTCATCTTTAAGATATAGAGCATCAAAAAAGACATCCCAGAACCTGTCAACTTCAGGAGGCAAAAGCGCTGTTTGCTTGCCGCTACTTTCTACCCAGTATGGCCCTTCTTCTACTGGCAGCACCTTTCCAATCAGAGCAGCTTCTATATCCGCTTTCTTAAATCCATTCAATAGCAATTCGGCTCTATCAGGAGGACAGGTCAGCAGAAGAGTTCCCTCGCTTATGACCTCATAAGGATTCAGGTTAAAGTATCCGCAAATCTCTTTTATATCCATCGGTAAAGGTACTTCCTTCCGCTCTATTCTCATACCAACTCTGGATGCTTTTGCAATCTCCCACAGGCCCCTGCATACTCCACCCTCGGTCGCATCATGCATGGCATGCACCCCACCAATTTCAGTAGCCAGCAATGCGTCCTTTACAACACTGATTTCCTTTAACCTCTGGCTGGCGCGTTTAACAAGCTTCCTATCGATGCCGCTTTTTTGTATTCTTTCCCCCAGCTCGGATGCAAGGAGTGCAGCAGCCTCTATAGCCGCTCCTTTGGATATTATGATTGAATCACCAATCTGTGCTCCTCCGGGAGTAATAAAATTTTTACCGGTCCCCCAGACAGTAATGCCCCCTATTGTGGGGATGTTAACCGCTCCGTAATAACCTGTATGTCCGCCAACAATAGCAATCCCCAGTTCCCTGGCATATAAATCAATGCTCCGGACAAGCCTTTCAATATAACTTTCTTCCGTCTCTGGAGGCAAAAGAAGAGAATAAGACATATATGCTGGAGAAACACCCATAACAGCCACGTCGCTGGCACCAATATGCACCGTAATCCATCCGAAATCCTCAGGTGACATTGTAGGACCCGGGAATATCGGGTCCTCTGCTATTACCATATAGTATTCGCCTATTTTTATAACGGCTCCATCAACTCCCATCTTCGGGCCCACCACCACATCAGGATGCATTGCGCCTTTATTTGGTAATATTATCTTAGAAAATAAGTTATCATTAATTTTTCCTATCATAAATTTTCTCTCCGTAAATCAATATCTTTTTTGAGGGGTTTATTTTTATTTCTGATAAAGTTTTTTAGATGCTTTCCTAACATAAACTCCATTTTTATTAAAATATAATATTTAAACCACAAATCATCAAGTAAATTAATTTTGCATTTAATAGTTATTTTCTTTTTAAATATATATTCTTTCAAATTAAACCCCCGCAAATGCTATGAGTTTTTACAAATCGATATTGATTTATGTTTAATCAGATTTATCTCGTGACAGGCTATTCCAAAGCTTTTAAAAGACTATCGTTCGTATATCATAAACCTTTAACAGGAATTCTTAATAATTAAAATGCTAGTTTTTAAGAAAAATAACCAAGGTATATTAATGAATGATTCAGGATTAATTGAAATTATTATTTTTTTAAGCTAACATCTTTTTAAAAGCACGGTCATAATAATTAAAACAAAACTTAAAGCAAATTGATACCTTAGAAAAAGAAAACGATTTTCTAAATTTGTTTTAGTATTCAGGACTGGTTTGTATTAAAATAATTTCTTAGTACAATCAAATGAATATTTTATCTAAACAGTAAAAATGAAGCTTTTTTTAAATAAACTTGGCAGGATAATAGTATCAGACGATATATTCGATAATAAGGTATATCTCAGGAGACTTTATAAATATTTTCTCTCTGGCCTTCTTGTCAGATTAGTTTTTCTACCATTTTTTTTCCAGAGAGATTTACTGTCAACCTACCAGAGAGCTGCAGAAACCATATCTACCGGCAATATAGGGTTTGACAACCTTCAATTTCTGACAAATATGATTCACACTTCCTATTTGCTGGTAACAAAGTTTATATTCTCTGCAGTAAATGATATATTCCCTGTCCTGCTCGAAAAAGACACCTGGATATCATGGCTAACCTTCAATAACAGCTACAATGTATTTACCATGCTGGCGCTTTTTAAAGCTCTCTACCTGATATTTGATATAGCCTGTGTATTTCTGATTTTGAGACTTGCATTTGATAATGAACCAGAAAATAAGCTAAGGGTTTTTAAATTATGGATATTCAATCCTGTATTAATATATGTTGTCTATATTTTCGCACGTCATGACATCATTGGAGTTTTTATCACGATGGTCGCACTATTGCTTGCAAAAAAGGACAGGAAATACTGGTCAATACTGGTTCTTGCTTTTGCCATAGCCCTGAGGTTTTTCCCTATAATGATTCTCCCTCTTTTTGTATTTTACCTGGCACGCACCAAAAAAGATTATATTATATTCTCTTCAATGGGTGTCTCTGCTGTACTGTCAGTTGAGTTCTTATCTTACTTCGGTTTTGGCAAGAGTGTTATAATCCCTCTGCTTAATACACAGCATTTTAACTACATACTGTCATCCAATCTGGAGCTTATAATACACGACCGCATTTTTATCTTTGTTGCAGTGTATGTGATCATAATCCTCAGCTATTTTCATGTAAGGAAGGCGGGTTTTGAAGTACTTTTAAATTACAGCGCTATAGTATATCTTGCTTATGTAAGTCTATGTTATTTCCACCCGCAGTATTTCCTCTGGGCAATACCTTTTCTTGTAATTATTTTTGCAAGAAACAGATTGATTATGTATTATCACTGGATTCAATTCGCTATGTTCCTGGTAATACTCATATACTGGGGTGATCTTGTTACCAAGTTTGTTCTTGCTCCCATAGACCATAAGTATTTTGTATATATAACCGGAATTATACCTTTGATTGAAAGATTTTATGATTCCGCAAAGTTTGTAAATATTTTTAGAAGCATTTTTACCGGTGTATCTCTCTGGATGATATACCTCATTTACAAAGATAGCAAAAATTTAATGGGCGATTGATCAATTGATAACTGAGTTTAAAAAAATGTTAAATAGAAATTTTAAAATTAATAGAGTTTTAGCAGTAGCTTTGCTGGTAGCTATCATCGTAATTCTTACAGGATGCACAGGTATTTTTTATGTTCCGGGTGCAAGCTATGGCTATTACATATGGGAGGAAGACGACAGTATATTTGTAGAATGGAGTGCTGACCGTAAAGAAACGGAATTTGAGGGTATAATTTCGACTGATGGAGAGATAACTTCACATACCCTGAAAGAGTGGGAACAGGATGAGGACGTCATAAAAGCCGGGGAAAATATAGTTAGTTTTTCATCTACCCTCGATGCCGAGGACTACTCGGACGGGTTTAGTTTTACCCTTAAAGATTACAGTTACCTTGAGTTTGATTTAAAAATGAATGACGGCTACGACCTTTCACGTATAAATCTAGGAGGATTCCTTGAGAGCCCTGAGGAAGGCACCTTTAGAATAGAAAAAGACTATTTCGAGCAGATTGAAACAAAGCCCTGGTATCAGAGACGCCCGTTCTCAGAATTCTTTTATAAGTTATTTTCCAATAAATATTTTACTTTTTTATATCTCTTTATACTCGGGATAATTATCATAGAAATTTTAAGAGTGACAGTTATTTCCAGGAAAAAGAAAAAAGCTCTATGGATAACACTTTCATATGTACTGCTGGTCGCAGTGGAGGTCCTTATCTATTTTATCCTGAAATTTCTGGTCAGCTAAATGTGAGATTCTATCCATGCTGCATGGACTTAAGATCAAGCCGCATTATTAATCAGAATTTGTGATGTTTCCCTGATCCTGTATTTTCTCTGTAAACCAGCTGGCCGCATGCCGCATTTATGTCATCTCCGAACCTGAAACGTTCAGTAACAGTTATTCCACCCTCTCTTATGATTTCTTTGAACCTTTTTATTCTTTCCCTGGTAGAAGGTTTTAGATTACTCTCTCTGCCATTATAAGGAATGAGATTCACAAAACATAGTATGCCTTTGAGCAGTTTAACAAGCTGTTCCGCCAGTACATCTGAGTCATTTAAATCTCTTAACATCACATACTCAAACATGACCCTGCGGCCCGTTTTCTTAATATATGACCTTACCAGCCCAATAACTTCCTCTATTGGATACTTAAAATCTATGGGCATAATCTCCCGGCGAATTCTGTCATTGGGAGCATTGAGCGAAATTGCAAGATTAACCTGCAGCTTTTCATCAGAAAGCTTTTTAAGTCCTGCAGGAATCCCGGCAGTGGACACGGAAATACGGCGGGCTCCGATATTAAATTTTTCAGCGTCATTAAAAATCCTTATTGCTTTAATAACATTGCCGTAATTTAAAAAAGGCTCCCCCATCCCCATAAAAACAATATTTGTTACTGATTTACCTGTCTTCTTTAAATAATAAGAGAAAAAAAGCACCTGCTCTGCAATCTCATGGTAACTGAGATTTCTTATAAATCCTATTTTTCCTGTACTGCAAAATTTGCATCCCAGTGGACAGCCAATCTGTGAAGACACGCATACCGTGTTTCTTCCATCCATGTGCTGCATAAGAACCGACTCTATCTTTAATCCATCATTCAACTCTATTATAGCTTTTATGGAATCACTCTTTAGAGATGTAAGCGAATCAAAATTGAAATTTACCGGAACCTCCTCTTCCAGTTTTTCCCTGAGAGAGACCGGTAAATTCGTGACATTCCTCCAGCTGTCTACTAAATCCCGGTAAAGGGCCCTCTCAACCTGCCTCAGCCTATAAGAAGGCTCCCCGGCCAGTATTTCTTCAATCTTATATAATTCCATCTTTGTATCACTTCTAAATTAGTTGATAACAATTGTACTGCAGATTCCAGAAATCTCTTCTATCCCTGGAAATCGCTTCTGCCCTTCCCTGTAATTTCTTCCATACAAATATATCAGGATTTCTCCACCTGTATAACCACCTTATTTTATTACATTTTTGAAAAATTAGTTAACCCGATATAAAAAAATCCCACTATAAATATTCACTGTATATTAAATTTGAATTTCTTGCCTAAATTATTTATAATTAAATTCTTTAAACCTCAAGAGATGCCGGTTAAAAAAGTACTGGAATCTAAGAGTGGCAAAACTCTCAGGCAAAAAAGGATTTTGTTTTTTGCAATATTTCTGAGATATTTTTTTAGCAGGATTCCCGTGTGTTTTGAATCTCTCGGGTAAAAGGACAGGATGATATTTTATAGAGAAAATAGAAAGCAAAATGGATACTCCAGAGAATAAAGAAGCTAACAAAACAAAACTATACGATAATCATAAAAACCTTGGTGCAAAAATCATAGACTTCAGCAACTGGCTTATGCCGTTAAACTATTCGAAAGGAATAATACAGGAACATCTGGATACCAGAAAAAATAACGGTCTTTTTGATATATCTCACATGGCAACATTTAAAATAACGGGTGCAGGAGCAATACCCTTCCTGCAGTATGCGCTTACCAACAATTCAGCTTCATTAAAAGCCGGAGAAAGCCAGTATTCAATAATTTCCGATTCACATGGTTCGGCAATTGACGATGTATATCTGTATTGTTGTGAAAAAGATGAGTTCCTGCTTATAGCAAATTCTTCGAACAGGCCGGGTGATTTTATCTACCTGAAAGATGTAGAGGGTTTATTTAATGACGTTGAAATAAACGATATATCTGAAGAAACTTCCATGCTCAGCCTTCAGGGACCTGATTCCGGAGATATATTGATTTCGCTCATGCCGCCAGGAGATTTTCCCCTGCTGGAAAAAAATAGATTTGCCAGAGTAAATATACTGGGAGCAGATGCATTTCTTGCCAGAACTGGCTACACAGGAGAACTTACCGGCTATGAAATAATTACAAAAAAAGATAATATTTTTAAACTCTGGGAGTCGTTGATTGAAAAAGGAGCCAATCCTGCCGGTCTGGGTGCAAGAGACAGTCTGAGGCTTGAATCAATGCTTCCACTTTATGGTCATGAGCTTGGAAAAGACCCTGACGGTAATGACATACCGATTTTCTCTTCCCCGAGTTCGCGTATTGCGGTAAGCTTTTCAGAAGATAAAGGCGAGTTTGTTGGTAAAAAAAATCTTAAAAAGCAGTACAGGGCTCTAGGCAAAATAATGAAAAAGGATTATTCGGATACAGAAGATTTACCAGAGGTAATAATTGCCTTAGAGCTTATGGATAAAGGAATAGCAAGGCATAATGACAGAGTATTTCTTGAAAATGATATGATTGGATATGTAACCAGCGGCACCATAGTACCTTACTGGGATATGGAAATTGTGGATGGCAAAACGAAACTGAAGGGAACATTCAACCTGAGGTCAATTGCTCTGGCTTTAATAAATAGTGATAAATGCTATAGTAATATAGTTGAAGTTAAAATAAGGGAAAATAAGAAAAAAGCTTTTGTAATGCCGCATTTTTTAAAAAAAATGAGCCCTTATTTATATCCTGTGACTCATAAAAGTTTTTTATAAAAATAACCCTAAGGAGTTAAAGAATGAGTAAAATTATCAAATATACGGAGACCTATGAATATATAAGTGTCGATAATGAAATAGGAACAGTTGGCATCGCGGAAGAAGCATCGGATAAGATGGGAGACATATACTATGTCGAACTACCAGAAGTAGGCAAAAAGTTCGCTAAAGGCGATGAAGCAGCAGTGGTTGAGTCGGCAAAATCGGCAGCAGATGTTTTCTGCCCTGTTGGTGGTGAGGTTATAGAAGTAAATTCAAATCTGGAATCCAATCCTGAATTCGTATCAAAAAACCCGCTGACAGATGGGTGGTTGTTTAAAATAAAAATAACTGAAATGGATGAGCTGGAAAGTCTTATGGACTATGAAGAATTTAAAAAACATGTGCATGAGGAAGGTTAATGGCAAATTATTCGGTACATTCTGAAAACGACAGAAGTAAGATACTAAAAGCCCTGGGTATAAATAATGCAGGAGAATTATTTAGCTTTATACCCGGAAAAGTACTTAATCCCGAAATAAATATTCCACCAGGCCTGAGTGAGATGGAGCTCAGGGATAAATTAAATAAACTGGCAGGCTTAAACAATCCGGTAAGCAGTTTCTCATCTTTCCTGGGAGGAGGGGCATACAATCACTATATACCTTCCGTAGTAAACCATGTCACATCAATAAGTCAGTTTTATACTGCCTACACTCCCTACCAGGCGGAGATATCCCAGGGTACGCTGCAGTATATATTTGAATTCCAATCACTAATGTGCAGGCTGACCGGGATGGATATAACCAATGCATCCATGTATGACGGGGGTTCTTCCCTTGCCGAAGCCGTTTTACTTTCAAGAAGAGCCACCGGCAAGAAAAAGGTTATATTATCAACAACAATAAATCCACAGTACAGGCAGACAGTAAAAACTTATGTCTCAGGCCTGGATATGGAAGTAGTAGAAGCCGGGCATAAAGAAGGTATTACTGATATAGACCTTTTAAAGAATACCATAGATGAAGATACCTGCTCGGTCGTAATTCAGAATCCCAATTATTTTGGCAATCTAGAGGAAGTATTTAAAATAAGAAATATGCTCAATAGCTATCCTGATTGCCTGTATATAGTTTCAGCAGACCCACTGAGTCTCGCAATCTTAAAGCCCCCTTCCGAATATGGGGCAGATATAGTTGTGGGAGACGCACAGTGCTTCGGGAATCCCCTTTCTTTCGGTGGACCCTATCTCGGGTATTTCTCAACAAGAGAAAAATACTTAAGGCAGATGCCGGGAAGAATCGTAGGAAAGACCATAGACAGAGATGGTAAAGATTCCTACACACTTATATACCAGACCAGGGAACAACACATAAGAAAAGTAAAAGCAACCTCAAATATATGCACCAATCACAGCCTTAACGTTCTTGCAGCTACCGTATATCTTTATTTACTCGGAGAGGAAGGTTTAAAAAACCTTGCCAGTTTATGCATCAGGAGAGCAAATTATTTTTATAATAAACTATCAGAATTACCTCATTTCAAAAAAAGATATAAGAGCAATTTCTTTAGTGAGCTTACGATATCCACGGACCTTGATGTAGACAGGACACTTGAAGCTCTCTATAAAGAAAATATAATCGGGGGAATAAATTTAGGCAAATATTATAATGAGCTTTCCGATTCTATTCTTGTTTCATTTACGGAAATGAATTCAGAAAGTGATATTGACAGATATATAGATATATTAAAAAAATTACAGGCAGGATAAAAATTATGCCAGATAAAATATTTCCCGTTAAAAACAGAAGAAAAAACAAATACTGGACTGATACTACCAGGGAGCCGGAAATAAATTTTTTAGAAAATATTCCAAAAAATATTTTAAGAGAAGGTAAAATCGGTCTTCCGCAGTTAAGTGAAAGCCAGGTTGTCAGACATTTTACAAATCTTGCCAGGAAAAACTACGGAGTTGATGATGGAATATATCCACTTGGCTCCTGTACCATGAAATATAACCCAAAAGTAAATGAAGATATAGCAAAAAACTCCAATTTTTCAGACATCCACCCCTGCCAGAAGACTGAAGACGTACAGGGAACACTTAAAGTTATGTATGAACTGGGAGAAATGTTAAAAGAAATCATAGGGCTTTCCGCAATAACGCTTCATCCCTCGGCAGGTGCTCATGGTGAATTCTGCGGTCTTCTTATAGCAAGAAAGTATTTTGAAATAAGAAATGAAAACAGGAAAATAATAATAATTCCGGATTCGGCACATGGTACGAACTTTGCCTCGGCAGCCATGGCAGGATTCAATGTAATAGAAGTAAAATCCAATAAAGAAGGTACAATTGATTTAAAAATCCTGGAGGAGCTTTTAAAGCAGCATTCTTCAAACATAGCCCTTGTCATGATTACCAATCCAAACACTCTGGGTATATTTGAAAAAGACATACTTAAAATATCCAGCCTCATGCATGAAAACGGAAGTCTTATGTATTACGATGGTGCAAATCTCAATGCCGTAATAGGAATGGTGAGGCCTGGAGATATGGGATTTGATATAGTACATCTGAACCTCCATAAAACATTTTCTACCCCGCATGGCGGGGGCGGACCCGGGGCAGGCCCCATACTCGTAAATGAAAGCCTGAAAGACTTTCTCCCCGTACCCGTGGTAATTAAAAAAGGGAATAAATATTTACTGGATTATGATATTAAAAACACCATAGGAAAGATAAAATCATTTTACGGTAATTTCTCTGTATGCCTTAAGGCATACTGTTATATCCTGTCCGCAGGTAATAGCTTAAAGGAGATAAGTAATGATGCCTGCCTTAATGCCAATTATCTTAAGGTTAAACTCAGTAAATTTTTTGACGTACCTTACAGCAAAAACACGATGCATGAATTCGTAATGTCAGCCAAAAAGTATAAGGAGTCCGGCGGTACGGCACTCAACATAGCAAAAAGACTTATAGATTACAAAATTCATCCACCAACAATATACTTCCCCCATATTGTAGAGGAAGCCCTTATGGTTGAGCCCACGGAGACGGAAAGTCTTGAAAGTCTGGAAAACCTGATAGGTACATTCGAGAAAATAGTTAGCGAAATAAAAAATAATCCTGAAGTTGTTATAAATTCTCCGGTTAGTACCGAAACCAAACGTGTGGATGAACTAAGGGCTTTAAAAGAACCTGTTTTTAAAGAATAATCTTTATAATGTTTTTTCTATTTTTTTAAGCCTGCACTGATTTTCTTTGCCTTCAAAGTATCTTCAAACAGAGTTTCTGCGCGGTAAGATGACCTGACAAAAGGTCCGGATTCAACAGATATAAAGCCCATATCGAGGGCTATTTCTTTTATCTTTTCAAATTCCTCTGGTCTGTAATACTTTAAAACTTTTATTTTTTCCTTTGCTGGCTGAAGATACTGTCCCACAGTTAATATATCGACCCTGTTTTTTATGAGGTCACTCATGACTTTTACTATCTGGCTCATGTTCTCACCCAGACCGACCATAAATCCGGACTTTGTTAAAATCCCGGGTTTTATATCCTTGGAATCATTTAAAATCTTTAAAGAGCCGTAATAGTCCGCACCTCTTCTTATACGCGGAAAATTTTCTTCAATAGTTTCAATATTATGATTCAAAACATCCAGCCTGGATGATATTACCTTTTCCAGACTTTCTTCGCTACCCCTGAAATCCGGTATAAGGCATTCCACTTTAACACCCGGATTTAATTCCTGTACCCTCCTTACAGTATTATAGAAATGAGCCGCTCCCCCATCAGCAAGGTCATCCCTTGTAACTGATGTTATTACCGTGTACCGCAGCCCCATATCTTTTACCGCTCTTGCAATTTTATCCGGCTCCAGTTCATCCAGCGGCCCGGGCCTGCCGCTTTTTATACTGCAGTATGAGCAGTTCCTGGTACAAATATCACCCATCAGCATGAATGTAGCGGTCTTTCTGCTGAAACATTCAAAAATATTCGGACATTTAGCGCTCTCGCAGACGGTATGCAGATGCCCTGCTTCTATTAAATTCTTTACAAGTGATATATTTGAATTATTAAGACTTATTTTCTTTTTAAACCAGGGTGGTATTCTCTCCAATTACCTTCACCATATCCTTCCAGGTTTCCATATATTTTTTTCACTTAGTTCTTATCCTGAATTTATTTCTACCCGTTGTTATATTATCCTGCGGACCAATATAGCACAATGGCCGACAGGGATATTTAATGCTCTGCTGAATTAGAGATTTTCTTTTCCAGAAAAACACGAAAACATAAAACCGCCTGAAGGTAGTAAATAAAAACTTAATAATGCATTTTACATCATAACATAAACCCATTTCAAATAAATAGATTCATAGAAACTTCGAAATCTTACTGGCTTTCAATCCATTCAACCACTGCTTCTTAAACTATATCACTGTCATAATTAATTGTACTTATAAAATCCCCAACTCTGAAAGCTGAGGAAAATTATTAAAGTAAATACCCCACAATGATAGGACCAGAAGATTAACTAATGAAGAAACTAAAATATATAGTAATATGAAGTTTTCCAGCAATTTCCTTTTCTTACCGAAAATATAAAAAACAATTAATGCAATATTAATCATAGAGAATAAAAAACCCAGATATACAGATTGGCCCTCTATAAGCGCCAGGGATAACAAAATACCTGTAAAGACCCCGCAGGATATAATTATAGTATTTCCAGCTATGTTTGCTTCCCATGATTTTTTTGACCATGACTGTTCTATCACACTTAATGCCAGCAACCCTAAAAGTCCTGTAAAAAGAATTTGATGTCCTAAAATTTCATCGTAAAAATATACCAACTTGCCTAAATCTTTAGGATAAATTCCACTGGATGTGTATAAAATATTAATCGAGTTAGCAACAAAATGAATTCCATGCCCCTCTATAAAAGCAGCCAGAAAAAGAATCTTAAAGAAATCAAGAGTTCTTTTGAACCTATCTCCAGGCAATTCCAGGTTATTTTTTAATTTATTATTTATTAAAAATAAAATAATAATCATAAAAGGAAGAGTTATCGCAAGATCAGCTACATCAGAAATCATTATATGAATGCCGGGAATAACATTCTTAAAAAAAGACAGATGAAAAATCTGCGTAATCCATAATCCCAGAGTTAACAATACTATAAGAGATATCATCCTTTTCATAAGGCCTGCTATTAAAATTTATTTTAATAAGCACGAATTTTTAAGTCAGCAATTTACTCTATACGACAGAAAAAATAGTTATTACAAAACTTTTAATATTCAATACTATTCATTAATAAATATTTATGACAATATACTAGCTACTCAATCAATTAATTAAAACAGTTTTATGGCCTGCTTTTATTAAAATATTAAAAAATTGCTTTCAAAGAGAATTACTTTATACTATTATACTAATCTTAAAAAATAAATGATGGATATAGAAAACAAAAAGTTATCGCTCAGAAATAAAATTTTCAGGATTGCAAATATTGTACTTGTTACCGCACTGGGAATATACCTTGTTTACTGGCTGCTTTCCAGTATAAATATTTCAGACCTGAAATCTTCTTTCCTTAACCTCTACATTCCTTCTCTTTCAATAGGCCTTATTCTTATGTTCAGCATAGATTTTTTCAAGGCCTTAAGGCAGAATCTTTTGCTGGGCAAAGACAGGGTAAGGTTCGGGGACATGTTTCTTATCTCCCTTATTAGAAATGCCTTTAATATGGTCCTGCCTGCAAGGACCGGGGAACTTTCATATATATATGTTCTTAAAAGAAAATTCAAGGTACCTGTGGAAAAAGGCGTTTCTACCCTTGCAATAGGATTGATATTTGACCTTATAATAATTTTTTCCATGATTATAATATCAGTAATCATTGCTGGAAGTAGTCTCCTTGAGATATCTTCCACAAATCTAATACTTATTGGTATTATTTTTCTTGCAGCAACACTGGCACTGCTTTTTTTTCTTTCAAAAATAGTGAGTTTATTTATAAAGTTATTTGAAGCTATTTTTAGAAAATTCGGCAATCTAAAAAACAACAAAATATTTGCCTATATCTATGAGAAATTAATCGAGATAAATAAAAGCATATTAATAATTCAGGAAAGAAAAATATACTGGAAAGTGTTTCTTTTAACTCTGGCAACAAGGATTCTAAAATTTACCTCTTATTATTTTCTCATCCACGCGGTTCTTTATCCTATAGGGTATACATTTGCTGAACTTCCTTTCTGGAAAGTCTTTCTTGCAACAGTTACAGCTGAATTTTCTGCTGTCCTCCCCACTCACTCAATTGCAGGCCTGGGTACCTATGAAACAGCTTTTGTCCTTGCATTCATTGCCCTGGGATTCAGTAGGGAAACCTCAACTATTGTGGCATTTAATTACCATTTAATAAATCTTGTGGAAACAATAATTCTTGGAATAATTTCCATGATAATAATATCCATGCCTTTTTATAAGATAAGATTGCAGAATGAGCAGGACATAAGTTAGAAAGGTTTTGCGTATATTGCACGGTTTTTTTAATTAACTAAGAAACATAAAATTCTCTGCTTCTTCTCACATAAAAGCCGTATCACAGTATAAGATAGAGAATATTTGTCTCCCTTGATTGTTAATACTTTTTGTATTATACTCTTTCAAATTATAATAAATATATAATATTTCTATGACAGAACCCATTATAAAAATAGAAAATCTCAGCAAAACCTACGGCAGGATAAAAGCCGTAGATGATATTTCCTTTGAGGTTTATAGAGGAGAGATATTTGGTATGGTCGGCCCCAACGGTGCGGGTAAAACTACCACTATAGAATGCATCGAGGGTCTCAGAAAACCTGATTCTGGAAATCTAAAAGTGCTTGGTCTTGACCCTTTAAGAGAAGGCCGCCTTCTAAAAAAATCTATTGGAATACAGATGCAGGAATCAGAGTTACCCGATAGAATCAAGGTATGGGAAGCTATTGACCTGTTCTCATCCTTCTATGACAGAACCATGACATATAAGTCACTTCTAAACGAGCTCGGCCTTTATGAAAAGAGGGGTTCATATTTCGGTAGACTTTCGGGAGGCCAGAAGCAGAGATTATTTATTGCACTTTCTCTTATTAACGACCCGGAACTTGTTTTTCTTGATGAGCTTACTACAGGACTTGACCCACAGGCAAGAAGAACGACATGGGAACTTATAAAATCCATTAACGAAAAAGGCAAGACTATATTTCTTACCACTCACTATATGGAAGAAGCGGAAACATTATGCGACAGGGTTGCAATAATCGACAATGGAAAAATAATTGCACTTGATACTCCACAGAAACTAACCAGTGATATAAAAGCTGAAAACAGGCTCATATTTAACGTATCAGGCGATTTTGATATTAATATACTGAAAAACATCGATAGCGTCAGCAATATAGAAAAAACAGGAAATAAAATAACTGTACTCGGGCACGATAAAAGAATGGTTAAAGATATTGTTAATTTTCTGGTTAACAACAATATTGATTATTCCGACCTTAAAACAGAACAGACAACACTTGAAGATATATTTTTAAAACTTACCGGCAAAGAAATACGCAGCTAGGAGGCAATTTGAAATCATTATTCAGACTTACAGTAGTTGAATCTAAATTATACTTAAGAGAGCCCATAGCACTTTTCTTCACCATTCTGTACGCTCCCCTGATACTGCTCCTTTTCGGTTTTATTTATGGAAATGAACCATCTCCTTTTTTTGGAAACCGTGGATTCATCGATGCCCAGCTTCCTGCTTACATGGCTCTGGTTATCGTCACCGTAGGTCTTATGAGTGTTCCCATTGCTACAGCAGAGGATAGAGAAAAAGGGATACTAAAAAGGTTCCATTCAACTCCCCTATCCCCGGTATCCTATCTTTTTGCCAATATATTCACCTATTTTATTATGGCTCTTATAGGTGTTATTATGCTTTTTCTGGTAGGAAAAATTTTCTTCGATGTCAAATTCGAAGGCAATGTATTTAGCGTACTTGCTGGCTTTATCATCTCAGCACTGTCTTTTTTCGCTTTCGGCTATTTTATTGCAAGCGTATCCCCAACCTCCAGGGTAGCTCAGATAGTAGGAATGGTTCTGGCTTTCCCTATGATGTTTCTTTCCGGAGCGGCCATACCACTTGAAGTACTTGGCGATAAGGTTGAGAACGTAAGTAAATTCATACCTCTTACTTACGTCGTTCGTTTTCTAAAAGGGCTGTGGATAGGAAATAGCTGGGGAGCCCACTGGATTGACCTGGTAGTAATCATTGGCCTGCTGATAGCAGGTACGATAATATCCGCTATTACCTTCAAGTGGGAATAATTATATTAATTATCCTTCTTAATATTTTATAATTTTATTTTACCTGTTTCTCTTTTCTCCTGTTCGTTACTAAAAGATACGCCAGTACTGCAGCCAGGTAAACACTGAAAATCCCCAGCGCATAGAAATAGAATTCAGGCCTTTCAGCCGTGTATCCCATAACTGCAAAACTCAGTATTAACATTAGAGGGATGCCAAGAGGGAGGGCGACTGCTGCTCCCAGAACCAGGTTCTCCGGTACACTGGATTCAGAATCAGGGTCTATCTCTCTTAAAAGCGCCATACCGGTTGTAATGGTGCCGGTAAACTGGCCATAAAGCCCTACTATATGCTCAATGATATAATTGGTATAAATCCTCCTGCTTAAGAAAATCGTATATATTAAAGTAAATATTCCGCCAATTGAAGTTATCAGAACTATAGGCAGCCAGTTTTCACGAAAAGTTTCAATAGATAAAGCAGCAATAGCAGCCACTATCATAAAATCAAATGAACTTGATGATACCCTCTGGAGTATATAATTATCAGGATAATTAATACGAAGCCATTTTTTTTCTCTCAGGGCATTTAAGACAACCCTCATCAGGATAGCAAACATAGTAGCTATTACAAAATGAAAACCCCATAAAAGCTGGGCTACTGTATATCCGTAATCACCCATGGGTTCAAGCACCATTGATACCCCTCTTAATGCCAAATAGGTAATAAGGTAAACCACTCCTATAAGCACCACCTGTACCGTAAGACTGTCTATAAACAAACTCCCCGGTATATTTTCTGTATGTTTTTCTTCAAATTTTTTACTCTTCAGTCTAATCATCTTTTCTCTATCTTCCAGACCCCATGCTTTTTTCTTCCTTACAAGTATATTTAGCAGAGGTATCCCGAAGATTATAGCCCAGAGAAATCCTATGGTTGCAATGGCAATACCTATATTCCCACCATCTACAAGCCCCAGTTCTTCCCAGCTGGTACCAATGGAATAAGCCTGGCCCGGTCCCTGTGCAAAACCAAGAGGAAGAAGCAGCCCAAAGGGTGGAAAGAGCCCTGGAAGGAAAGTATAGGCAAGTAAAAGTGATACAACAAATCCCAATATGCCCTGCGTGAGATAGGAGGTTACTATTGCCAGTCCGGTATTCACATTATCTCTCCGGTGGTTGACCGGGACCAAGGTCCTTTCTTTTAATGCTACCGATATAAATCCAATTGCCATTAAGTGATATGTAATGTTGCCCAGCTTATCAGAATCAAGATGTATCAGGTTTAAAACCTCGGAGCCAAGTATAAGACCGATAAACCCTGCTATGATAGATGTGGGTATGAGATATCTTTGAAGAAACTTTATTTTTCTTTTTAATATTATGGCTATTATCAGAAAAAGGGACAGGAATATATATTCCTGAACAGATATCCAGATCTCAAACATTTCAATACCTTTCTATAAAAAATAGTAAAAAAAACTCCTGCATAAGGGCCGAAAGTTTAAATGACTGACAAATCAGATGAGTCTATAAAAAAGTATTCTCTATTATTTTTAATTTCTTAAAACAGAATTATACCCTAAAAACAGTTATTACACTATGATATAATATTGCTTCATATTATTAAAAGGATAAAAAAAATTATAGTAAACAGTATTTATTTTAAAATTATATACATAGTTGCCAGTTATCTGCTCGGTTCGGTACTATTTTCATATGTAATGGCAAAAATCTACGGCAAGGGGGAATTACATAAGGACTTCAGCAGAGTAGACAGACCGGGCACAGCAGGTGCAGGCCGGCAATTTGGCCTGAAGGCAAGCATACCCACCTTTTTATTTGATTGTGGAAAAGGCGCGGCTGTTGTAATGGTGGGAAAATCAATTGGACTGGACGACCTTATAATAGCTATAGCATGTGTGGCAGTTATAGCAGGACATAACTGGCCCATATGGTTCGGATTCAGAGGAGGAGGAGGTCTTGCCACCGGCATGGGCATAGCCGGAGCGCTTATGTTTATACCTTTCCTTATATTCCTGGGAATTTCTCTTATAGTCGGCTTTAGTTATAAATATACCGCAGGAAGAACCCATAAAGTTAATCCCAACGTGGTAGCAGGCGCACTGGGAGCATTTCTGTTTCCCCTGTTTATATACCTTTTTGCTTTCGTATTTGAACGGCAGTTTTTTCCCGGCCCTGTTTATGACGCGCCTTTAATATATCTAATAATGGCCATAGTCATATTCCTTATAATAGTTACAAAAGGGATTATTCTACACTTCAGTTATAGAAAAATACCAACTGCGAACAGGTTTAATTGAAAAAGTTTAATAAGGATGATAAAAGACATACTTCCGGATAAGCTCTTAATCTTTATAGAATCTTAAGTGTCATAATGGTTAAATATAAGAGTATCTATTTTATACTGTGTTTAAAACTGCAGTACAATAGCCATATAAAAAAATAAATTTATTATAATTAAATTTATAACAATATCTCTAAATATGTTATAATTTCAACAGATGTCATTACCTTTAAGGCGAAAGGAGTCCATTATGAAAAAATGGTTTATTCCCGCAGCTTTTATCCTGTTTATTACCATTCTTGTCCTGCCTCTTAACTTTTTATTCGCAGCACCCGGGCTTCTAACCAATGCTGATTTTGAAACAGGTGACTTTACCGGATGGACTACTCATATAGACCCTGCACACTTATCTAATAATGTAAGCATTGAGACTGAAGGCGGAGGTACAAACAGTTATGCAAGAATTGATTCTTATGCAGGTGACTCATATATTTTACAGAAAATACCGATTAGCTCTCCCTATCTTTCCATGAGTCTTGATGTAAGAAACAATGTTAATACTTTAATTGACTCTTTTTATTTAAAAGTAGAACTCCTTGATGATGGAGATAATGTAATTGCAAGCGGTACATTAACGGATACCAATAATTATCCGGAATGGACTACTTTAGTATTCAATACTACCGTGCTTTTGCCTGCATTGCCTCCAGGAACAATTGCTGCTACGAAAGCTATAAATATATTTTTTGGAGTAGATAACAGTGAAGCTCATCCTGCTATTACTGATTTCGATAATATTATCCTTACTTACCAGGAAACAGAAGAAGTTATTCCTGCATCTGAAGAGAAAGTATGGGTAAGAAACCATGAAATGACCTGCTACCAGGTATGGGTAAATGAAGATAACAACTTCGAGTTTGTATTCTGGTGGGAGTATGCAAACAACAACTGGGTCCAAATTTATGATATGTCAGAAAATCTTGTGTTTGAAATAGACATGAAAAAAGGAAATGCAAACTTTGAAGCGCCGCTGCAAGATGGGATGTATACTGTAAGGACGTTTCATGAGGCAGGCAATATATTACAGGAATTTATTATTGGAAAGCCTTAAAATAAAAGCAGTTTATCTTCATCATCTTTAAAATATAAGAAAACTTCGTACTCCGAAAATAGAAATAGATAGGTCATTCTTTATTGATATAAGCATTATAGCATGTTACTGGTGTTATGATATGCAGGCTTACAGGATTAAAAATAAGTGGGGCTAGCCTGTAAGAAATTTTATAATCTAAATCTGTCTAATTTAATTCGAAGTCTTATATTAATATTTTCTAAAGCAATAATAATCAGGAAAGCAGAGTTTCTGCTAATTTTATTACATGATTTACATCTCCGATAATTTCTATTTTCCCTGTTAAAAGCGCTACAGGTGGATTTAATTTTCCCTGAACAAGTTTTATAAAATCCTGCTCTTTCATTATTACAGTACTTACAGGATTATTTATTGTTCCTTTACTTACTACTTTCTTTTTATCATCTATTGCTATATACCACTTGCCTCCATTACTGCCTGAAATATCAAACTGACACCTAAAATTTAACCCTTTATACTTGCCTGGACTGGATAGAAGCCTTGACTCTGCTATATCGAAAACATCCTGAGGAATTTTTGCTCTGCTAATATCTTTTATGGTGACTCTGCTTTCAACTTTTTTTTGCTGTGGGACCTGTTTTTTAACAGTAGCTTTAATCTCTGGTTTCTTCTTTAAGATATCAATTGCACCTGGAGCTATATTCTTTGCCTGACTTTTTTCCGCTTTTAAGAGACTTGTTAAGCTATCTAAATCAAGACTTTTCTTTTTCTGTTCCTTCCCAAGCATGCCCATAATAAGAGGTGCAGCCATAGTCAAAAGATTTGATACAGAATTTACATCAAGTCCGGTTTTCTGGCTAAGCTCCTTTTCAACCAGAGCCCTGTTATCTCCCAGTGCATGTTTTAAAATCCCATTACCCTGCCCTGACTGATAGTTACCTATATAGTCAACAAGGTTATCAAGTATCGCTCCATCGTGGTCTTTTGCAAGAGCACTGGAGAGGAGCTTTGCTTCTTTCTTCTTAGAAGAATTATTAGCAAGCGCACCTGTAATAACAGCCAGTACATCCGGGATTACTTTTTTGGCTTTGTCCTCCGGTAATCCAACCTGTTTACTGACCTTATTTAATGTATCTCCTGAAAGCATATTATTAATTGATTCTATTATTGAAGACATTTGAACCTCCATTATTCTTTATGGATATAAAATATATTTATGATTATATCAGAAAGCAATAATAAAAAATAAGTACGCTAACTTTTTAGAACTCCTGGTGAAAATAAAGAATATACTATTAGTTCTATATGACAGTATATAACCTATACTTATGAATTCCTTTATTTTCCTACCTAACACTACTATGGTATGCTCAATTTAAAATACCACCTGTCGTATAAATCAAACTGTTTCCAATGCTATACCTTGTTCTTTGCAGACACATATTTTTAAATATTTTTAGATACAAATAGAAATGGAGTTTGTCCATAAGCCGAGCACTATTCTGGATAGGATATAATTTCTTAATTTGTATTGCAAAAAGAGCATAAAAGTAGATATGAGAAATTATATTGATAGCTTCCTTAACTATATGAAAGTTGAAAAAATAGCCTCCCCTTCTACAATTTACGGCTACAGAAAAGAGGTCGGAAAATTTATTGACTACATAAATTCTATAAATATTTTAGACGTAAACTTAATTAGTACAAGTACCATACGGCAGTATTTCTACTATTCAAAAGAAAGCAGGGGCTTATGCCAGAGCTCCATATCAAAAATAATTGCAACAATTAAAAGCTTTTTTAACTACCTTGAAGAAGAAGAAATAATAGTTAAGAATCCGACCAGGAAAATAAGGGTTCCTAAAAAGATATACAGGATTCCTTCTGTAATGTCAAAGTATGAAGTGGATTTAATCATAAGGTCAGTAGACTTTGCGCCCTTAAGGTGCAGAAAAAATAATGTAAGGGATAAACTGGTCCTATCGCTTCTCTACTATACCGGTATAAGGAAAAGTGAACTTCTTAATTTAAGCTGGACAGATATTAATCTATCTAAAAGCAGCATTATTATAAGGCGCGGCAAGGGTGGAAAGGACAGGCTAATCCCCCTACATAGAAATGTTACAGAGCTACTTGATAAATACCTTGATAAGAGGCTTCCACTAAAAACAGATGCATTAATAATCGGCGAGCAGGGTAAAAGACTTTGTAATTGCAGCTTTACATATCTACTGAACATGTACCTTTGCATATCAGGTCTAAAGAAGAAAGGTTATACAGCGCACAGCTTCAGGCACAGTTTCGCTACCCACCTGGTTGAAGCCGGGGTTGACCTTTTTAAGGTCCAGAAACTGCTTGGCCATGCAAGTCTTGATACCACAAAAATTTATATTAATTTTAACAGCTCACAGATGGCAAAGGCTATAGATAGGTTATAGGTAGATATATGATTAGTTATATAATTTAAAGGTCGATGATATAGATATTAGTAGTGATGATATTAAAAACTACTTAGATTTTAAAGATGAGGAGCCTCAAGTTATTTCTCATAAATATATCAGTGATATTACTGAAAAATATCGGGATTATAGAAAGATTTCAAGAGATACTGTCAAATGTTGTGGATTAGAAATCTCACATACCCTCCAAAACACCTTTATGCAGCCACCTCCTTAACTAGTTCCCCGTCAACAAATTTCC
>Ga0307427_1000123_pt1 | contig 60860 bp, 53 predicted proteins | sample SalMarWE160190MG_FD_202162 | JGI IMG/M metagenome (GOLD analysis project Ga0307427, IMG submission 202162) | Salt marsh sediment microbial communities from the Plum Island Ecosystem LTER, Massachusetts, United States - WE1603-190 | ecosystem: Environmental > Aquatic > Marine > Intertidal zone >...
TGTGCCAGTCCTCTACTTATACTTTCTCGCTCTTCGTTTCCTAATCTTTTGTATTTTTGTTTTTGCATACGAATGATTTTATCACCTCATCCGTTGCACTAAATCCTTGAATCCAAGTAATAAATACTCAACAATTTACATGAGTGTTTACACCTTCATAAGGCATTTGGATTATACCCGCCCGAATATCACCCCGCAAATTTAAATATGCCTTAATCCCGCCAAAATGCTTCAGCATTGATGTCATATTGGGACTGCAGATCCTCTTGAAGTGCAACCTTTGACATTGTATATCCTTTATCCCTTTATAATATTATAAAGAGGCTTTTATGAAATAATTATGCAGGCAAATGCTATATGTTTTCTTAATCAAATCTGAATATGTACGAATTATGTTTGAAGCAGTTGATTTTTATTACCTATTTTGTACGCTTGTTTTGAACAAAGTGTTTTGATGACCAAAAAACTAATCTTAATCGTTGATGATAAATTCTCTGTCACGCGCCTGGTATCTGAATATCTGAAATCAAAAGGATACGATACCATTGAAGCCAGGGACGGTAAACAAGCCCTGACAGAGGCACGCATCCATCGTCCTGACCTGATCCTCCTTGATATCATGATGCCTCATGTGGATGGCTTTGAGTTCGTTAAGACCTTCCGTAAGGAAAGCAGCGCACCTATTATATTACTTACAGCAAAAATAGAAGAAACTGACAAAGTATATGGATTGAGGTTGGGCGCTGATGATTATGTGACCAAACCTTTCAGCATAGCGGAATTAGTCGCCAGGATTGAAGTCATCCTCCGCAGGACGGGTCAATCCAAGGATCCCAGCCAAGTTATTGAATTTGAAGGGCTCAAGATTTACCCGGAACGCTTTGAGGTGAGTTTGAATGGAGAGGAAGTTAAACTCACCCCAACTGAATTCCTTTTGCTGAAAACAATGGCAGAATCACCTGGGAGGGTGTTTACCAGAGAACAGTTACTGCAAGAAATTCAAGGGGAACCCTTCAATATCCTTGAAAAGACAATTAATGTGCATATCCGAAATCTCAGAGTGAAGATCGAAGAGGACTCTGCAAATCCACGTTACATACAAACCGTCTTCGGTGTCGGATACCGTTTTAATAACGGATTAACCCAATGAAATCTCTTTCCATCCGGACGAAATTCATATTAGCGTTTATGGCTGCGTCACTGGTCGCTATCGCCCTGGTCGGCATTTTTACAAGCGTGGTTTCCAACCGCCAGTTTCAATCCTTTATCGAAGAAAGATTGGTTGAAGAACTATCAGATCGTGTTGTAGCATACTATGACCAGTACCACACCTTGAGTAGGATAGGAAATTTTCCCACATCCGCACCTGGAACCTATCCACCGGGCTTTGAATCATTCAATCGCCCAGGGATTCTTCTAATTATGCCTAATAGGATCATCCTGATTGGAGATGAGATCCATACCCCGGGCAATCAGATGCCGTTAGCCGAATTCAATGACGCCCACCCCATTGAATATGATGGGAAAATTATTGCCTACCTGGCAATTATCACCCCCCAATTCCGCCCCAATCCACAGGAACAGGAATTTGTTGAAAGAACAAATTCTGCGCTCTTCTATGCCAGCGTCATTGCAGTTGTTCTTGCCATACTTTTGGGTCTAATTTTCACCAACTCACTGTTAAAACCACTATCAAACCTAAACACCGCAATCGGTAAAATGGGTAAAGGAGAGCTTCTTCAAGAAGTCCCCAAGACATCAGACGACGAATTAGGGGAGGTCATAGAGGGTTTCAACCAGATGAGTAATGCCCTGGCAACAGCAAATGCACGGCGAGAACAGTTAACAGCCGACATCGCCCATGAATTAAGAAGCCCATTAACTGTGATAAACGGCTATCTCGAAGCACTACAAGACGGCGTTTTGGATCCCACACCTGAGCGTATTGAGATCATCCAACAGGAGGTCAGCCAGCTCAACCGCCTTATCAGTGACCTTCGGACTCTTGCACTGGCGGATTCAGGCCAACTAGAGATCATTAAAGACAAGGTCAACCTGCAAACTATTTTCAACCATCTCCTTAATGCTTATGAACTCATCATAGCATCAAAAAATCTTGATTTATCGTTTACTTCGGAAGAACAGTTGACATATATCTACGCAGATGAAGGCAGGATTCTACAGGTTCTTTCCAACTTGATCACTAATGCCATTAGACACACAAACGAGGGTGGAAAAATTATGATCAATGCCTCGAAAAAACAAAATGGCACAGAGATTGAGGTTAAAGATACCGGTGAAGGTATTCCAAAAGAAGATCTGGACCTAGTATTCGAACGTTTCTACCGTGCAGATCCCTCACGGCAGACGTCCAGTGGCCAATCTGGCTTGGGATTAAGTATTGTGAAAGCTCTGATAAAAGCCCACGGGGGAAAAGTTGATGTAAAAAGTGAAATAGGTAAAGGAAGTACTTTTTCAGTCTTCTTACCGTATCAGTGAGGTATTCCGTTTAAGCTTATACATTGCGTAGCAGTATTTTTTGAACCGGATAAGGTAAATTGATGCCGTGTTCTTCGGAAGCCTTCTTGATCGCTTTAACAACATCCGAGTGCACTCCGAGGAGATCGCTGTCTTGCTGATCAATCCAGAACAAGGCTGAGAGTGTCAGCGCAGATTCTCCTAATTCTGCAGCTCTGATCGTTGGGGCTGGCTCAGATTCAACGCCTGGTACAGCTTTAATGGCGTCCAAGAAAATTTCCATCGCCCGATCTGCATCCTCTTCATAACCCAGGCCAATCATAATCGACCGCCGTCTCAGACGAGTATTGGTGTAATTGATAATTGGATTCTCGAAAACATCCCGATTAGGAATGATAACCAATTCCCCATCGAGGGTTTCGATCACGGTGTCCCGCACATTAATTTCGTTAACTTTCCCCTGGTAATCGGAAACCTTGACCAGATCCCCTAAGTTAAAAGGCTGCCGATAAAGTAATAGCAGTCCAGAAACAAAATTTTTAGCGATGTCCTGTAGGGCAAAACCAATGGTGAAACCCGCTACACCTATACCAGCAATGAACCCCGTAATATCAAAACTAACCTGGTTGAGCGCAATCACCGTCCCAAAAACAAGCACCGTCCAGCGTACAATCCTGGAAATCAATTGAAGGGTTTCTTCCCTGCCAATTTTCTTCTTGCTGACCCTTTTAACCCACTTTGCAATATAACCCGATCCAAGCAGGGTCACAATAAAAATAACGATTGCAGATATGATTTTCGGAAGGTTCTCAAGAAAAGAAGTTAACCAACCTTGAAAGATTTGCTGAATATCCATTACGGCTTTCCTTTCTCCGATCAGCATTAAAATAATTTCAATATCAACACTTAAATAATCATACCCAAATGCCGCGTTAAAAAAGAAAAGGCCACAAGTAATATGGCCTTTTTTGATTTGGTCTCGATTTATAGATAGTTGCGCAATTTGTTTTGATTCTGTGGACTGCGCAGCTTCCGCAATGCTTTTTGCTGTATCTGGCGTATTCGTTCTCGGGTTACACCAAATATTTCGCCCAATTCTTTCAAAGTGTGACTGCGGTTTCCTTCCAAACCAAAGCGCAGTTTGATAATACTTGCTTCACGTTCTGAAAGTTCGTCCAATGCATTGCCAATATCTTCCTCTAAAAGCCTTTGCTGAACCGTATTGAATGGGACAACTGCATTCTCGTTTTCGATAAAGTTAAGTAATTCACTTTCGCCATCCTCCCCTACTGGTTTATCCAGTGAGATTGGCAAACGAGCATAGTGAATCAACTGACGAAGTTCATCTGCGTCCTGTTCAACATGTTCTGAAACCTCTTCCAATGTTGGCTGCCTTCCTAATTGCTGCGATAGATCTCGGGTTACATGTTGTACTTTGCGAAGGCGATTGCTGAGGTAATTGGGCAAACGAATCGTTCGTTCCTTTTGGTTGAGGAACCGCAATACCGATCGTCGGATCCACCATGTGGCATAAGTGCTGAAACGGTTTCCCCTTTTGTAATCAAACTTATCCACAGCACGGATCAAACCGACATTGCCTGCCTGAATGAGATCCAAGAAAGAGGACCCATACCGGCGGTATTTCTTAGCGATACTAACCACTAGTCGAATATTCGCTTTGATCAAATACTCACGGGCTTCCTTGCCCTCACGAATTAATCGTTGAATCTCATCCGGATTATCGAGTTCGCCGTCACTTTCCATCATGGTCAGACGAGCTTGCCGCCCGATTTCCATTTTCTTGGCTAAATCAATTTCTTCTTCTCGGGTGAGTAAAGGTACCCGGCTCATTTCGTTGAGATACAAGCTTACAGAATCATCTGATGTGATTCCAGTATGATCCGAAATATGTTCTTCATATTCCATTTCTTCTTCGGATTCCTTCTCCGCGTCTTCAATCAATGTCGTGAGATTTTCTTCCGAAGCTTCATTCTCAGTAATTTTTACATTTGCTGCCATTTAAGTAATTCACTCCTAATCTTCTTACTATCGCATAAAATCAAAATGCATATTATTTTTAAGCGATAAAAAAGCCATTGACCAGATATCCATTGCGTCAATGGGCTTTTCTTGAATTCTCAGTACTCCTAATGGAGAGATATCAATTTTTTCTTTCTTCATTATTATAACCTAGTTTCTCACTAAATATAGCATTTAATTGTTAATATTTGATAAACACTTCTAATAAATCAAGCGGTTAGTTTTCAATTGTAGATGTCTTTCTATATTTTTAAATTAAGTCAAATCCAATTATGAAATACAATTAATTGTACAATCCTTATCACATTAATAACCAAGCTTAACAAAATATAATTTCACGCTTCATGATAAGTCATACCAACGCCATCAAGTTTAGTTCCACATTTTTCACACTTGCCTTCCGCATCCAAACCGATAATCCGGGTGGCATAACCCCTGCGGGATATTAATTCGTGACCGCATTTTTTACATTTGGTACTGTAACGTCCAAAAATGTTCCCAATGTAGATATAATCCAGGCCCATCAATGCGCCCATTTCCTTCGTTTCAAGAAGTACATTTTCGTCCGTCGGGCCCCTATCATTCATCTTGTATTGCGGAAAGAACCGGCTAAGATGCCATGGCGTTTCCGGACCAAGCTCATCGACAATAAAAGCTGCCAATTCCTTGAGTTCTTCTGGATCGTCATTAACCCCAGGTACAATCAACGTGGTGACCTCCAACCAGATACCCAGTGACTTCATAAGCTTACAACTTTCCAAAACGGGTTGAAGACGCCCACCCATCAACCTTCGATAAGGCTCATCACGAAATGCCTTAATATCGACGTTCGCGGCGTCCAAATATGGTTGGATCATCTCTATCATTTCGCGGGTCATGAATCCATTGGTGACATAAATATTCTTTAATCCTTCCTCTTTTGCCAGTTTGGCGATGTCATAGCTGTATTCAAAGAAAATTGTGGGCTCCGAATAAGTATAGGCAATAGACTGAGAACCCGTTTCCAGCGCTTGTTCGACAATCTCTTCAGGCATTACCCGCTGACCCTCTGGCATTTGCATCTCTCTGGGCATTTGTGAGATCTGCCAATTCTGACACCAGGGACAGCGAAAATTACAACCAGGCGTTGCAATTGAAAAAGCCCGGCTTCCTGGATAGAAATGATAGAGGGGTTTCTTTTCAATGGGGTCTACATTCTTTGAGATCAAGTTGCCGTATACCAGCGTAAAAAGTTTACCCTCTCGATTTTCTCGGACCTGGCATATCCCCCGATGTCCCTCTTTTATGTAACAGCGGTGGGCGCATAAATTACACTGAACAGCGTTGTTTTCTAATTCATCATATAATAAAGCATCATGAAGCATTTCAAATCTCTCTCAGGATATCTCTATTCTTAATGATATTCGATTCACGATGCTAATTCAACTTTCATTGAATGAGGTTAAATGATGCCTTTCAAAATCGCCCTTGTACAATTTGATCCTATACGAAAAAATGTTAAATCAAATATCAAGAAGATCAAGCATTTTTTAGAGGGAATCAAAGCAGATTTAACAGTCTTGCCTGAATTATCCAACAGCGGCTACATGTATCGTTCTGTTGATTTTTTGAGACCATACACCGAATCGAATGATGGCAGTGGTGAATTTTTATCCGCCCTCCGATCAATTGCCATGTCAACACAGGGATTAATTATTTCCGGTTATGCAGAAAATGATAATGATAAACTCTATAATTCTGCCGCTGCGGTATCATCCGATGGCGTTATAGGAAATTATCGTAAAGTTCATCTCTATTCAAATGAAAAAGACTTATTTGAACCCGGTAATCAAGGGTTTTCTGTCGTCACATGGAAGAATGTCAAGATCGGTATCATGGTCTGTTTTGACTGGATCTTTCCAGAGGCTGCCAGGACATTGTCTCTGGCTGGTGCGCAGATCATCGCCCATCCTGCCAATCTTGTTCTCCCCTATTGCCAGAAGGCTATGGTTACACGATCTATAGAAAATAGAGTCTTTACAATCACCGCCAACAGAATAGGCAAAGAGGATTTGGGAAAGGACACCTTAAACTTTACAGGGCAGTCACAGATGAGCTCCCCTGATGGAAATATCCTTTTTCGCGGGCCAAAGAGTAAACCCACTGTTCATATCTTGAGCATTGAACCCGATGAAGCTAATGATAAACGGATCTCAAAGCAGAATGATTTGTTTAAAGATAGGCGAACAGCACTATATCAATTAGATTAATTAATAATGACTATGCGAAATTACATTAAAAAAGGGGATCTGATTGAATTATCCGATTCCCTTTTTTCTTATATTAATTAACTTAAACCCTAAGCCCCGAACTTATCAAGGCGCCCCGCATGTGCTAATGCCAATGCCATCAGATCATAAGCCGGGAAGCGAACCCCCAACCCACCCTGCCGGCAGGCACGTTCCCCAAATTCAGCTATCCCATCAGGTCGGCATGTCTTTCCATAGAACAACACTGGCACAGGATGCCAGCTGTGGTATTTCATAGCACATGGGGTGCTGTGATCGCCAGTAATAATCAAAACGGATGGATCCAGAGCGAGAATTCTGGGCAATAGTGCATCCACCTTTTCAATCTCATGCACTTTCTTATCAAAACTGCCATCCTCGCCATAGCTGTCCGTTTTCTTGATATGCACAAAGAAGAAATCATACTCGTCACATTTTTCCTCGAGCAGGTCAATCTCAGCTTCATAGGACTCGGGCGCCGGCGGACTGTCCATCCCCACCAGTTTCGCCACACCTCGATACATGGGATACATGGCAATCGCTACCGGATCCAGCCCAAAGACCTCAGGGAACAGTGGCCAATCTGGCAGTTGAGCAAATCCTCTGAGGAGCAGCATGTTCGCAGGAATCTCATCTGCCAGAATATCTTGCGCCTGTCGTACGAACTCCTGGACGATTTCTGCAGCTTTTTCAGAATCCTCATCCATTGCCTCAGCCAGCAGCGGCTTTTCCCCGACAATCTGTGGGTCCGTTTCTTCAATGTTGGCCCTTAATCCCTCGCCGCGGATAACCAAAAGGAATCGGTATTCCTTTACTGGTTCCAGAAAGACTTCCACGCCAGGGATTCTAATCTTATTAGAAAGCAATTTGCATAATCTTTCTGAGATTTCCGTGGGAATGCGACCGGCGCGTCGGTCAGTCACGCGTCCATTTTTATCAACGGTGCAGAAATTGCCCCTTGCAGCCACATCATTCTTCTGCAAGTCAAAATCTACCCCTAGCGCAGAAAGAACGCCGCGTCCCACTTTATATTTCAACGGATCGTAACCAAAAAGTGAAAGGTGAGCCGGTCCGCTGCCAGGTGTGATTCCCGTTCGAATGCCCTCATGCAGACCCAACATACTCTTCTTTGCTAAAGCGTCCATATTTGGCGTCATAGCAGCTTCCAACTCTGTTTTCCCACCTTCTTCCATCGGCAAGCCGCCCAAGCCATCCATCACTAATAGGACGATTTTTTCTTCATTCTTTCCGTTCAGCAGAGATTTAATAACATCAAAATCCATTTGTATTTTCTCCAATCATGTCTTGTTTCGAAATAATCAAAAGAATTACCAGCATGTAATAATAGACCGAAACGAAGATTTGTGACATATATACAACACCTCATAGTCAACAAAGATCCTAATTCTTATTATAAAGTAAACCATACAGCCATGAAAGAAAAGAATCATCCCAATAATAAATTATCATCTCTTTATTCATACTTGGAATAAATTCTCGCCCGTCGTTTATCACCGTATCATCTGGTTGGTAGAAATTGAGATCCGATGACTCTAGTTTCTCAAGCAGACACAGTCCATCCTGTATCTGTGTTATTGAAACATCAGTTAATACTGTTTCTTTTAATTCGGAAATCAATTCTGGGAGTTTTAGTAAATTTTCAGGCGATTTGATCCGCTCGAATATGCCCTGAATAATGATTGTCTGATTGCTAATCCTAACATTATCCCCATAGTTCTTACGTGTCCTTGCCAGTCGAAGCGCGCTTTCCCCATCAAGCGTTTGTTTCCCAGCAGGAAAATAACCTGCCGACTCAGCATCAATCGCCATGGGCAAGTCAACCTCAATACCCCCTAGCGTATCAATGAGATTTTGGAAACCTTTAAAATCAATCACTATATAATGATCGGATTTGAGATTAAAATTGTAATATAGCGTTGAAGCCAACCCGCCCGCGCCATACGCACTCCCTTCATATTTTCCCATCCCTGGGGTGCCAAAAAAATAAGCCTGATTCAACAATATTGGTCCTTCAACGTTTACGAGTGATCTGGGAACTTCAACAAGCATAGCTCTGGGGATCGCCACAATATTAACACGAGGAAGCGTAAAATCTACATGAACCAGCCTTATGACATCCGCCAAACCATATAAATAATCTTCACCACGGTAATCAATACCAACTAAAAGGATCAGCAATTCGTTTTGGTCACCACATAAAGGCACTTTACCATCAGAGTCATCGTCAGTTTCAGATTGATAATCCATCTCAGGAAATCTAGATTCCTGATCATCAGAAAGGTCTAGAGAATCGGATATGGGCGATCGTAATAAAGGTTTGAGCCAAAGCGTATATAATAAGATAGTGGCTACAATAAAAACAACAGCAAAAAGCAGAACAAACATGACGATGTTCTTCTTAAAAATTTTCTTCATTTTTTCATCCTTGTCTTAACACTTTAGTGTCATTCGTAAATTCTCAAAATAGTGATTGAGTAAAACCAAGGGTAAGGTAGGCTTCTAAAAATTGATTGGATTATAGCACAGAACGGTCAATAATATCGGGTTGCTTATCGTATATAAGATTATAACTTCACTCATTCCTTTCTTGCACTCATAATCGTTCAATGTGATAATATAGTCGGTCATCACCATGACCTATCGTTGAAAGCACAAGATGATTATTCATCAACCATTTTACTCGCCATTCACACAATAATCAATTTATTATGATGAATTTAATAAGAGATCGAAATTTAAATGAAAATCCAATAAGAATACTGGTATTCCCTTGTGGCAGTGAGATTGGTTTGGAAATCCACCGCTCTTTATGCTGGTGCAAACATTTCATCCTCATCGGTGGGTCAAGTTCCACTTCAAACCATGGCAAATACCTTTACAAGAACTATATTGATGGATTACCTTTTTTTGATGATGATGATTTTATCAATCGAATCAACGAGTTTGTTTCACACCATAAAATAGATCTCATCTATCCCGCCAATGACGATGTCCAATTAGTGCTGATGCAAAATGAAAAACAGGTGCGATGTCCAATCATCAGCTCTCCCCTTAACACATGTGAAATTTGCAGAAGTAAATTAATGACATACCAGTACTTCAAGGATATTCTAGAAGTCCCACAAGTATACAATGCTAATTATATAGATGATTATCCAGTCTTCTTGAAACCAAACAAAGGGCAGGGCTCAGAGGGCGTTCATATTGCTAACAGTAAAGATGATGTGGATTATTACCTTTCAAAAAAACCAGATTTACTCATATTAGAACACTTACCCGGAAAAGAATATACGATTGACTGCTTCACAGATAATCACGGCATTCTAAGAGGGGCCTTCCCTCGATTGCGCGCAAGAATAAAAAGAGGGATTAGCGTCGAAACCTTTCCGGTAGACAATCCCGAGTTTGATTTGATTGCTAATAAAATTAATAACGAATTGCAAATGAGAGGTGCTTGGTTCTTCCAGGTCAAAGAAACCAAAGATGGCACATTTAAATTATTGGAAATTGCTCCCCGTGTAGCAGGCTCTATGGGATTGACGAGAAGCCGCGGTGTAAATCTGCCGATGTTGAGCGTTTATGATAGGCTGGGTCTCGATGTGAATGTTAAATTGTCACAGCATGACCTGATTATGGACCGTGCGTTGGATAACCGCTACAAAGTGAACCTAAACTTTCAACATGTTTACGTTGACCTTGATGATACATTAATCGTCGAAGGAGAAGTCAACATCACCCTTCTCGCCTTCCTATTTCAATGTATCAATAAAGGTAAAAAATTGTACTTAATTACACGCAATAAAAACGATGTTACGCAAGTATTAAAAGAATATCGCTTGGATTCCCTTTTCGATGAGATCATCAGAATCGCAGAAGACCAAACCAAAGCCGAAATGATGACGCACACCAACGCCATCTTCATTGACGATTCATTCCAGGAAAGGATGAATATTTCAGAAAACCTGAATATCCCAACATTCGATCTGTATTCAATTAATAGCTTAATTGATAATCGAAGATAAAATTCTCATGTGACAAAGATAATTATTTGTTTTTAAAATAACTATTGTAATTGATCCAGCTTAAGCTTAATTACGAACATATAATTATTGTAAATTAGTGTTTACTTTGTTTGACACCATCTAACTATTAAGGTAACCTTTTGAGAGTCTTCTTTAAACAAAATTTCTGAAAAACATACTATGATCTATGACAGCACTAAAAGAAAACACCCCGCCATCGAAGAGCTCCTTGCACTTTTTCGTTATAGGGATTTGATCTATCAATTGGTTCGCAGGGATATCGTTGCCCGTTATAAACGATCTATTTTGGGTGTTGCCTGGACAATGCTGAATCCTTTGGGGACCATGCTGATTATGGTCGTCGTATTCTCCCATGTTTTTGATCGAGCAGAAAATTATGCCGCTTATGTATTGGGTGGATTAATTTGTTGGACAATGTTCTCTCAATCAACCAGTATGGCAATGAATTCTATGGTTTGGGGCAGCCAGCTTTTTCGTCAAATTTACCTCCCGAGAACGTCATTTGTTGTTTCAACAATCCTGGCGAGCATGGTCAATTTCATCTTATCCCTAGTCCCGCTTGGATTGATTCTTTTGATATCCAAAATACCCATAAAACCTTCAGCATTGCTGCTGCCAGTTTCTATGATATTTCTTTTGGCTTTCTCCCTAGGAGTCGCTCTTTTAGTGTCAAGCCTTGCTGCCTTTTTCCCGGACTTTGCTGATTTATACCCGGTTTTACTGACAGCCTGGATGTATCTCACACCGATTATCATGCCGCTTGATTTTTACCGGGAAATTCTAAATGGTGCACTCCTGTACATCAATCCTTTTTATTACATCGTAAATATTTTCCGCATTCTCATTATTGATGGCTTTGTCCCACATTTGCAGACGTGGGTAGCTGCAGCGGTGACCTCGTTTGGGATGCTGGTCATCGGTTGGTTGTTCTTCTGTTTAAAATCGGATTCATTTGCATACCATGTCTAACAACTCCATTAACGAACCCCAACAAGACAGTACTATCTTCCTAAATAAAGTCTCTGTTAAATATCGGATCCCGAACGAAGCAATAAATACATTTAAAGAATACATAATCCGCCTTGTTCAGGGAAAAATTAATCATCGATCATTTTGGGCTTTGAAAGATATTGATTTAGAAATAAAACAAGGTGAGATTTTTGGTATCCTAGGTCGTAATGGCGCTGGGAAATCCACCTTGCTGAAAGTCATTTCAAGGATACTCATACCGACCGAGGGAAGAGTTTGGCTGAAAGGGAATATCAGCCCCTTACTTCAATTAGGTGCTGGCTTTCATCCAGAACTATCCGGCAGAGAGAATATCTTTTTAAATGCCACACTCCTTGGACGCAAGCGAGAAGAAATTAACGAGAAACTAGAAGAGATAATTACATTCGCAGAAATTGGAGATTTCATTGAAGCCCCCCTGAGAACCTATTCCTCAGGTATGCAAGCCCGTTTGGGTTTTGCAGTAGCATCTGCGTGGACTCCAGACATCTTAATTCTCGACGAAGTTCTGTCGGTTGGAGATGCTGCTTTTCAAGATAAATGCCTTGAGCGAATGGCTGGGTTTAGGGACAGCGGTGCCACAGTATTAATGGTGTCTCATTCAATTGACCGAATCCGCACAACATGTGAACGGGCTTTATGGTTGGATCATGGCAAGATCCAAGTCATCGACTTAGCAGATGAAGTGTGTAATGCGTATACGGAATTTCTTTCAATTTAGCTGTTTGTAGGATCCTCCCTGCCACTACATACACATCTAAGTATTAATTTACTTCTAAACATTGGTTAGGTCTGTTATAATTCTGATGCTATAAGTAAAAGAGAGGATTATGAAAATTCTGCAGACCACTATTCCAGATGTGTTAAGAATCCAGCCGAAAGTATACCAAGATGAGCGCGGCTTCTTCATGGAAGCTTACCAAAAGAATAAATATTGGGAAGCTGGTATCAAAAATGAGTTTGTTCAGGACAATCACTCTTCATCAAAGCAAGGGACATTAAGGGGACTGCATTACCAGATCACACATACGCAAGGTAAGCTTGTCAGAGCAGTTGTCGGAGAGATTTTTGATGTGGCTGTCGATCTTCGACGAAGTTCTCTTTTCTTTGGAAAATGGGTTGGTATCATTTTGTCAGCAGAGAATAAAGAACAGCTCTGGATCCCGCCTGGATTTGCTCACGGTTTTTTTGTCATCTCAGAACAAGCCGACGTGATCTATAAAGCGACAGATTATTTTGACCCAGAAGGTGAACGCTGCATCCTTTGGAACGACCCTAACCTGGCAATTGATTGGCCAATCCCTCAAGACATAACACCATTAGTCTCAGAAAAAGATGCGGGTGGATCATCTTTTAATGATGCGGAGGTTTTTAAATGAGTAAAAGGCTTTTGGTCACCGGCGGTGCGGGTTTCATTGGTTCTAATTTCATCCAATATGTACAAAACATAGCACCTGAAACAACGATCATCAACTTGGATATGCTAACCTACGCCGGAAGTCTAGAAAACCTCAAAGAACTTCCTATACCAGAAAAGCACTTTTTCGTCGAAGGCGATATTTGCAATCAAAAACTTGTTGAATCACTTCTAAAAAAACATGACATCAATACAATCGTCCACTTTGCAGCGGAATCACATGTCGATCGATCATTAAAAGGACCAAAGGCTTTTGTCCAAACGAATATTATGGGAACTTTTTCTCTATTAGAGGCAGCACGTAAAGTTTGGTTGGAGGAAAATCACAAGGACGAAAAACAAGTTCGCTTCCATCACATTTCCACTGATGAGGTTTATGGGTCCCTCAAGCCTGAAGACCCTGCTTTTACAGAATACACGTCCTATAAACCTAATTCCCCATACGCTGCTTCAAAAGCCAGCAGCGACCATCTGGTGCGCTCTTATGCCCATTCCTTTGGTTTACCCGTCACGATCTCAAACTGCTCAAATAATTATGGACCCTATCAATTCCCAGAAAAATTAATACCGCTGATGATCCTTAATGCCATCAATAGCAAACCCCTCCCAATATACGGCGATGGCATGCAAGTTCGTGATTGGTTATATGTTGAGGATCACTGCGAAGCCATCTGGACAATTCTGAGCAAAGGCGTTGTGGGCGAAAGTTATAATATTGGTGGCGGGAATCAACCTCCCAACATTGAAATTGTCCAAACCATTTGTGACATCCTGGATAAGAAAGAATTCCTGCAACAGAATAAGCCCCATAACCAACTCATTGAATATGTCAAAGATCGGCCAGGGCATGATCGGCGTTATGCCATGAACATAGATAAAATCAACCGAGATCTTGGCTGGAAACCCAAACATAACCTGGAAGAAGGCCTCATCAGCACAGTTGAATGGTATCTACAAAATACAGACTGGTTGAATGCCATTATCAAAGAGAAAAAATATCAGAACTGGATCGAAATTAATTATCAAAAGAGAGGAAACGCATGAAAGGAATTATCCTGGCTGGGGGGAAAGGCACCCGGCTTTATCCGTTGACCATAGGCGTGAGTAAACAACTCTTGCCGGTTTATGATAAACCCATGGTTTACTATCCTCTCTCGATGTTGATGTTAGCTGGTATTCATGAGATACTCATCATCACCACACCTGATGATCAAGTTCAATACGAAAGATTATTAGGAAACGGATCACAATGGGGGTTGCAATTCTCCTTTGCAATCCAGGACACCCCAAGAGGGTTAGCAGACGCATTTATTGTGGGTGAAGATTTCGCAGGAAATGATCCCGCTGCGCTGATCCTGGGAGACAATATTTTTTACGGCCATGGGTTGCCCGAGATTCTTAGAAAGGCTGCAAAGCTGGAAAAAGGCGCAGTCATCTTTGCTTATCCCGTCAATGATCCAGAGCGGTATGGCGTTGTTGAATTTGACGATCAAGGCCATGCTCTCAGCCTGGAAGAAAAGCCCAAAAATCCTCGATCCAATTTCGCAGTGCCTGGCATTTACTTCTATGATAACCGTGTGGTAGGATTCGCCAAGAGCTTGCAACCCTCACAACGGGGTGAGATCGAGATCACCGACCTCAACAAAATATACTTGAGGCAAAAGGAACTCCATGTGGAACAAATCGGTCGGGGCGTAGCATGGCTGGACGCCGGCATGCACCACTCATTGCTGCAGGCCTCGAATTTCGTCCAAGCTGTTGAAGAGCGCCAGGGCATGATGATCTCCTGCCCGGAAGAAATTGCATATAGAATGGGCTTTATTACCGCCAATCAATTAAAGGAATTGGCAGAAGGTTTCAACGGTAATCGTTATGGAAAATATATATTGCGTTTAGCTGAAGAAAGAAAATAATTCTCTGTGACCCTTTATACCCTTTGTTGTTAAAATTATTTAGAAAGTACGAATTATGAATAAAATCCTACTTCTTGGCAAAACAGGACAACTTGGATGGGAGTTAAACCGAACATTGCTAGCTCTTGGAGATTTGATCGCCCTGGATTACCCACAAATTAACATGGCAGATCCAGATAATATTTGTTCAGTTATTCATCAATTTCAACCAACATTGGTCATCAACGCTACTGCATATACTGATGTCGACAAAGCGGAAATAAATCCTAAACTGGCAATGGCTATTAATGGCACAGGTCCTGGCATTCTTGGAGAAGAAGTCAAACGTATCGGAGGGGCATTGATCCACTACTCTACTGATTATGTCTTTGACGGCACCAAGGGAAAACCCTATAACGAGGAAGATGAGCCCAACCCCATCAATGTTTACGGCGAGACCAAACTGGCCGGAGAAAAGGCTGTTCAGGACATCGGTGGGGCTTACCTGATTTTCCGCACGAGTTGGGTCTATTCATTACGCCGACCTTGTTTTGTCACGAAAGTTCTTCAATGGGCAAGAGAGCGTGAAACTCTCCGCATCGTTGATGATCAAATCTCCACACCGACATGGGCACGGACTCTAGCTGAAACAACCGCACAGATCATCGCAAAATCTAAAGGGAATCCCGTTAATTACATTGATGACAACTCAGGACTATACCATCTATCTGAAGCTGGATTCTGCAGTCGTTTTGAATGGGCAAAAATGATCGTTGAATTAGATCCAAAAAAGGAGAACCGAATTGTAAAAGAGATAGTTCCCGCAAAATCCACTGATTTTCTCTCACCTGCTAAAAGGCCATATTTTTCCGTATTAGATAAACAAAATTTTATCAACCGGTTTCATCTCATACCACCACATTGGTCTAAACAGGTAATGCCTTTAAGCTTGAACCAAAAATAATTATCTATGTTATTAGAAGAAACAATCAATTTAATTTTGATAGATCATTTAAAATCAAAATGGTCTTTTTACTCACACAGGAGGATATTATACAATGTCCTTAAATAAAATAATTTCTGTCGTTATCCCCGTTTTCAATGAAGCCAATTCTATTCAACAATTACATCAGGAGATTGTAAAGGTTTGTTCAGAAGAAACCTATCAATATGAAATAATTGTTGTTGACGATGGCTCAACAGATGGTACAGACAAAATATTAAAACAACTTTCTCCATTGACCTATATTCGACTTCGTAGAAATTTCGGACAGACAGCCGCAATAGACTGCGGTATTAAGCAATCGCATGGCGAGATAATAATAACCATGGATGGAGATGGACAAAATGATCCTGCTGATATTCCAAGGATGATTCAATACTTAGAAGAAAACGACCTCGATATTGTTTCGGGATGGCGTAAACACCGTAAAGATCCATTGATGAAGCGCCTTTCATCACGCGTAGCAAATTTTTTTAGAGGCATCATTTTACATGATGGCTTGAATGACTCTGGTTGCACACTAAAAGCATATCGTGCAGAATGTTTCGAAGGCATCAACCTCTACGGAGAAATCCATCGATTTATACCTGCACTTTTGAAAGTGAAAGGGTTTAAAATTGGAGAAATAGTTGTTAATCACAGGCCACGATCTGCTGGAAACACCAAATATAATTGGACTAGAGGTGTCAAGGGATTTGTTGACATAATCAGTGTCTGGTTCTGGCATAAATATGCAGTCCGTCCACTTCATTTATTGGGCAGCATAGGTCTCTTTAGTTTTCTGCTTGGACTTGCTGTATCTGCTGTAGGTTTAGCTTTTTATATCTCCAACATCACACTATTCCGATACTTTCTTCCTGTCCTAAGCTCTCTTTTATTAATATCAGGGATTCAAATTTTCTTATTCGGTTTGATTGCAGACATCCTCTCCAAGAACTATTTTGCAAGTTCTCCGGATGTACCGTATAATGTGAAAGAAATTATTGAACGCTAGACAACGATAATAACAGACAGGTCTTATTTTATTATGTTTAAGGTCATTAATGTATTTTCTGCAGTTATCGGGCTGATCATTGCCCTCCTTTCAAAAGCACAGAACCCTTTTTTATTATGTTTTGGATGCGGCATATTCGTTGCCTCAATATTTACTTTCATTATTAAAAAACACGCCAAATATTTATTAATCCCCTTTATCATAATATTGGGCGGGGGTCTCTTTTTCTTTAACAAAATAGATTTTAAAGCTAATTCATTTAAGGTTGACTTTTTTGATGCATCTGATTATCAGACTTACCTTCAGATAAATTACTTCAACCAAGACACGAATAACATAAAAGTTGCACAGGGTGAGGCTGTGCCTGATCTCGGATTGAATCGAGCAGAGCAAATCAATTTTATTTTTGAAAAAGACCCATTACTAATAGGTGAAGAAATGATCTTAACCGATTATCAAGCGACAGAACAAACGGTTGAAGCCACATGGTATTGGTCTGGCGATTCGAATTTCAAGCGGATAATCGATTCTCAATACTTACATATCTATGATCCAGTAAAAAATATTTATTATCCAAGCACTGAACATGCATTTGATCTATCTGAAATGATAAATTTTTACGTCATCGACACCCTCTCTAATGATGAGCTACTCTTTAATCAAATTTCTGTAGATGATTTATACTATCAAACCAGACCGGGTTATTATAACTTCAACAGCCCTCTCGAATCCATATTGATCCATGACCTGGAAGCAAACGATGCCACTAACTATGATGTCTATATAAATGGCAAGTTGCTGAAACAAGAAGATTCTGAAAACGGGTGGTATTGTTACGTTTTTAGTGATCAAGTTGACGTTATAGAAAATGTCATGGTTGTTGAAACAAGACCTTCCGAAACAAATTTCAGCATTAACTTATTACAACCCATCAATATAGAAATTTTCACTATTGAATCCGAACCCGATCCGATAATTATTGAGAAATTATCCCTATATAAGTATCTGGGAAGTATTAATAAATTCTTCCCATTTTATGATTGGAAGGCCAACACCTTACAAACAGAATATTCAGCTAATGAAGGGGAACTTCACATTGAAAACAACCTGCTTTACCTCGTTCCAACGGGGATCACCCCCTCGCTGAAACTGATGACACCCCCTGCAACTATTGAAGCATTGGGCTTGGCAAACTATAAATCCACCATTCTTTTTGTCAATATTTTTTCAACCGTTTTACTCCTTGTTTTTTTTATCGGTTCAAGTGTATTCTTAGACAAATACCGGAAAATACTACAGAAAAACCTTAATAAAGTGGAAAACTGGGTCAAGAATAAACTGATCCCAACTCTCCAAAAACAAGAATGGAGAACTGTAAAGCCTTTTACAATTACTGTCATACTATTCTTTCTCATCAGCTGGACTCTTATTATTTTTCCATTGAACAATAATGGGTTAAGAATTGTATTGATTGTGGTTAACCTACTCTTAAGCCCCCTTCTTTGTTTCTATATATTTTCTAATAGTAAGGTCCGACATCCATGACAATCATCAATAAAAAAACACTGAAGCGGCTGAAAATCGTACTCCCCCTTCTTTACCTCATCATTGTAATTTTATTTATCAATATAAGGGTGGATTTAAATGCCAATACCATCCTTATCAAAGCAGATTTGCAGGGCACCTATCTCCCCCCCATGATTGATCTCAATACAGGACAAGGCTTCGATGAGGAGTTTGTGGATCCAGGTCAAATCATCCCTGAGCTCAATAATGGACAATTAAAATCATTTCGCTTTGTTATTGAACAACAGCCACTATTAGAGGGTTCAAAATTCCTCTTAACAGATTACCAAATCAAAGATAGCATAGAAATATCCCAATGGGAAGCTGCCCTGCCAACATTTAAATATCAACCTAATAATACTGAAAGCCTTATTCTTAAAACCTCAGATACGAATTCGGAATACCAGCTCCATCTTGGTCAAACAGAATGGCAAATATTTGAAAATGGTGATTTCTTGATCGCTCAAAATCCGGGGCAATCCACAAACCCATCTGGAGTGATAAGAATTACAAAAATCCAAAGTAATAATGATATTACTATTGATATTCGCGATTTAACCCTGAACATTCAAACGATCACCGACTTATCACAAGATACCCCTCCATGCAAAATTGAATCAATATCATTTGTGAAAAATTTTGGCCGTCTAGGCATCAAAATTCCAATTAAAGATTGGGAAGCCGGTGAAATCCTAGAAGATTTTCAAACCACAGACCCCAATCAGACATTGAGGACAGATAATGGGTTGCTTCTGATCGAGCCTGGAAGCACGCCACATTTGATCCTATCTTATAAAGGCAGCTTAACCGATGTATTAAATGAGACATCCACAACAGCAAGGAATTATTTATTGATATTGAATCTGATAGGGATTGTTTCTGCTTTTGTTGTATTCATTGTATTGAAAATATTGTTCAAGCTGCTATTGAAAAATAAACAACAAATGAACTCAATCGTTAAAACAGTCTCTAAAAAAATATCGCTAACTGTCAAAAACATCCTTAACAATAAGCCTATTAAACCCCTAATCCTGAGAAAGGTGTTACTAACACTGATTCTAATCCTGGTCTTAGGCAGCATAATAGCTTCATTCCTGGGAACCCTTCAAAGCCTGGTCTTTATCCTGTCTATCAGCGCACTCACTATACTCTGGATCGTAACCAGTCGACTTTTCCCAAATCAGCGATGGGTAAAAGGAGTGAAAACCTTTTTTACAGGTTTCTTGAAAAGGGATAAATTATTATTAATTATATTGTTACTCATTGCCTCTTTTTTACTCTTTTACAAATTGGGCGCACACGACTTCTTGGAAGACGAATTTCAAGTGGTAAACACAGCTGCTGGCTATTTACACTCCGGAGACTATTATGAGTGGGATTGGATCAATCAACAAATTACAAATAGGCCTTATGAAAGGGCCTGGCCGCATACCTGGCTCATCGCTCAATCCTTTAAGTTCTTTGGCATTTCAGAATGGTCAGCAAGGGCTACGTCAGCTTTTTCTGGCTTCGTTTTCATAATCATCTTATATTTCATTGCGCGTTATTTCACTGACAGACATATTGCCTTACTGAGTTTATTCTCAGTCATTTTTTACATCACCTTCTTAAATATCTTCCGATATACCCGAATGTATGCTTTACTCATTCCCTTCTTCCTTATACTTTCCTATTGCATTTACAGGGGATTGACAGGTGAATGGTGGATCAAGACAAAAATAAAGTTTATTGATGATATTCTGAATCAATACCTCAATTTTGATTATCGTTTTCTAATATTAACACTTCCTATAATGTATTTGAATTACCATATCCATCTTAATTCCCTCTTTATCATCCTGGCAGGTTATATTTTTATTTGCTTAATGGCTATCTTAGAAAAGAGTAAAAAATATATTATTTTAACGATTACCGGCGTCATCAGCATCATTGGACTTTATGTAGTCAATAAATACAGTCTAATTAGTAATATGCCATGGGTTTTGGGATTAATTTCATTTTTTAAACAAAGCAATACTTCCTATATCGATTACTTGTTACGACATCCTCTCGGCACAGGGACAAGTATCTTACTATTGATATATCTATTCATTAAAATCCTCAATAAGAAAACTCAAAGGGATAAACAACACAAATACTTATTTCTATTTGTTATAATTTTTTCAGCATCAATATTTTTTACATACATAGCAGACAGATATCCATCTCTGTATTATGTCTCCCACATTATACCGATCGCGCTGATTCTGATATCTGCTGGTCTTTGGCATTTGCTCGAGAATTTCCCAAAATATAAAATAGTACTAACTATTTTCTTTCTCGTATTGATCCTATTTAATTTCAGCACCAACCTTAGCGCCTTTTATTCCTGGGAAAGAGATTATGGGAATTTTAGCATCGCTTTTCAAGACATTATCGATAATTATAAATATGACGAAGAAGTCATTATCGGGCAATATCTTCGCCTTTATTATTTACAACCTTTGGATAAAATTCAATATGTATCCATGTTAAATTATCAACAATATACTTTTTCGCAATTTCAAAAAGACCTCGAAAAATATGAGGCCGGTTGGATAACCTGGGAAACGAGAAAAGCCTATCATATAGATGAGAAAATACGCAACTTCATTGACACCCATTTTCAAAAGATTCATGGAGCAGGCGTGGATGATACAAGAGTTGAGGTCTATTATTTTTCAAATACAAGTATTCATAATGAATCATTTGAATAAAGCAATCACTTCATTATCACTTTCTCATGCTATATATAATCATTGACGTGATTTATAATGCATTGATATTACTTTTCTTATTGTTGAATACTGTCTTTAATAGATCCAGGTAAGAATGAATAAGAATAATATCTTGTTATTGAATTACGAATATCCCCCTCTTGGCGGAGGTGCTGGTAATGCCACTTCTTACTTAATAAAAGAATTTGCCAGTAATCCTTGCCTCAACATCAGTCTGGTTACTTCATCAACCACAACTTATCGAGTTGAGCACCCGTCAGAAAACATAACAATTTATTTTCTGAACATACGCAAAAAAGGATCATTGCATTACCAAAGTATTACAGACTTAGTGCATTACACATGGAAAGCTTGGCGATTCTGCAAAAAATTAACAGCTAGAGAAAACTTTAACCTTATCCATGCATTCTTCAGTATACCCTGCGGCCTTATTGCCTTAGGACTAAGATTGCCATATATTATCAGTTTACGAGGAAGTGATGTGCCTTTTTATAATCCTCGTTTCTATTGGTTAGATAAGCTTATTTTGAAACATCTTCATGGCATAATTTGGCGTAATGCTAAACGAGTAATTGCCAATTCATCTGGCCTTCGTAAGTTAGCCCTACAAAGTTTCCCAAAACAAAAGATCGAAGTGATTCCAAACGGTGTCGACATCAAAACATTTTCTCCACCAAAAAGTAAACCAAAAAATGTAAGATTGCAACTCATCTCTATTGGACGGCTAATCGAGCGGAAAGGCTACTCTTATTTGATCGAAGCCTTGGAAGGATTGCAGGGAATTGATTTGACACTTATTGGAGATGGAGACCAAATGTCCCACCTGAAACATTTGGCTCAGAAGAAAGAGGTTTCCGTTCGTTTCCTGGGCCGAATACCTCATAATAAATTGCCCCAACACTTACAGAACGCCGATGTATTCATCCTGCCCTCTCTTAATGAAGGCATGTCCAATGCTGCACTGGAAGCTATGGCTTGCGGCTTGCCTATTATCATTACTGACACTGGAGGGGCACTCGAATTAATTAGAGGAAACGGTTTAGTCGTCCCACCGGGTGATTCAAAAGCGCTTCAAAAGGCAATTATTCATTATCGTCAGAAGCCATCTCTTGTTCATTCAGAAGGTTTAACCTCTCGTGAAATTTCGAAGACAATGTCTTGGCAACAAGTTGCCAAAGCTTACCGAATCACATATCAAGACGTCACGGAGAAATTGTGAAGATATTACACTTAATTGATCATTTAAGCTTAGGGGGTGCGCAGAGCTTGCTCAAAGATTTATTTGAAAGCCAGCAAGATAATAATGCCATATTTCTATTTTCAATGAGAACTAAAAAGCACAAAAATGAAATTGATCATAGCAATATTTTTCAGATTCAATCCAGAAATCTCTTTTTTTTGAAGCCCTTAATATTATTAATTAAATTCATCTCAAAACATGAAATCGAAATTCTTCACTGCCATTTGCTGAGGTCCAAAATTTTTGGCATATTACTCAAAAGTATTTTTTTTCCAGATCTCAAATTAATATTTCACGAACATGGCAGGATTTTTCAATCAAACGTTTTATATCCCATTTTTTTAAATTTATCAAAAAATAATGTTGACCTGTTCTTAGCGGTTTCTCATGCAACTGAAAATAAATTATTAGCAAAAACAAACATTAAACCCAATAAAATCAAAGTTCTATATAATGGCATCAATACACAAATATTCAACAGAAATAATATAAATTGGGATATTAAGAAAGAAAAAGAAAAATTGGGGATTGGAATGAACGATTTTGTTGTTGGTTATGCTGGCAGAATTATTAAATCAAAAGGATGGTTGGAATTCGTTTCATCCGCTAACATCCTAATTAATCAAAACTATCCCTTCAAATTCCTAATTGCTGGTGAAGGTAAAGACTCCCAAAAATTATTGAGATATATTAATAACAATAATTTACAGAATCAAGTAATTTACCTTGGTTATCAATCAGAAATGGTTAGATTCTATTCATGGCTTGATTGTTTCGTGCTTCCATCTTACCATGAGGCCCTGGGGTTGACGGTTCTTGAAGCTCAAGCACTAGGTATCCCAGTCATCGCATCAGATGTTCAGGCATTAAATGAAATCCTCCATGACAAGAAAGACGCCTTATTATATGATCCTAGGAATATTAAAGATTTATGTTCCAAAGTAAAGCAGATTTACACTAATGATGCACTCAGAATAAAGTTAGTAATAAACGGGGTTGACAATTCTCGGTCATTTAAACTTCAAAATTATTGTAGAGAATTAAATGAAGTTTATTTATCTTTTGTTGAAACAATCGATGAATGACATAAAATTGTCTCTTCTAATAATATTGGTAAAATAGTCATTGGTTATTATCAGAAAAGAATAGTGGAAAAAATACAATCTTAATAAGTGAGAAATTACCAGATGGATTTCAAGATAGCCTTATTTGGTTCTTATTCGGGAAGAAATAAAGGTGACTTAGCAATACTTGTAGCAATAGCTAAGGAATTGTTGAGACATCATGAAGATAAAATATCCATTTTTGTCCCAACAAAAAATCCAAAAAGGCTTTTGTCAACCCTGGAAGATTTGAATCTTTCAAGCGTTATTCCAATAAAAACATCGACATCCTATTTAGGATTTAGAACGCTTAGAATTATTCGTTCAGCGGATATGCTAATTTATGGAGGGGGAGGTTTATTTTTTGATAAGAAACCATTAAATTTATTTTTTAATCATATAAGTAATTTATTTATAATTACTTTGATAAACAAGTTATTATATAAAAAACCGATTTATCTTTTTTCCGTTGGGGCAAGCCATCTTCAATCAAGAATCATGCTGCGTATGACAGAATTCATTCTTTCAAATGCTTCTTATATAACAGTTAGAGATGAGCATACCTTAAAATTATTCAGGAAGTTATCTGATAAGGACATCAAACTATATTATGATCCAGCCTTTATTTTGGGCCAAACAGAAAAAGAAGACAATGAAATCACAAAATCTATAAAAAGAACAAATGGTGAAAACAAGATCCTCATCGTAATAAATGAATCTTTATTTCATCCTAATACCTCTGAAATGATTTGTGAATTGGCAAAATTAATCAATCAGCTCCAAGAAAACAACTTCGTTGCATTAACTTATAACACTACGGTGAATAAATATATAGACACGATATATTCAAAATGTAAAAAAGAAAATTTCTCATTGATTGACCCCAAAGACATGAATCCAAAAGAACTAATTGAAGTTTATGGAAATTTCGATTATGCAATATGTGTTCCTATGCATTCAGCAATATTTGCCTATAATGCTGGGGGTAATCTCATTACTATTGAATATGATAATAAAGTTCAAGAACTTAACAAGATAATTGGCAACCAAAATAGTTTATCAAAGTTTAACGCTGAAGAAATTACCAGGCTCATTGATAATTATCATGACATAAATTGGGAGAGAAAGAAACGCATAATTGCAAACGTGAAAGAGAATTTTAAAAACCTGTATACAGCGATTGTTGATTTATAAATACTTCTTATTCTAATACCAAAAATTCAAGGAAGTTTAAGAAAATTCCTGAACAAGCACTTCAAAAGCGTTTTCCAAGTTGGTCTGAATTTCTTCAATACAGTCATTTGCCAATCTTGTAAACTTGATCAATTCTGATAGTGTTTCAAAACCGGTTATTTCATTGGGCAGTATCTTCATATGTAAAGCTGATGCGTGGTCATGGAATTTAAAACCTTTACCATAAACTTTGTCTGAGAGCAGAAGCCAACCGCTGGGTATTTTGAGCGAATCTGCCACAACAACGCCATGTAACGAAGATGATAAAATGTGTTGACATTTCTCAATATCGGCGATTACTTCTAAGGGGTCCCTTCCCACATCGATTATTTTCACATCATCTTTATAGCGGCTTGATATCATATTTATGCGCTCATCATGCTTGTCAACATGATGCGGTACTATCCCTAAAACATATTCTTTTGAGTATCCTTTCTTAAAATATCTCGATACAAGCAGTGCTGGATCCCCTAAAGGTACATCCTTAGAGGCGTTAACTACATCTCTCGTTAACGCTCCCCGAAGGGCAAGAATTCTAGCCTTCTTGAGGTTCCGTGGACATTCGTGCATCAAGCCAGAACCGAGTATTGTTCCATCATAATTCTCTGAAACAGCATTTAATAAGCTGCCCACAACTAAAACTTCAGCAGAATCAATAGGGGCATTAATTGTTTCGAATCCAAAGTAATTAAGTAATAGTGGGGTTATAAGATCGCCAAAATTCTTTCTCCCTGCAAACCAATGTGCACTTATTGCTTTCTTTCCAAAAAATCTATTGATTGATGTTCTCAGACCTGAGAGGTTGTATCTAGCTCGGCTGATTTTTTTTATAATTATTTTCACATAACGATTTTTGTCCATACTTCTTCCTAGTCTTATATAAAAAACTTGATAATTTTTACTTTTACCTTATCTATAATTTATACCAAAACATCGTAGAAGATAAATTAGTTTAGCTTTAAGACTAAACAAATCTGAAATAAAAATCTGCGAAAAATAAAAATTTAATTTGTTGTTGCTTTTATGAAATCTTGTGAGAATTAACTTATGATCTAATTTTCTCTCCAATGATTGCTTAATTGGGTAATAACGTTCATTATCAATAAGGTTCATTTCAAGAGCTTTATTTAAGTCTTTGATGTATTGATTGTGAATCTGATTGAAATCTAATCGATATTTATTATCGGATGCAGCAAGATTGTCTGCATGAATTCGATAATATATTTGCGGTTCATTGCATTTATATATTGACCCTGCTAATAAATATCTCAATTGAATTGGGCTATCTTGAACTGGAGTATCTTTGTCCAAAGGGCCAAATAATTCATAATTAGATTTAACCAAAGTTGTAGCACCACTGACAGGAAAATCTCTTAATAAGTCTAATTGATCAAGAAAATATTTATCCACTGAATAACTTTTTAATTCAGTATCATTTACGGCCATAATTTTATTGTAGAACCGCTTAATGCCGAAATTTAAGTATTTACAATCATTATTTTTACTAATAATTTCATAACTTCTCAGTGATCTGTTAGGAAGTGAAACATCATCCCCATCAGCGAAAACTATTATTTCTCCATGGGCCATTTCAATTATTTTATTTGTATGAGCCGCAATACCCAGGGTTTCATTGTTTTTATTAAGTAATATTCTATGGGGCCCAGTGTATTCCTCAGCTAATTGACGCATAATTTTGAATGAGTCATCAATCGAACAATCATCAGAAAGAATTATCTCAAGTGGTGCATATCCCTGAGAAAAAGCGCCTAATATTGCTTCTTTTATATAATCTTCCTGATTATATGAGGTTACAGAAAATGTTATAAGTGGCTTATTCATAATTATAAAAGAGTTATTTATAGTATTTATTTAACTGTTTTTGTGCAAACAGATAATTTATACGCACTCTTTTCTCCTAATTCTTAGTAAAAAACTGGTTTTTCCGAAATAAATAAATTATTGCAGAAATTTTATTTTCACTATTCACTTTATATATAATTTTATATCTGACAACAATTTATATAAATATTTTTTTTTCTCTGATTTCGTAAAAATATTCGAAAACAAGATACTTTTGAAAAAAATAATAGCCTTATTTCGACCTTTCATAAATTTAGAGCTAATTTTCCTTCTCTTCAGTCGTTTATTAATTGCTGACTTTACACCTATGTATATATTTCTGTTGATTTTTTGCTTTTTATATGCTTTATTTAAATCAAGTATATATTGTTCATGAATCAAATCATAATTTATGTGATATTTATCTGAGATTGATATATTATTCGAATGAATTCTATGATAAACAAGAGGTGTATTACACATCAACACTGAACCTAATAATAAACTTCTCAATAGAATTGTACTGTCCTCAGTAGGACAGTCAGACATAAGTGGCCCAAAGAAGTCAAACACAGACTTACGAAATGTTCTAGCCGCTCCGTTCGTATGAAAAGTATAATTCTTTATTAATTCTTGAACATCAAATTTTTCATAAGTAATCTGTTCGATTTCATTAGGTGTACTCAATATTTTCTCATTATTTCTAATTACGTTTGATCCGAAACTTATACAAGCACAATCACTATTATTTTCGAGTATTTTCCAACTCAATTCTGATCTTTGTGGTAATGATATATCATCTCCAGCTGCAAGCACTATATATTTGCCATTTGACAAATTAACAATTTTATTCACATGTTCTGATAATCCGAGATTATTTTCATTTCTGTTCAATTTAATTATATGTGGACCATTATATTCATTTGCCATCTTTTCCATTATTTTATAGGTATTGTCATTTGATCGATCATCTGATAAAAGTATTTCTAAATTGTCAAATCTTTGAGAAAATGCTCCTTCAATCGCATAACTGACAAAATCCTGTTGATTATACGCAATTAATGCAAAGGTTATTCTTGGATTTTCATAGGAGGTAAGATTACTCTTATTCATAAACAGTTCCAATAATTTTTATAGGATTACCAACAGCGATACTTCCACTTGGGACATCTTTCGCGACAACGCTTCCAGCGCCAATAACTGCGTTATCTCCGATATTAACACCCTTTAATATAATTACATTTATTCCAATCCATACATTATTTCCTATTTTTACTGGATTTGTCTTCCCTTGTTTACTTCGGTTATTAATTTTTATTCCATGAAAATCAGAATCCAAAATAATACACCTGGCTCCAATACTACAGTTGTCGCCTATAATAATTTTTTTAACCGCAATTATTTCAGTTCCATTTACAATTGTACAACCATTGCCAATCTTAATTAAGGAGTTTTTTTTCCTTGGTTGGAGAACAATGGGCAAAATAGGAGCGCCCCCAATTCGATATCCTAAAGTTAACCGATCGCACAAATGTAGTATACCCTTACCTTGAAAAATTATTTGTTGATTATATTCAATATCCTTTCCTAAGACTATTTTTCCACCCTCAATTTTAACTTGTATTTTTAATTTGATTCCTTCAATAGCAGAACTATATAATCGAAACAAATGACCTATCTTTTTAATTATTTTTCTTAGAAATCTTCTAATCATTAATAAAAGAAATAATTCTTTCTGAAACTATTCTTGCATCAGATTTTTTAAGGTGTGGACCAATTGGTAAACTCAAAGCTGTTTTAGATAATGATTCAGTTATTGGTAAATGATTATTGCTTTCGATCATCCCTTTATATGCTTTTGATTGATGTGGTGGAATTGGATAATGGATAAGAGTATTTATACCTTGCTTCGTTAAATAATTCATTAATTCTGTTCTTTTTGAATATCTAATAACAAATTGATGCCAAACCGGTTGCATATAATTAGGAGAAAATGGCATAAAAACTTCACTGGAACCTTTAAGTAATTCAATATATAAATTCGACAATTCTCTTCTTCTTTCATTCCAATTGTCTAGATATTTTAATTTTACTCTTAAGAATGCTGCTTGTAATGGGTCAAGTCGAGAATTATATCCCTTAACCTCATTATGGTATTTTTCCCTAGATCCATAATTTCGCAATAAGCGAATATTGTATGCAAGATCCCTATCGTTTGTAACTACTGCTCCTGCATCACCATAAGCCCCTAAATTTTTTCCGGGATAGAAACTAAATCCAGCTGCATCACCAAGGCTTCCCGTTTTTTTCCCTTTATATAATGCCCCATGCGCTTGCGCGCTATCTTCAATCACTTTCAAATTATGTTTTCTAGCGATATTTAATATTGGATCCATGTCAGCTGGTTGACCATATAAGTGCACTGGAATAATTGCACGAGTTTTTTCTGTGATTTTTCCTTCAATTTCTTGGGGGTCAATATTATAACTATTAATATCAGGCTCTACTGGGACTGGTTTTGCTCCAGTGTAAGATACTGCTAACCATGTTGCGATATATGTGTTTGCTGGCACTAGTACCTCGTCCTCATCTCCAATATTATATGCTTTTAATATCAAATGTAAAGCTTCTAAACCGTTTCCTACACCAACACAAAACGAGGCATTACAATAACCAGCAAATTCCTTTTCAAATTGATCAACTTCTTCTCCAAGAATATACCATCCAGAATCCATTACTCGATGGTAAGCATTATCTATCTCACTCTTCAATTCTTGATATCCAGCCAATACATCCAAGAATTTAATCATTACTTTCTCCAATTTTCTTATAAATTTTTTATATATTCTTTGTAATTATTATAATTTCTAATATACTCATGTTCATTATATTTTTCAGATGCAAGTACTAACAAAATAGCATCACCAGAATATTTATATTGAATACCCCAAATTAATGGAGGAATATACAATCCAATATTTGCTTGATTTAATATTAATTCATCTTGAAATTCTACATTATCAACGATAACATTAACAGATCCTCTTAAACAAACCAAGAATTGGAAAGTGTTCTTATGTGCGTGTTGACCACGAACCTCTGTTGATGGGACATTATGAACAACAAAAAAACGTTTTGGAATAAATGGTAAATGCTTATCATATTCACTAAAGATTAATTGCCCTCTAATATCTGTAACTATCGGCAAATTATATAATTTCACTTTTGGAACTTTGGTTGGAGTAATAGAAACATCTAGTATAATTTCACGTTGTTGCAATGGTTTATCAGAAAATGAACTCACATAGCCTTTAATTCTTGCTGGATTACCTACAACCACCGCATTTTGAGGCACATCTCTAGTAACTACAGAGCCAGCACCTATCATTGCATTTTCACCAATCATTAATCCTGGTAGTATTGTAGCGTTTGCCCCAATGGATGCGCCTTCGCATAATATAGTTTTTGGATATTCCTCTAGGTATTGTTTACTTCGAGGGAATTGATCATTAGTAAAAGTTGCATTCGGACCAATAAATACATTGTCATGGATTTCTAACCCATTCCAAAGTTGAACCCCGCATTTTATTGTTACATTATTTCCTATCTTAACATCATTTTCTATAAATACACTATCGCATATGTTACAATTCATTCCGATCTCTGCACCTGGTAATATGTGAACAAATGCCCAAATTTTTGTATTTTCGCCTACTTTAGCACCTAATTCAACAATAGCTTTTGGATGGGTAAAATATTTTGTCTTCATATTATTCTTTCATCTATCGAAAAAATTTTTTATATTACTTATGATCAATTATTTCCGTGTTCCATTCCAATGGTGTTCTTATTTTTCCAAACCATTTTCCGGATAATCCAGGCGTTCTCATTTTTCCAGAGTCAATTACATCGAAAGATATTATATCAGATGCCTTAATTTCAGCATAAATGGGATTCATTGATACTATTGTTACACTGATATAATATTTTAATTCATTCAAAAAATTCGCTGGAATTATACATTTACTTTTATATAATCCAATTTCTAATGGTGCTTGAGCCAAAGGATCAGTATTAATACTAGCTTCAGGCGTATTAAAGGATTCAAGAATAATTATTCCGGTTGAATCTTTTAATTTAAATTCAATTACGTATTCTGCATCGGGTTTGTAGTTATAAAAAGAAATCTCTAGTGTTAATTCTTTATCACTTTGAACTTCAGAAATTAGCTTTCCTTCAGATTTTATTGCAACGGATTTTAAAATTACATTATTCGTCCCTGGGGCTTCACTTTCATCACTCCATATTACTTCAGATTGAATATTATTTGACTTAGATAAGTATGAATTAGTTATCTCAGTTGGGTTTCCGACAAGTGCTTTTTTACCTTGCTCAAGAAGTATTACTCTTTCACAAAGAGAATTGATTGTTGCCATATTATGACTTACAAAAATAACAGTTCTTCCTGCATTAGCCACATCTCCCATCTTTCCTAAACATTTTTTTTGAAATTCGATATCCCCGACTGCTAATACTTCATCTACTATTAAAATTTCTGGGTCAAGATGAGCCGAAACTGCAAAAGCTAAACGTACATACATCCCACTGGAATAGCGTTTGACAGGCGTATCGATGAATTTCTCCACGCCAGAAAAATCTACAATCTCATCAAATTTTAGATCTACTTCCTGGCGTGTCATCCCCAATATGGCGCCGTTGAGGTAGATGTTCTCCCGCCCGGTCAGCTCGGGGTGGAAGCCGGTGCCCACCTCCAGCAGGGAGCCGATGCGCCCCTTGACCTTGACCACGCCGCTGGTCGGCGCTGTCACCTGGGATAGTATCTTGAGCAGGGTGCTCTTGCCGGCGCCGTTGGGGCCGATTATGCCCAGCACTTCGCCCTGCTGGACGGTAAAGCTGACGTCGTCCAGGGCTAGGATGGATTCACCCTTGCGGTTGCCGTGGTCCTGCTGGCCGATCTTCAGGGTGGGGTCAGGTTTGCCGCGCAGGCGCGCCCACCAGCGGTTGAGGTCCTTGGCCAGGGTGCCGGTGTTGATGACGCCGAGGTCGTATTTTTTTGTGAGGTGTTCGACTTTAATGACTGTGTTGCTCATAATTGGACGGGGGACGGGAGACAGGGGACAGGGGGGGTAGACGGGAGACGGAAGACGGGGGACTGAATTTCGGTCATCGGTCAACCGTCTTCGGTCATCATTTATCCGTCATCTGTCCTCTGTCCTCAGTCATCTAATTGCCTTTCTAAATGCGTTTAGCCTGATAAATAATTCATATCCTTTTTTGCGACAAGTGGTGATAATTTCCATACTTCCATATTTTTGCTGTTCGATCAAATCCAAGCAGGCAATTGTTTCCAGATAAGAGCGGATCGCTAAGTTCAGGAAGCGGCGTTGCTCAGGATTCGACTGCCCGGTGGAGCCTTCTGCGATGTTCAATGCGATAGATGTTGCGGCTCGTTGGATTTGGCTGGCTAAATTATACCTTTCACGCTCAGGAAGCGTAACCGCCAGGGTGTAAATCATTTTAACAAATTCAAGCGCCAATTGATAAACTCGCAGCTTTTGAAACTTGTAAGTTTCCGTCATCAGTCTTCCGTCCTCCGTCTGCTAAACTGTATCCATAAAAGTTTGCTCAACGCGGTTGAAGAGGAGCACGCCGATCAACAAGACAATAATCATCGCAACGAAGCTGTAACCCAGCATCCCCCAGCTGAACTCGCCAGCGCCTAAAAAGGCGTAGCGAAAGGCTTCCACAATGGGTGTGATGGGGTTGACGGTTGCCACCCAGCGCCAGCCTTCGGGGATTGAAGATACGGGATAGATAACGGGGGTGGCGTACATCCAGAGCTGTACGCCAAAATTGACCAGATAACGTAGGTCGCGGTACTTGGTGGTGAGGGAGGAGACGATGATGCCAAAGCCCAGGCTGAGCCCCGCCATGAGGAACAAAAACACAGGCAGCAGCAAGGCGTGGATTCTCACTTGCACATCCGAACCCTGCACCATGAAGAAGATCAGAAAACCGATGAAGAGTAGGAACTGAATGCCGAAGGTGATCATGTTGGAGATCAGGATTGAGATGGGGGTCACCAGGCGTGGGAAGTAAACCTTGCCGAATATATTTCGATTGGCGATGAAGGTGTCTGAGGTGATCTTGAGGCATTGGGCAAAATAGGACCAGATGACCGTGCCGGACATATAAAACAAGAACTGGGGCAGGCCGTCGGTGGGCAGGCTGGCGATGCGCCCGAAGATTACCGTGAAAACACCGGTGGTCAAAAACGGCTGGAGAAGGAACCACAGTGGACCTAAGATGGTCTGCTTGTACTGCTCGACGAAATCCCGGCGTACGAAGAGCAAAATCAGGTCGCGGTAGCGCCAGACCTGATCCAGGCGCAAGTCCCACCATGCGCGTTTTGGGCGGATAATCAGGTCCCAATCTTCATCTTCGGTAATCACCGTATTGTTTTTATTTGCTGTGTCAATGTCTTCCAAAATTATTTCCTTTTGCAATTCATGCTGAGATTTCAAGCGCGAATAAATTTACCATAGAATATGGGTCTTATCAAGAAGCGTGACAAGTGGAGAAATAATAGCAGTAGTGGTGCGCAGCTTATTTCCTGCACACCACATTATTTCATGCTCAAATATTGGTGCGCTCAGAATCGGAGCGCACCCTACCCTTCGGCTAAATATGGTAAAGTATAATTTGATTTTAGGTGACAGATTATAATGTCAATACTTAAGGAGAATAATCTTGACTAACATTTTATGCATTGGTGCGGGTTATGTAGGCGGGCCGACCATGGCTGTGATCGCCAAACACTGCCCTCAACATGAAGTGCGCCTGGTTGACATCAATGAAAAACGCATTGCTGCCTGGAATTCAGATAACTTGCCCATCTACGAGCCTGGGTTAAAAGAGGTTGTTCAAGAATCTCGCGACAGGAATCTGTTCTTCTACACCGCTGAGAATATTGCTGAAAACATCAAATGGGCGGATATCATTTTTGTCAGCGTCAATACACCCACCAAGACCTTCGGTTTAGGCGCGGGTCGGGCTGCCGATTTGCAATACTGGGAAAAGACCGCACGGGAGATATTGCAGTATTCCAATCATTCTAAAATCATTGTAGAAAAAAGCACCCTCCCTGTCCGAACCGCTGAAGCAATGGAAGACATTTTAAACACTAACAACAATGGTTTTCATTTTGATGTTATATCAAATCCTGAGTTTCTGGCTGAGGGCAGCGCTATTGAGGATTTAGAAAATCCTGATCGTGTACTGATCGGTGGCCATAACACCCCTAGTGGTAAGAAAGCTGTGCAAGCAATTGTCGATATATATGCCAATTGGGTGCCCAAAGAGCGGATCATCACCACAAATTTATGGTCCAGTGAGTTATCTAAGCTGGTCGCCAACGCCTTCTTAGCTCAGCGCATTTCATCCATCAATGCCATTTCAGCACTCTGTGAAAAAACAGAAGCCGATGTTGAAGAAGTTGCTTATGCCATCGGAAAAGACCATAGGATTGGTTCGAAATTTCTAAGAGCTAGTGTTGGTTTTGGGGGTTCCTGCTTTAAAAAGGATATCCTCAATCTTGTATACATCGCTCAGCAACAGAGCTTACCCGAAGTGGCTGCCTATTGGGAACAAGTCCTTAAAATGAATGAATATCAGGAAACCCGCTTTGTAGCCAATATGGTGCATGCTATGTTCAACTCCCTGAGCGGCAAGCGCATTGCTTTGTTTGGTGCAGCCTTCAAAGCTAACACCAGTGACACACGGGAGAGCCCGGCGCTGGTTGTCTGCCGTGAATTGTTGGATGAACGTGCTGATATTGTCTTATGTGATCCTTACGCATTAGAAAACGCTCGGCAGGATTTAGGTGACAAGGCAGATCAAGTCCACTATGAACTTGAGCCTTACAAAGCTGCTGAGGGCGCGCATGCCATCGCCATCCTGACTGAATGGGATCTCTTTACCAATCTGGATTATGAAAAGGTTTATAAATCAATGGCGCATCCAGCTTTTATCTTCGATGGTAGAAATATTCTCGATCATGAGGCGCTTTATAAAATTGGATTTAATGTTTATGCCATTGGCAAAGCCCCTAAGCAACATTTTAATCGCCAGAATACGGATACCGAAGCTGGGCTGAAATGATGGCTAATATTTTACTCACAGGCGCGGCAGGGTTTATCGGTTACCGCGTGGCAGACCTGCTTTTGGAGGACGGATACACTGTATTTGGTGTAGACAATCTTAATGAAGCCTATGACGTTCGACTAAAAAATTATCGGTTGGACCGACTTCAGAAATCACCTAATTTCCACTTTTCTAAGCTAGACATCTCCAAAAAAGAGAATATCGACAAGCTGATTGAGTTCATCCCCAACAATGTGGAGGGAGTAATCAACTTAGCTGCACGTGCTGGTGTGCGAACCAGCCTGACTGATCCATGGGTGTATCTAGAAACCAATATGACCGGAACCTTAAACCTTCTGGAGTTGTGCCGGCGCAATGGCATCCCAAAATTCATTCTAGCATCCAGCTCCAGCCTTTACGCTGAGGAATCTGAACCCCCTTTTAAAGAGACAGATAATACAAAATATCCATTGCAACCTTATGCAGCCAGTAAGAAAAGCGCTGAAGTGCTTGCCCATGCATACCACCACCTCTACGATATAGACATCACTGTTTTAAGATATTTCACTGTATACGGTCCCGCCGGCAGACCAGACATGGCGATGTTCCGGTTCTGTCAATGGATAGCCGAAGGAAAGCCCGTTATCATCAATGGAGACGGAGAACAATCACGAGGATTTACCTATCTTGATGACATTGCGCGAGGAACTATTTTGGCGCTTAAACCCTTAGGATATAAAATCATCAACCTCGGTGGGCATGAAGTCATCACAATAAATAACCTGATTAAGTTACTGGAAGATCGCCTTGGTAAAAAAGCAATAATCTCTCATCGTCCATTCCATCCTGCTGATGTTCATACAAACCAGGCAGATGTCACTTTGGCAAATAAGCTACTGGGCTGGTCTCCCGAAATTGACCTTGAAGAGGGCATAACACGTCTCGTTGATTGGTATATGAAAGAACGCCATTGGGTAAGTCGGATAAATACGGAATAGATTTTGAAAAAAGAATATCCTTATAAAAATATATTGGGGTCTGGAAAATTGGAGAAAAATCTATATGCAACCCAATAACAATTACGATATTTCCTTTCTTGAAAATGTGACAGTTTCCAAATTTGGGTTCAATTTATTTTCAATGCCCAATTATTCGTGGAAATATACGAATATCGTTTTTGAAGAAATGACAGCATACTTAGTAAGACAAATAGCCCATGGCATCGGTACATTTATTGATGTTGGCGCTCATTACGGTTTTTATTCGGTTTTAATAGGCAGGACAAATCCAGATGTCAAAATCCTCGCCTTTGAACCAATAAGAGAAAATTTTAAAGTTCTGAGTAAGAACCTTATGATTAACAACGTTAACGCAAACACTTTCATGAATGCAGTATCCGATTTTGAGGGCAGATCGAAATTTGAAGTATCTACACAATCAAGCCAATCAGGTTTCATTGCAAATCCAGATGAGGATGTTCTAAAGGAAGTAGAAGTCGATGTTGTAAGACTCGATAAATATCGTGAATTAATGAAAAATGAACCCGTATTAGTAAAAATTGACACCGAAGGAAATGAATTAAAAGTTCTCACGGGAATGGAAAAACTGATTGGGGATACTGATGATATCAGACTAATTATTGAGTTTAACCCGAACTGCCTTAAAGCAAATCAAGTCAATCCAAAAGCACTACTTGAAAAAATTGAAAGCCTTGGATTTGATATATTTTTCATTTGCGATGTAGAGTTGAAATATAAAAAATATAATTCACAAAAGAGTTGGGAAGATTTAATGGGAGAAAGGACATACAGAAATTTATATTGTGTAAAAAAACAGCAGTCACTAAATATTTGTTTCTTTTTACACTCCAGCCAATTGGGGGGGTCAGAACGAAGTTTGAGACACTTGATAGATGGATTAACCCAAGATTATGGCACTTTGTGTACTGTCGTCCTGCCATCACAAGGCCCTTTGGGAGAATTGCTCCTCGAATCTGGTGTATCAACTCTTACTGCTCCCGTCACCTGGTGGTGTGCTATTGATGAAATACCAAGTGAAAAAGTGATCAATCGACAATATGGTGAATCTTTTGATTGGCTTAATCAAAATTTGTCTTTATTGAACGAAATTAATCCCGATGTCATCCTGACCAATTCACTGGTCATCCCTTGGGGTGCTTTAGCTGCCTTACTGCTCAAAAAGCCCCATGTTTGGCTGGTCAATGAATTTGGCGTGCTGGACCATCGACTTAAATTCTTACTACCATTTGATAAAATTTTAGATTTCGTTGACAAGGCTTCCAACAAAATCATTACTTGCTCACAAGCTGTCAAAAATGAACTATTCCCAAATATCGATCCCGAAAAGGCATTTCCAATATACCGACATATTCATATACCGCCTGAAGTATATTCACCTGATCAATCTACGGAAACCCATTTTCAACACCCAGACGCATTTCATTTAATCATCCCGGGAACAGTTCGTCCGTCAAAGGGACAGGAAGACGCAGTGCGCAGTGTGGTTGAGCTGCAAAAAAATCGCGATCGTCAAGTTGAATTAATTATCGTGGGAAATGCTCAACACAATTACAGAAATTTTTTACTGAAAATTATCGATGATTATAACCTTAATGATTATATTCACATCGTTCCATTTCAAGAAAGTGTACTATCATTGGTTATGCAGGCAGATGCCCTTCTTGTTTGTTCCAAGATGGAAGCTTTTGGACGTGTGACTTTAGAAGGTCAATTATTGAAGGTCCCCGTCATCGCCACGAATACTGGGGGGACGCTCGAGTTAATCACTGAAGGAGAAACAGGATTGTTATACACTCCAGGCGATCATGTTGAATTAGCACACCAAATAGAAAAGTTGATGGATAACCCGAAATTGAGAAAAGAGCTTTCCGAGAAAGGTTACAACTTTGCAAACAATAATTTTACAAAAGAAAATTTCAGCGGTAAATATCTTGACCTATTATCGGAAATGAAAAATATGGATAATAGAGAAAAAACCGGTACCTCTTGGTTGCTAATCAGGCAATATAAGAATTTGGTTTCACAGAAGAACCTAGAAATTCAAAACTTGAAGCAATTATTAAATGAAACCGAACAAGAAGCTGTGCGCTATTCTCTCAGTAAGAGTTGGCGCATCACTCGACCATTTCGCAAGATTATGAAAATGATAAGGGGGATTGACAATTGATTAGAAATATTTACCATTACTTATTAATTTGGCAAAGCGGTCTATTTGATCCACAATATTATTTATTGAACAATCCAGATGTTCGCAAAGCAGACATGGATCCATTATGGCATTTTGTAAAAATAGGTTGGAAAGAAGGGAGAAAACCGTCAGAGAATTTTGATACATCACTCTATTTGGAAAAAAATAAAGATCTCCAATCAAAGGATATTAACCCTTTAATCCACTACATTAAATCTAAAGAAGGTTGAAAACACAATTCACAACCATATTTTTAAATAATGTAAAAAATTTTGGTTGTAGGGTTCATCATACCGCAACAGACAACCTAACTCCCACGTATATTATTCATAGAAAACATCAATCATAATGAATTCAATTTCCAAGGGGAATGTGGATAAAAAATGACCCACTCTATCTCAATATCTATTAGAAATGAAATAAACAAAAATAAGATATGATTTATTAATGCTATAATTTTCGTTGAAAAAATACCATAACTAAACCAGAAAGAGGTTTTTATGTCAGAAAAATTAATAAGCATAATATTAGTTATTGCTGGGATATTATTAATCTCGATATCGCTTGTCGCGGATCTCATTGGCATAGGCGGTGATTTAAATGCCTTTGGTTGGAAGCAAATAACTGGCGTAGCTGTTGGGTTACTTATAATTTTAGTTGGAATTTGGTTAATTCGCAAAAAGACTGAAACCAAATAAACCCAAATTACTATCACTGGCTTCTTGTTACAAACAATTCATTCCTCAATGGCTTATAGATTCGCAGGATATGAGGATAGACGCAAGAAACACCAAAAATGATCAAAATCGATAAATTAAAGAATTATCTAAATAAACATGGCCCGACCCTATTACTGGTGGTTATAATAGTGGTCTTCATTTCTTTTAGCAGTTTCCTAGCCTTAAACCTGAAGGAAAAAATCATTCCGGATGAGAAAGCGCATTTGATCTTCTCCAAACATTTTTCTACTACATGGAAGATCCCACCCGATATCAAAGAGACCTATTCATGGGGATGGTATATTGAACAAAATCCATTCTTATATCATTGGATTAACGGGCGGATCATTAATGCTATAGATTTATTCCAGCCAACAGCCACTAATTCGCAAATCATTGTAACATTACGCCTTGTCAACGTTTTTTATGCCTTAGGGACTGTCATGTGTTGTTACCTACTTTCTCGGGAGTTAATTCACGATCGCTGGTGGCAGCTCTTACCAGTGTTTTTGTTGACAAATACACTCATGTTCGTCTTCCTTTCTGGGGGTGTGAATTATGATAATCTCGCCAATCTATTCAGTATGGCCAGTCTTTACTTCCTCATCCGTGCTTTTAAACGGTATCATTTTCTTACTAATTCATTAATCTGGATGATCTTTATCGCCCTAGGTGCTTTGGTCAAGTATACCATTCTGCCCTTAGCTCTTGCGATGGCATTATCATGGATCATTTATTTAGTCCTTCAACGAAAATCAATTGATCTATCTGGATTCACCAAGATTAAAACGATAATATTAATACTGATACTGCTTTCTTTACTCACCCTGAACATTTTAATCTATGGTGTCAATCTTATTCGCTATCAATCCCTGAAACCCACTTGCCGTGATATTTTATCAGAAAGCCAATGTGAAATCAGCCCTTACGAGCGCCGTGATAAACAGATAGCAAACCAAACAAAACTATCTATCGAAGAAAGCATCGCTCAGGGATATCCATCCCCAATCAGATATGCCTTTGTTGACTGGGTTTATCATATGCTCTTGCGTAATTTTGGCATGGTCGGTCACGAATCCTATTTCCCACTTCAATTCATCACTTTATATCAAATATTATTCTACAGTATGTTGGGGTTGAGTTTGTTTAATCTCTTATATTGGCGCAGATTATCTTATTCTAGTTTGAGTTTACTTTTTATTGCATTGTTTTATGCTCTTATTCTACTGATTCAAAACTATAATTCAGAATTGGTTTATAACTTTACTCATATTGCCTTTCAAGGGCGTTATATCTTTCCTGTTATTGGCGCGATTTATGTGTTATTTACAAAAAGCATTAAAAGTATCCCATTTTGGGTCATACAAAAATTTCTTCTTATCTCCACGTTGATCCTTTATTTTGTCGGGGGTCCAATTACAATTATGAGAGGTTATCATTCATTTCTTTCAGGATGGTTCTCTTAGAATAACTGGGTTTGATTAGATATTTCACATAGAGGATATCAAGGCTAGAGATTATCATGAGAAAAAATCAAAAAACGAATGTGTTAGAAAAATTAAAAAGCTTTTGGAATCCACTAAATATTTATAACAATTTAAAGACACTTTTCTTTTCGATAATCCCTAAGGGTAGCAAAGTCTATGAGATAATTCACTCGTCATTATATGTCCTTCTAAATGAATTACACAGTTTTAACTTCTATTATCAAGAATGGATTCGCCGCTACGACTCATATTCAGAAGAAGACTTACAAACTTTTAGAAAAAAAACTGAGAATATGAGCAATCCCCCTTTCATCTCGGTTGTCATGCCGGTCTATAATCCACCGATCAAACTACTCGATCAAGCTATACAATCTGTTATACACCAAGTTTATCCTTATTGGGAATTATGCATAGCAGATGATGCGTCAACGAACCCTGAAGTCGCACAATTATTGAAAAAATATGAAAAAGAAGACGGACGGATCAAAATAACAATCCGTAATAAGAATGGCCATATATCTGCTGCAAGCAATTCCGCCCTTGCCCTTGTTTCTCATGACCATTTTGCGCTACTTGATCATGATGATGCCCTTCATCCATTAGCTTTGTACCTTGTAGCCTATGTGCTTCAAGAACACCCTGATGCTGTCATCATTTACTCTGATGAAGATAAAATAACTAAAAGAGGACGACGGTTAAACCCCTATTTTAAATCTGATTTTAATTATGAGTTATTACTTAGTCATAACATGATCTCCCATCTAGGCGTTTATCAGACAAAGATTGCGCGGGAAGTAGGTGGATTCCGAGTAGGCTTGGAAGGTTCACAGGATTATGACCTGGTTCTCAGAGTAGTAGAGAAATGTAAAACAGATCAAATTCACCATATTCCACGCCCTTTATATCATTGGCGAATCATCAAAGAAAGTGCAGCCAGCGACATTAATATCAAGCCTTATGCGATTAAAGCTGGCATGAGAGCAATTGGCGATCATTTAGCCCGGCGCTCAGTTAAAGCTAAAGTCGAATATCTTCCCGACCCTGTTGCCTATAACGTTAGTTATGCACTTCCTAATGAACTTCCCAGTGTTTCAATCATTATCCCTTCTGAATCGTTATCAACAACCTTATTCGAAAATATTAATTCAATTCTCGATATAACCAACTATTCAAATTTTCAAATTCATCTTGGATTGCCATTATCAAAAAAAGATGACTATTATGAAAATTATACAGACTTTATTGAAAAGATCCACGTTCATTTTTATGACGATGCAATTGAGAACACCTTTGCCAAAAGAGTTAACTATCTCGCATCGAACATGACTTCAGATTTTATTTGCATTCTAGATGAAAAACTAACAGGATTCAGCCCCGATTGGCTATCTACACTCATAGGACAGGCTGCTCAAGATGGCATCGGAGTGGTCGGCCCTAGATTAGTCGATCAAAATGAAAAAATTTACAGTAACGGGGTCATCCTTTCACCAGACAAACCACCGCAACATCTGGCAAAAGGAAAAGCACGAATGGCCAGTAGCTATTTTGGGTGGCCAAAACTCACACGGGGATTTTCCGCCCTTTCAGAAAAATGTCTGTTGGTAAAATCGAAAATATTCAATTCAGTCGGTGGATTAAAGCCTGATTATACCTATCCATTATTCTGCGGTATAGATTTTTGTTTAAAACTAAAAGATAAAGGGTACCGAAATATCCTAAGACCCTCTGTGGAACTTTACATTAAAGAGAATCCCAACTGCGATATTGACTTAGAAATATCAAAGGTTTGGGAAACAGAAAACGGATTGGCTTTAAGAGATCGCTGGCAAAATTATTTTCAAAGTGATCCCGCCTTTAACCCAAATCTCACCATAATTGAGAAAGGTCAGATACTGGTAAACCTTTCTCCACATATGAGATTTCTTGGAGAATAACATATGAAATTATCACGCTCTAAAGTCATTAGAATTTTACTTCAAACATCATTAATCATAATAATCTCGATCAGTTTAACCGCGTTAAGCTTATTAAGATTAGCTTTTTTCTATGAACAAAATAATAATCAACGAATTCTAACATTATTACTGATAACATTGATGTTTTGTGGGTTGGTTTTTCTTGCGTACAACACACTGATTTTGCCCTTTTTATCCATATATTTAAAATGGAAAAATGTAATTTTCATTATCCTAATGATTATCATTCTTATTTCAACATCTTCCATCAATTCACTGTATTATTGGTCCATACCAAAAGAAAATAGCATTGAGATTTGTTTTGATGCCGCAGAAGGATCAAAGAATCTTCAGATACATAAATTAATTGAAAGCCACACCAAACGCCTTTACTCCCCAGTTAGTTTTGGCTTTGATCAATATCCAATAAGCATTCCATCGGGAGAGTGTGTGGATGGTAAGATTATCACAATGTATTGGAAATATACTCTCACGTTATTTTTTCCAAGCTTAACCGCCGTTGTGCAGAAGGAACCACCAGATGGCAGGTTTTATTTGAGCATCAACGATGTACCCTCTGTAGTATATTTCGATAAAAACGCAGAAGAGCCCATTGATAACGAAGTAAATTTTAATGAAGGTATAGAGGATGGTGAAACCTTGCCCTTCGTTATCCATAAATATCTATATACAGCAGTAAAAGCAATTTGTTTGATTGTCAGTTCAATATTTCTATCATTATTCTTTTTTGGCCTGACAGAGAAAATCATGAATTATTCACCAGCCAAATCCAACCAATCTCACGGAAATTAACATGACCGCATTAAAATTAAAGAAATTTAATAACCCACCTTTTCATAAGATATTACTTGGCTTAATCCTCATTTATTTCGTAATTTTTGGTGTGTTTATGGCCTACACTAACGGCCAACCAGATCAATCACCTCACCAATATTATTCTGAACGCTTTACCCAAACTTGGGGTATCCCCGAGGAAGACATGAGTGTTGGTTCTCGTATTGTTACAGGACAACCTTATCTCTATTATTGGCTAAATGGTGCAATAGCAAAAATTTACCAATTTGTTTTCCCCCACAACCCACCTATCAGAGTTGTAATGATATGGCGCTTGTTTTCTGTCATATTATCCAGTTTTACAGTCTTTTATTGTTATATAGCAGCTAAGAAATTGACAAATAATCCTTATGGAGGTATTTTAGCCGCATTTTTCCTTTCTAATACCCTAATGTTTGTTTTTATCAGTGGCGGAAATAGCTATGACAATTTGATGAATCTTGCTGGCATGGCTGCGATTTATCATCTTATTAATGTATATAAACAAGAGGATTTTGTCAAACATACAGCCCTGACAGGTATTTGGGTTATTATAGGATCACTGGCAAAAAATCAGTGTCTATTATTAACTTTAATTATCTTCCTTGCTTGGCTAATCTTTGTCATTCGTAATTTTAAAAACATTGAGTTGAGATTTAACAAGGTAAATATCTTAATAATCCTCTTATTTATTGGCTTTTTAATTCTGTTCCTGGGTCTATATGGCGTTAATTTAATTCGATATTCGAGAACGACTCCCTCGTGTAACCAAATAAAGCCACCAGAAAAATGTGGGGCATTCGACTATCGATGGGAGTATTTCCAGCGCTTTAATCTAAATCTGATCTGGTTCCAAAGGGATGACATTATCAATCCTGTTCGTTATGCCTTTGAATACTGGTTATTCCAAATGGCTGAATCCACATGGGGTATCCTTTCTCACAACACTTTCATTCCCATGCTTTCTATCGGCCTCCATACAATCCTGATGATTTGGTGGTTCGGTTGCCTTACTCGTTATTGGAAATGGAAGGATACAGCAGTGAATATGCTATTATTCATATTATTCAGCTATTGTATTTACGTCTTCTTCTGGAATTATATAACCGAAGTTAAATTTAGCTTTCAACATTACGGGGTAACGGGAAGATATCTTTCCCCAATTTATGGCACTTTGTTCACTCTAATGGTTTATTATTTCCTCAAGATAAAGCATGTTTTCATTAAAAGACTCACCATAACCTTGTCTATAATGATCTACTTTTCAGGAGGGTTTTGGATGTATCTCTCTCGGTATTCAGAGATTTTCTACCATTGGCGAATATTTAAGTAAAATCAAGAGAGTAAAATATTGCAAAATCTTTTCGGGAAGACGAATATTTTTTGAAGGATATTTCAGAATACTTGTCATAATGTTATAAAATTTATACTGGTGATATAATGATAAAGGTTAAATAGAAAAATATTTTAATTAAGCGAGAAATCATGAAACCCATCTACTCAACAATTAAAAGCCACGCAACAACCCTATTACTCTTGTTGGTTATTTTCTTACTTTTTATCATTCCAGTTACTCATGTAATTGCCAATACCGATACACCGATTGATCCAACTAATACTGATGAACAGCTGGATACAATTTCCGGAAATGAAGATCTGGAAAATGACAATGTTCCACCTGAGGGTTTTCAAATAATTGAGGAAGGTCAAATTGAAACTTTCACGATGAATATGCCTCAACTGGATAATCGTGAAAAGGAAATCATCGTCTATTTACCAGCAAATTATTCAACCAGCGACATAGACTACCCTGTAATTTACCTCCAAAATGCTGAGGACATTTTTATTTATAACGAATATAAATATGATTATTGGCTTCTCAATGAATCCCTTTATCATTTTTATACAAGCGAACTTGGTGACGATGTGATCATCGTTGGCGTAAAATCCGATCCTATATATCATTGGAATGAATATGGCCCATGGGTAAATGATAATATGTATACCTGGATGGATCATCATGATGCCAATCGCGTCGAGGGCGGAGACGGGGAAGATTACCTTGACTTTCTCATCAACACACTCAAGCCAGAAATCGATGACCGCTACCGGACCCTACCCGAACGAGAAAATACAGCTATTGGTGGTTTACGAATGGGCGGCTTGATATCTCTTTATGCTGGAATTACCAGAGCTGATATCTATTCCCAAGTCATGGCAATGTCACCTGCGGTCTGGTTTGCCGAAAGCGGGGGATTCTGGTTGTCGAACAATAGACTTTTAGAATTGATTAATCAAGTCGGTACTCCTCAAGATGTAACATTCGTCCTGGATATAGACCCAGCCGATAAAACGACAGACATTGAGGTAAGGCCCGCCGTTTATGATCACAATGGTGACAAAATTTCATTCCCGCAGGCATATCTGGAGGGAGCCCAAATCTTAATTGCCACTTTGGTTAATAATGGCTTGCCAGAATCTCATATCAGCCATGAGAATATCAATATCGATCCCTGGACCAATGAATTCATGGACGCCACAAGGGACGACCCAAAAATCGATTTTTCATATTATTTTCCATCATTCAGAATGACTCAAAAAGTAGGCTATTTTACAGTTTCCATGACGGGTTATCTCGATCGAACTCGAAGAGTTTGGGTGTATTTACCTCCGGATTATTATCGTAATACTGATAAAAGGTACCCGGTCATTTACCTGACGAACGCGCAAAATTTATTCGGTTCAGAAACGGGTGTAAACATTGAAAGTTGGAAAGATTGGGAATTTGATGAAAAATTAGATTGGATTTATGAGCAAACAGGTAAGGGCATCATTGCGGTTGCCCTCGAATTTGACGCACATTACCCATGGGATGAATATTCAAACTGGGATAATAATTATATGGAATTTTGGTTAGATGACGATGATGGTGATGATGAGAATTTTACTGGAAAAGCAGATTCCTATCTAAATTTCATTGTCAACGAACTCAAACCCAATTATATTGATGCAAATTACAGAACCTTGTCAGATCGAAATAACACGGGTATCGGTGGTGGGAGCCGTCATGCCCTCTTCGCTTTGTATGCAGGATTAACCAAGCCAGAAGTGTTTTCAAGAGTAATGGCATTCTCTCCAGCTGTCTGGTTAGCGAATAACAGTACTAACTTTTGGGAAACAAATAATGGTTTGAGAAATTGGTTTTCATCGAATAATGCACCTACTAATATCCGATACTATCTATATGTCGGCACTGAAGAGGATAGCGCGGCAGGTGCCAATTACGAAGAAGGCGTAAATAAGGTTAAAACCGAATTAGAGAATGACGGCGCGACTGTCAGGCGTGATATAAATTCCGGAGGAGTTTATCTTCCTTACCATTGGCCCTCAACATGGAGTCATTGGGTGGATGACGCTCTAGATTGGTTGGGATATTACTAGGGTTCAATCCCCAATAACTTTCACGAATTTTCCAAACCAATATCAATTTTATCAATTCCATTTTTCTACTCGTGAATTTTAGGGTAAAATAGCAATTTATGTTGTCTGAATTTATAATATTTATTTCCTGCTTGAAAGGGAGATAATGCCTTTTTCCAGCATAACCTTTATTTTTCTTTTTTTACCCATCACACTTATATTGTATTACATCCTTCCTCGCAAGAGATGGCGCAACCTTATCCTCGTACTCACCTCACTTTTTTTCTTTATTTGGTCTGATCCCACCCATATACATGTATTATTCACTTCTATCCTCATAAACTATTATGTTGGGCTTTTGATTGGCAAATCTCAGGAACGAAACGTGGGAAATAAAGCCAAAACAATGATGTGGATCGGGATTATTTTAAACCTGCTGCTTTTAGGTTTTTATAAATATACCGGATTCTTTCTTGATATTTTAGAAGCAGTCTTCCCCTTAACCATAAATTACACTCAAAGAGCCTTCCCCTTAGGCGTTTCCTTCTTTACGTTTTCTGGTATCTCTTACATTCTGGACATTTACAACGAGATCAATCCACCTGAAAAAAACCTGGTGCGATTCAGCGCATATCTGATCATGTTTCCCAAACTACTCCAGGGACCGATCACACGCTATATGCAGATCAAGGATGAATTATTAGCACCAAAATTTATCCCCCTTCAGATTATGGAGGGTGTCAGGCGTTTCATAGGTGGTCTTGCAAAAAAGGTTATGCTAGCGGATAGCCTCAGTATTGCCACTCAAAAAATATTCACTGCAAATTTTCAGGAAATGGGAGCTGGACTTGCCTGGTTTGGGTTAATTGCCTATACACTTCAGATTTACCTTGATTTCTCCGGATACACTGATATGGCTATAGGAATTGGGCAAATGTTAGGCTTTAAACTACCTGAAAACTTCAATTTTCCTTATATCAGCCGTAGTATCTCCGACTTCTGGAGGCGATGGCACATGACTTTAGGTGCTTGGTTTCGCACTTACCTGTTTATCCCCATGGAATACGCGCGAAAAAGAGAGAAATTTCTAAGGCAGCAGACAAATTTATTAATAGTTTTCCTCTTAACTGGGCTCTGGCACGGCGCCAGCTGGAACTTTGTCATTTGGGGTGTATATTATGGTTTCATAGTGGTCATAGAATCCAGCGGTTTTGGTAAAAAGCTTAAGAAAACTTCCCCCCTAATTCAACACTCTTATTCTCTTATATTAATCGTAATCGGATGGATTTTCTTTCGGATCACAGTTATTCAACAATGGGGCAGCTTCTTTGGAGCGCTATTTGGCACAAATGGATGGACCAATAGTATTACATTTAGATCACTTAACGTCCTTTTTTACCTCCCATTTTTATTACCGTCTGTGTTGTTTAGTCTACCATTCATGAACCAACTGTCAGAAAAAATAAAAAACAAGGGTGGTAAAACGCTCGTAGCATTGGATTTAGGATACATTTTATTATTCTTATTTACCGTAACCTTTATCCTATCCAAAGGTTTTACTGCATTCATGTATGCAGAATTCTGATCATGAAAAAAGCACACCGGTTTATATTATCATTATTCTTTATTATCATAATCTCCGTCCCAGGCTATTGGCTGATTCGGGGAAAACCAGACAATCAAGTTTCAATTGTCGAAGGTAGAGTATTGGGATTGCCTGAAAGGAATTACCCAACCCTTAAAATTGCTATAGATTATATTCGGCAGGGAAGAATTGATCTAGCCTTTAATCTGGTATGGGATTTATACACTGGTGGTTCTTTACAAAAAAAATTTGACGGTGCTGCCACAGATCAATTTCCTTTTCGAATGGACCTGATAAAATTTGCCAAATCAATCGATCGTTGGATTATTCGCTTGGCGTACAGCTTAACAAATGACAATGTGATTCCAGCGGATATGACCTCAGATATCTATATTATGCTTGATCACGATGCTTTGATATTACCGCCTGGAAGAATAGATCAAAACACATATGAGAATATTGACATAAGGTTAGAGAATTACAAAACCATTACATCAACATACTCAGAAATCAATTTCTATATCTATTATCTTGAATCATTACAATATTCTAAATACAATCCACTTAATAAATATTTTGCGAAAGCTGATCAAGGTCAGTCTTTCACATATTTCCGAGAAAACCTTACTGATAAAATCCAACTCAAATGCATGCCATTATTAAGTCTAGAGGATTACCTTAGAAAGTTCTATCGGACTGACCATCACTGGAACACCAATGGGATTCTGGAAGCATATGATGGAATATATGAAATACTTTCACGAAAAAAGGAGGATTTTCCTAAAAAATTACAAATAACGGAAATGATTGAGTTCGAAAACATTGAATTTTTAGGCAGCTCCGCAAGAAGGACCCTCTATCCTATAAGCGGTGATCTATTCATTGGATTTCAAGCAGAATTTCCAAATTGCACCGTATCCGATCAGGATATAGTTGGTGATTATAATTACAGAGACGAATATTTAAATGGTGAGATTCCAACAACTCCTTATATTGACCATTATAAATATTATTTTGGAAGACAATCAGGTGTATTGGAATACGATTGTGAAACAAATTCAGATTATAACATTCTAATTATTGGCGACTCATACGCACGTCCACTGGTCAAGCTCATCGCATCCCATTATAAGCATACTTATTATCTTGATCTTCGACAAAATCCAGATTTTTCGATCTCAGAATTTCTAGAGCGGCATCATGTTTATGACATTCTTATTGTTAGCGATTACGAGGTGGTTTTTTTAGATACAGAGCAATGGATTATTAACCCTTAGCTTATTAATAATTTTCAATGAGAAATTATTTGAGTACATGAATTATTTATTGGACAAATTTTTAAAACAAAATACAACAAGGAGTTAATTGTTGAAAAAAGCTTATCAATTTGTATTAATTCTTTTCTTTATAGTCTTACTAACTGTTCCTTTATATTGGGTAACTAAAGGAGATCCTGCCGAGGAATCCGTTGTGGAAGCTAGGGAAATGGTCGCATTGAAGCCAGCCTCAAGCCCTAACCTTCAACGTGCATTGGATCTAATTTCAGAAGGCAAATACCGAGAAGGTCTCAGCACTTTGATCAAATTGTACACTAGCTCCTCATTTGTCAGCAAGTTTGAAACCGCAACAAGTGACCAATTTCCTCTCCGATTGAGTATCATCCAGTTTTCAAAAGCAATTGAACGTGGGATTATAAAATTAACCTACAGTTTCACCCCCGACAAAATAATCCCAGCTGACATGTCGCGTGATATTTATTATGATTCAGAACATAATCAATTGATTTATCAGCCAACTTTATTCAATGAAGAGACACGTCACCTGATTGATGAACGTATTATGAATTATAAAGAACTCATTGAAGCTTATCCGGATATAAATTTTTATCTCTACTATCATGAAATCCTTGAAAATTCCGAATTTCATCCGCTTAATCCATTCTTTTCAGAGGTTGATAGTGGTACATCGTTGAAATACTTTATGGAGAATAAGCCAGAAGGATTACAGATAAAGAAATTCATGCTTGACGATATGGACGACCACATTAAATACTATTATCGAACTGACCATCATTGGAATGTGTTTGGCGTTCTTCGTGCTTATGATGAAATTTATAAAATGCTTTCAATGGGTTATCAGGACATCTTACCCGAGCTGGAATATGCGAATATTGTGACCTTTCCTGATGTAGAATTTTTAGGCAGCTTGGCTCGTGAAACGTTGTATCCTATTAATGGTGATCAGTTTATGGTTGAAGTGGTTAATCTTCCGCCTTTTGAAATGGTAAAAAGCGGCCAGGTTGTAAAAGAACACCCAAGATATTCGTACTTTGAAGGAGATTATTCGACAATCCCTTACACCAATCACTTCAACCAATTTTATGGAAAAGTAACAGACTTGATTGAATACACCTTCAACAATGGATCGGACAGAAATTTATTAATCATCGGTTCCTCATTTCGAAATGCCTTGGATCCATTACTTGGTGCTCATTACCATAAGACATTCTGTATTGATCTACGCTATTATACAGATTTTTCACTTTCAGAATTTTTTAATGATCACAAAGTGGATGATATACTCATTATTGGTGATGATGAAGTAGCGTTTGAAGACGTTGAATATTGGAAAATCAACCCCTGAAAGGATAATCCATGAAAGTAAATAATATCGCGTATGATTGTCTAACACAATACTGCGAACAAGGCTTTGGAAACAAAGAAATCATCCATTGGATTCATAAAGATTTAAGTGAAAGTATTTATTCTTATAACTATTTTGAATCAGAATCTAATAAGATCGCCTCAGTTCTACATGAACTGAGCATCACAACAGGAGACATTATTAGTATTTTTCTTCCAAGGAGTCCCATTCTTGTAAGCAGTTTCTTTGGAATAATTAAACTTCAAGCAATGTCTTGTATCTTGTTTTCCACTTTAGGGGAAGATGCCCTGCTTGATAGGTTAGGTAACAGTCAAACAAAAGTCCTTATCACAAAGAATAGTCTGTTGAGAAAAATACTGGCAATTAAGGATGATTTGCCAGAATTAAAGAAAATATTAGTTACTGATATTGATGAGCATCAAAGTGATTTTATATTGAGTTTGCCAGAATTAATGGAAAGCGAATCCTCCGACTTTGATTATCCACATCATCTGGACTCGGAAACACCAGCATTTCTTCAGTACACGTCAGGTTCGACAGGGAAGCCCAAAGGCGCCTTACACGTACATGGCGCAATTCAAGACATTATCCAATCCTTCAAAGAGATACTGGGTGTTCAGTCAGATGATTTGTATTGGTGTACTGCGGATCCAGCTTGGATCACCGGTTTATCCTATGGTGTCATTGCACCATTAACCACAATATCGCAGAGTATTCAATTCAGCGGCACCTACAATGCCGAAAACTGGATGAACATTCTTAAAGACAAGAAAGTAACTATATGGTATACGGCCCCTACTGCGTTAAGGATGTTGATGCAGGAAGATGAAGGCATTTTTGATGATATTAGGTCTAATCATCTTAAACGAATCTATAGTGTTGGCGAACCATTAAATCCGGAAATCTATCATTGGGGAAAAGAAATATTTAGCACTGAAGTTTATGATAATTGGTTTCAATCTGAAACTGGCAGTATTATGATAGCGAATCGACCAGGAATGGAAGTAAAACCAGGATCAATGGGAAAACCAAGATCAGGTATTCAACCATTTATTTTAGACGATGAAATGCAAATTTGCCCTGTCGGTAAACAAGGACATTTGACATTGAAAAAAGGCTGGGCGTCCATGTTCAGAACATACTTTCATAAAGAAGATGCCTATGCGAATAAATTCCGCGGCGAGTATTATATCACAGGTGATCTTGCCTACAAAGATGAAGATGGTTATTATTGGTACGTTAGCCGTTCCGATGATGTCATTAACACAGCAGGGCATTTGGTTGGACCTTTCGAGGTCGAAAGCGCTTTGTTAGAAATTGAAGAAATCGCTGACGCTGCGGTCATTGGCGTGGATGATCCCCTACTACATAAAAAGATTGTTGCTTTTATCGTTTTACCGGATGATGTAACCTGGGACAAAAAACTTGAGCTTAAATGCCGGGTTTACATTTCAAACAAAGTCTCAACAGTAGCAACACCCTCAGATTTTGTTGTTACCGATAAAATACCAAAGAACCAGAGTGGTAAAATTCTTCGCCGAGTATTACGCGCGGTTTACGAAGGTGAAGATCCCGGCGATGTTTCAACAATGGAGTAAATTATGGAAATCAAAGAAAAATTAACAAACGTCTTTAGAGAAGTTTTTGACGATGATACATTAATTATTCACAATGAAATGACAGCAGATGATATTGATGCATGGGATTCACTATCACATGTAAATTTGATGATTGCTACTGAATTGGCATTTGGGATTGAATTTAAACAAAGCGAAATCCAAAGCTTCAATAATGTTGGAGAGTTAATCAAGCGTATTAAGAAAAAAACATCAGAATCCGAATAGATGCTTAAGCCACAAACGCAAAAAAGATCACTACTTCGAGTGCCAGACTCGTCATTTTTTGTTTATTAAACAGTGTTGCGATTTAAAAAGAAAAAACAAAGAGGAAATTATTTCCACTTTGAATTAGGATAACAGCCTATTTTAGCTAACCCCGACAGCCAGGGAATAATATTTTGCCTTGCCATATAATCCCGTAAATAAGCGTATGAGGGATTATCGGTTAATTATTCAAGTATTACTTGTTTTTTCCAACTTACCTTGCCTGTGCCAACTTTGTTTCACTCACCAACCGAATCTATCCCCTTATCTTCATGATTTCCAAATTTTAAAATTTACTCAACAACTCATTGCCATCTAATAATGGCATGTCAGTGTCATTGTAAATAATATCTAAACCAAAAAGATTAAGGATTTCAACTGCTTTTTTAATTTGATCATCAGTGATATTCTTTCTCCAAGACTTTATCAAATTTGTTCCCTGATTAATCGCGCTTTTCTCTCTGCTCATGACACCAGGCGTATTTACTTTATTCATAACATCTGATGAATAAGGTTTATTAATAAATGAAAAAATGTTTTTGATTTCACTTTCTGGATTTACGCAGATATTCTCATAGAACGCTACAAATATCTCCCCTTTTTGAAATTGTGTGATGGGAACTAAATTTTCGATGCACCACATAAATATAAATGTCTCAAAAACTGTCTTCGCACTCCTTATCTGTTCCTCATAAGGCAGAAAATAATCCTCCATTAATTCGTGTTGAGTTAGATAACTATTTAATGGATTAATATCATAACGAAAATTCTTACCCACGATGTTAATTTTTGAATTCGCAACTGCACATGGATGTCTTAGTATTAGAAGGATAGGTACCTCAGGAAAGTGGTTTTTCATCCAAAACAAAAACAAGTTCGCATAAATGGCCTTAATTATCCGCCTTTGTGAAAATAATCTTTTATTATATGAGTTAACCCAGCTGTCATTGATTTGCCCTTTCAAGATTTTCTTCATGGGTTCTAAAAACTTTGGATCGTTCTCGTCAGCGCGCAAATACTGAAAGTCTTTCCATTTTTTAACTAAATCCACTTTTTTAGGATCAAAAGGTTCAAAAAGAATTCGATAGTCGTTATTAAAATTGACTATATCCTGCAACCATGTGGTCCCACTCCTTGCCGACCCGGCTATGAATATAGATTTTCGATATTCATGCAAATCAAAATGCACCATACGATAAATTTGTCGATTAAAGAAAATCTCAAATTGTTTCTTCATGAATTCACCTCGTATCTGAGTTTCATTAAAGGCATGGATAAGCAGTGCAATCTTTGGGTTGCGTTTCACTCGCTAATTTTTAGTCATTGGAACCATAAAAAATTATAAACCAGCAGACTCATATAGCCGTGGGGCATCATATAGCCGTGGGGCATTATTAATGGTTCTAATTGTCGATTTAAAATCAATCCCAATTTTATCGCAGTACCATTGTATGGCATTAAAGCGAGGTTGATTCTCTACTTCAAGCAAACTTAAAGCCTCTTCTCTTGAAATCCTTCCTTCCCTGATCTGATTGCTTCTGAAGGTGTCATTAATTGTTAATCCTGACATCATATAATACATATAATCAGAAAGCGGAACCGTTCCATCGTCAATGCGCCATGTGCTTGGTGTTTCGTCGGATGTTTCCCAATCGTATTCTTCTAGCAGTGTCCGGTTTACGTCTTGTTCATTCCATTCCAAATAATCAAATAATCGCAAATAATTATGAGGAATAATATAAAAGGAAAGATATCCACCAAATGTGTCAATCAACGACTTGTTGATATAGGCTGGGTTTTTGATGTATTTTCCTAAGTAACTAAAAGCCAACTTTAAATTGTCATAAATGGCACGCTTAGAGCTCATAAACCTTGGTTTTATGCCCGCAAAACCAGCCTTAAAATATGTGTGCTCAAAAGGCGTTGCACATAATACGATTAAATCACGATCAAGGCGTTTTCCTACCCTGTTGGCATGATAAAAGAATTGTTGACCCACACTCGTCAATATGGGGATAGTGCCCAAGTCGGGTTTTTTTAACCATGCAATGAGGTTCGCTTTGATATTCTCTCTTTTTCTATCCAAATCAGCTGAAATTCTAATTTGCTCGACCTCAAGTTTTTCGCACATTCGTCGTTGGTTTCTGTCAGCTATATCCGTCGCTACACCCCAGTCGTAAGTAAAGGCAATCACATCCAGCCCTAACACCTTTTTAACGATGTGCATACCATAACTGCTATCACGTCCGCCGCTGAAAGATAAGACACATTTAACACTGCCGTCAGGTTCTTTATTGCGATCGAGTAGAGCATGAAGAGCATCCATCCCTAAAGGTGCTTTACTTTTATAATGATTACAAAAGTTACATACCCCATCTTGATCAAAACTAATAAATGGGAAGGTTTCTGGCAATACACATTTTGTACAGCGCTGTAATGTGTCTATCTTTGCTTTTGCTTTATTATATTCTTTAACAAATTCCTCTGGGTAGGCATTTTTATTATTATTCATTTTGATTTCTTGATTTTCGCATTTTCGTTTTTTTGTTCTCATTCACAATTCGCTTTCCTAAATGTGTGTAATATATTCCTTATCGAGTCCTAATTAGATTCCATCTTTTAGGATTATAAACTTAATTAAGGATTTAATGCCTTTGTCGCTTCAATTTATGATTTCGAAGCTAAACCTATTCGTTCATTATGTATCTTATGCTGCCCTGTGTGAACCCATAAGTGCGGCTAAACTCAAGTCCAAAGAAAAAATTCACTGATTTCGATCAGCCTATTTCATTCTTCAAAACTCACCGATGCACTAAATGCTTCAAACTAAGATAGATAACAGACAATTTCATCCGCTTGCTGCTGCGCCAAAACAAGTGACATATAAATTGGTTCATCAATGCATGAAATATAATTTCTTAAATTACAAGGTTTAAAGTGTATTGCCAGGCATCGTAAGCTTTTGTTTCTGTTATTTCGATATCATCAAATTCAAGTATTTGCCCCCGCTCAACCCGACGTTTGATTACGACATCTTTCACCAAACCTATCGGCACGTGGTTTGGAAAATCTTTGATTGAAAGCGCTTCTCCGCGCACCTGAAAATTTCGATCCGCACGTTTAATTATTGTACCGGGCGTCAACTCTTTCTTTGCAATCACACATACACTGGCAGTGGGATTCGCACTGTTTTCGAGGAGAACACCTCCTCCCAGCAGCACTTGCCTGATCGTCGCAGGAATCTCCAGGTGAATTAAATGATAATTACGAATTAAGGTGTAACAAGGGCCTTCACCTAATTTTAGATACTTCAATGCCGGCGCTTGTGCCTGATCATAATCTGCTGTTATGAACACACCTGCCGGGAATTTTTTCTCAGCCAGTGGACTTTGTAACAAATAGTCACTGATAGGTTTGCCAATTTCCTTCGCCCGGGATGCCAACCTTTTGGAATCTTTGATAATATCCTCACTCTCAATGCCATACATACCCTGTTTTGCGATTACAGCACCCAAACCATTTGCGACTAAAGCCTGTTCGATATTCACCTTTGTGCCATCCGTAAATCCAGTAACCTGCTCAAGGGAAATCCCTTGTACATCAGCCCAATATTGCATCTCTTCACGTGTTGGGTCAAGGTTTAGAAAGCCTTTTAGATTACCATATACCAGGGGTTCAAAGCCCATACTGACCAAATTTCTCTTCATGGCAGCCAGCACACCTGGCTGATCACCTTCTGCTTCAGTAATCAAACCCTTCGTAGATAAATAGCTTCCAGAAGTAATATGCAATTCGGCATCCATCGTAACAACCGGAATACCAGCGTCCATCACCTGGCATAAGATGTCTGTTACATAAACAGGATCACCATTGCATTCAACAACCAAATCGCTTTTATCGATGAGCTCCTGAATAGAATGGGTGTATAGGTCTTCATCAGTGAAATCATTCAGGTCTCTTCGCGTCAAAACACAAGAAACTTCCATATCGGATAAAACGTCAATTGTTTTTTTAAGGCCACCGCCAACAAAACCAGTTCCAATGATCCCAATTTTTGCAACTTTATCTAATCTCATCTAAACTCCTACAATTTTTGTCCGCTTACTCATGACATTTCCCAATAATTAATAGAGATGCTTTTCAGCAACAAATAATTACACGCCATAAAGGAACAAGGTTTAATTTATTTCCACAAAATCTGGGTAATTATAACTTATTTCGAACTTTTATCAATTACCCCAAAGTTCTTTCTTCAATGTTTTCTTTGATTCTTTAAAGAATGTTCATTGTAGACATAAACTTACCTATATAATCACCTGGCCATTGAAATGATGGTCAAAATCGAAAATTAATCCCAACAACTTGGGTTGGAACTCATATGTCTATAAGGATTTAGAGAATATCAAAGAGTTTTACATTCCTGATTTAATAACAACCATACCAGATTTACCATGTTTTGACACGTCCAATTCATTTCTTTACCACATTTGACAGAAAATAAAGGCTGGTTATAATAAATACCTGTTATGGAATTACACGCTATTAATAAATGAAAATTCAGGAAACACTAAACATCTCTATCCTGGAAATCCTTCATTTTTAAATTTCTTATTTACCACAAGTAAAGAATCTCTGGCAATCGAAGGGCTTAAACTACCCATTTAGTTATTTCATAAAAATAAACTAAAACCTAAAAAACGGTCGAATAAATAGGCCACCTTAAAAGAATAGCATTGGTCAATTGAATGTCAAACATCAAACAAAAAACAATCAATGGCATGGCTTGGTCAGTTACAGAAAGAATCAGCCTTCAAGTCATCCAGATGGGTATCTCAATAATTCTTGCTCGGTTATTGAGTCCAACGGAATTCGGTCTTTTAGGGATGTTAGCCATTTTTACGAGCCTTGCCCAATCTATATTAGATAGTGGTTTCGGCAGTGCTTTGATCCAAAAAAAGGACGCCACACAAACCGACTCCTCCTCCATCTTTTACTTCAATTTATTCATCGGGATCCTATTAGCCGGCATTTTCTTTTTTTCCGCACCTCTAATTTCAGACTTTTACCAGCAGCCAATCCTTGTACCATTAACCCGGGTTTTATCCCTCAACATGATCATTAATGCATTTAGTTTAGTACAGCTCTCCATGTTGAGAAAAAATATGGATTTTAAGAGCAATTTTATTGTGAGTATGATTGCTGTTCTAATCTCTGGTATTTTCGGTATAACCGCTGCCTATAAAGGATTGGGGGTTTGGAGTCTTGTGATACAAACCTTATCCCATAGTTTAGCTCAAGCGGGCTCACTTTGGTTAATCAATAATTGGCGTCCCATTGGTCGTTTTTCTTTAGCCTCACTTAAATCAATGTTCTCATTTGGTTCAAAATTGCTTGTTTCGGGTTTGATAGAAACAATTTTTAAGAATCTATATCAAACACTGATAGGTAAAGGTTATTCTCCAAGTGATGTCGGGTATTATTCACGAGCATCAACCATGGAAACAGCAGCAACCGTCACAACAAGTATGGCATTGGGTCAAGTTATTTTTCCAGCTTTTTCCCCCTATCAAGATGACAATCAAACATTGAAACAAGTACATGGTAAAACAATCAAAATGTCCATGTTCCTCCATATTCCGTTTATGATTGGATTGATTGTTATCGCAAAACCCTTATTTCTTTTCCTATTGACGGATAAATGGGCAAACAGCATTCCTTATTTTCAATTGCTATGCGTGGTCGGGTTGGTCTACCCCATTCAAGTTCAAAACTATAATTTATTCCGCATAAAGGGACGATCAGATTTAATTCTTAAATTTGGTATTGCAAAGCACATTCTAATTGCCACTGCTCTCGCTTTGACATTTAAACATAGTATCCTTGCCCTTATTTACGGGCAAATTGTAGTAGCTTTCATATCTCAGATCATAGCTAGTTATGTGGCAGGTCGGTTGATTGGATACAGCTTATTGGATCAACTTAAAGCTCTATTTCCATCTGCTGCTGTGTCAATAATTATGGGTGTTGTTCTAGTCTTTATTGGAAGGATCAATTTCGGAAGCAATTTACTAGAATTTTCATCACAAATATTTGTTGGAATTCTTACCTATTTCATAATTAATAAATTAATTCGGTCACCAGAATTGGAAGAATTCATCTCCATCTTACTTAACTTATGGAATAATTTATATGCAACACTGAAAGGTAAATTATGAAAGACCCTTTAGTCAGTATCAGTTTAGTAGCCTTTAATCAAGAACCTTATATTCGTGAGGCTATTGAGAGTTGTTTGATGCAGGTGGCGGATTTTGATTATGAAATTATCGTTCACGATGATGCTTCCCCTGACAAAACACCGCAAATTATTAATGAATATGCAAGTAAGTATCCCGAAAAGATCATTCCAATCATCCAAACTGAAAATCAATTTTCACAAGGAATAGAAATAATTGCCAGAAATGTCATCCCAAAAGCAAGAGGAAAATACATCGCATTCTTGGAAGCAGATGATTATTGGATCGACCCCAAAAAACTTGCCTACCAAATAGAATTCTTAGAATCCCATCCAGATGTTTCGATGTGTTTTACCGCCACAAAGAAAATAAACGCTTCTAAGCCTGAAGAATTCAAGATTCGAAGGTATCGCCGCTATGATTGTGTATGCCCTCCCGAAGATGTCATCTTAATTGGTGGACATTTGTTGGATATGGGATCTGTTGTTGTGAAAAAGTCAATATTTGATGAAGTACCAGATTGGTATTATTCTTCTCGAATGTGGGACAATACCATTCCCTTATTATCAACTTTACATGGACAAATACAATTCCTTAATAAAGTTTCCGCAGCCTATCGAGTAAACACCCCTGGATCCTATATACAAAAAAATGTTCGGTATTTGCAAAAAAGAAAATCCCATATTTTAACAACACTTGAATTGTTAGAGGGTTTTAATCGAGGGACTGACTATAAATATGATCCATTAATTAGACGTAAAACCAGATTGATTAGTGTAGGAATGCTTTTATTATCAAACCCAGATGAAGATATTTTTAAGAAATATTATTCACAACTTTCGCCTGGATTAAAGCTGGAATACAAAGTCTTCAATTTCATTGGGTGGCATCGGCTGTGGGAAAGATATCGGCAAATATTGAGTCATTTTCGCAAGATAAAATATATATAATATCAACCGATCAATGGCCTAAAAAACTAAGCAATCAAAACGCACTGATTAACAATAGATATTCGCTATTTAAGTACCTTTCTTCCTTCCAAAAGCATTGGGGCAACGATCGGCGTAAATCAGTTCGGTTTGTTGACTCAATCGATATCATTCGTTTTGTTTATCTTTAGATATACTCATCAAATTTTAAAATTTCACGTGCCGGTACAACAGCCAAGACGGTGTTGGGTGGAGCATCAGGCACAACCACAGAACTGACCTCCATAATACTATTAGGTCCAATACGCATAACCGGAAGAACAATGCTGTTGATCACAATGAAGCAATTGTCAAAAATTTTAGTTGCACCGAATCGGTTTCAAAATATTGAGGAATATGTCAATGACTCCGTGAACAATTGACTCGATGCATCATGGGTGATGAGAAATACGCCAAAGTTATTGTGACCTTATTTTCCACTCCAATCAACCAGAGTTCAGATCCATAATGGTATGGATGGTTTAGTAATTAGCAATTTTCGCCAATATTCATACCCGTTAACCTCAGAAATTTTATTTTATTCCCTCTAAAAAATTTTAAATATATGATTGATTCAAAAATCTTATTGAGAACATCTTTTGTTGATTGTGTGTCAATTTTTCTGTAAATGAGTCACAGATCCTTTCAGAGTTTGATAATATTCTAACTCGATTCAATTCTCAAATAAATTCTGCCAAATTCCCATTTATCATTTGTTTCCATCAAGATTGATGATATCAGGCGCAAACAAGAGGATTCATTGGGGAACACCCGCACGATCCGGGTCCTACGTTTGATCTCCTGACTAAGGCGCTCGA
>Ga0307427_1000124_pt1 | contig 60563 bp, 60 predicted proteins | sample SalMarWE160190MG_FD_202162 | JGI IMG/M metagenome (GOLD analysis project Ga0307427, IMG submission 202162) | Salt marsh sediment microbial communities from the Plum Island Ecosystem LTER, Massachusetts, United States - WE1603-190 | ecosystem: Environmental > Aquatic > Marine > Intertidal zone >...
CATCGTAGAGAGAAAAACGCAAAAACAATAGAGGATTTCAAACTCAGGCTCGGCTCGTCGAATCGCTGGAAGCCTTTATCACAGGACGAATTTAATAGACATCGGCAACTCATCCTCGCCCAGCTTCAGTTAGATAAAGCCAAGGAACCAGTTTGAGAAACGACAACATTTATTTTTGACTTGTTTTTGTCAGGCCGATAAACTACCGTTCCGGGTTGAGGCCGGAAAGTTTGTGGTTCGGATTAGGCAGTAGATACCTGAGGAATTACTGTGAGGTTCATGTCAAAGGCATCATCGCTAAATAACGGATCTCATGCGTTGTATAACAAGAAGGAAAACTGCGGCTTGTTTGGCATTTTTGGGGACCCGGAAGCTGTGCAGAAGACCTATTTCGGCCTGCACAGTCTGCAACACAGGGGCCAGGAATCGGCAGGGATAGCATCAAGCGACGGTGAGTCGATCCAGTGTTACACAGGTATGGGTACTGTCAGGAGGGTATTTCGCAGCGGCAGAGATACGCTGGAGAAGTTGCGTAATCCTATCGCAATTGGGCACGTCAGATATTCCACGACAGGCTCAACGAAGGTGGTAAATAGCCAGCCGCTTTTAGCTGAATACTCTCGTGGACAGGTCGCCGTAGCTCACAACGGCAATCTTATAAATGCGGGCCTGCTTCGCGATGAGTACGAGGCCTACGGCAGTATTTTCAAATCCACAAGCGATACGGAAATAATTGTTCACTTGCTTGCCAAGCCGACGCATATAAGTAAATCCGATCCACTGGCACATGTTCTGAATCATCTGCAGGGGGCATATAGTCTGCTGTTTTTATTTTCCGATTGCATAGAAGCGGCACGCGATCCTTACGGTATCAGACCCTTGTGCATCGGACAAACTGACGATGGCCATTACGTCGTGGCCAGCGAAACCTGCGCCTTCGATGCGATTGGGGTAAATTTCATTCGGGAAGTTGAGCCCGGCGAAATTGTCAGGCTGGATAAAAGTGGTCTTTCCAGCAGGTTTTTCGTCGAGCCGGGTTCTGTAGCGCCGGCCCATTGTATTTTTGAGCATATATACTTTGCCAAGCAGAACTCGCACATATTTGGCGAAAATGTGCATGAATTCCGAAAGAAGCTCGGGCGACAACTTGCTATAGAACAGCCGGCCAGTGCAGACGTTGTAATCCCTGTGCCTGACTCAGGGACATCAGCGGCCATAGGCTACGCGGAGCAAAGTGGAATTCCTTTCGATATGGGCATGGTCAGAAGCCACTATATTGGCCGGACGTTTATCTCACCCGGTCAGAAACTAAGAGAGCTGGAAGTTAACCTTAAGCTGCAGATAGTCAACGAGGTCGTTGGCGGAAAACGCATCGTTGTGGTGGACGACTCAATTGTTCGCGGCACAACTACCAGAGGTAAAATAAAAGCGCTTCGTCAGGCAGGTGCCGAAGAAATCCATATGCGGGTCAGTTGTCCGCCGATCAGGTTCCCGTGTTTCTATGGTGTTGATTTTCCAACCCGAGAAGAGCTACTCGCGAACAAACGTGATTTGGAACAAATAAGACAGTTTCTCGAAGTCGATAGTGTCGGTTATATGTCGCTGCAGGGACTGCTTAGTTGTGCGAATTTGCCGGACGATCACTATTGCACCGCATGTTGGACCGGCAAGTATAAAATTCCTGCGAACGTCGCGGTCAACAAGTTCGCTATGGAACACCATCAAATGCGAATGTTCGACGAGCCCGAATAAAATCAAAAGTTAAAAATCAAAATGCAAAATGACAAATCAAAATTCAAATCTCTCATTTCTTGCGGTCCACGTTCCGCATACGAGTCACGAGTCACGAGTCACGATTCACGATTTGTTAGTTATGAGCAATCGGGCGTTAGTATAGATGCAGGCGAGAAAGCAGCTCGCCAGATTTACTCACATCTTGTCAGCACGTTTGGGCCCAGAGTTATCCAATTGCCGAACGGCTTTGCAGGATTGTTTCGGCTGGACTACGATGAAAGGCTCTTCAAGAAAAACTACAAGAATCCCGTCCTTGTCGCATGCACCGACGGCGTAGGCAGCAAGGTTCAGTTGGCAGCGATGATAAAAAAATATGATACCGTTGGTATCGATTTGGTAGCGATGAACGTCAATGACATGCTTGCGACCGGCGCTGAGCCTTTGTTTTTCCTGGACTATCTGGCGGTTCACAGGCTCGAGACTGAGGTTGTGGCCGAGCTGGTAAAGGGTGTCGCCGAAGGTTGCCGATTGGCTGACTGCGCCTTGATAGGGGGTGAGACAGCCGAGATGCCTGATACGTACCGCAAAGGTGATTTTGATATGGCGGGTTTCGCCGTCGGAGTAGTTGAGCGAAGAAAAATCATTACGGGGCAGAACGTACGACCAGGTGACATCATTCTGGGTCTTGCCTCAAGCGGACTACACAGTAATGGCTATACCCTGGCCCGCAATATATGTTTTAAGAAATTGGGCCTGAAGATGAACGATACCATCGGTACTATTGACGGAGCATTAGTTAGTGATTTATTGTTGGAGCCGACACGGATTTACGTTCGGCCGATAGTCAAACTGCTTTCTCAGTATAAGGTTAAGCAGATTGTTCACGCGATGGCGCATATTACGGGTGGAGGGTTGGTGGGAAATATTCCGCGTGTGCTGCCCGCCAACTGCAACGCAGTAATAAAAAAGTCGAGCTGGCCGGTGCCGAAGATATTCACGTTCTTACAGGACAAAGGCCCCGTCAAAGAGACAGAAATGTTCAGAGTTTTTAACATGGGCATTGGATTTGTGCTAATAGTAGCTGAGGATTTCGCCGACTCAATAGCAAAGAAACTGACGCGATATAGCCAGCGCGTCTACAGGATAGGTAGAATCACAACAGGCACAGGCAAAGTGGTGCTTAAATGATTCGTCGCTCGTGACTCGTAGAAAAAGAAAATCCACTCAAGTGGGATTTCACTCCTGCTTAGCGTTATTGTTGCAGCTTTGCAGGATGGGCTCACCGAGTTGTAGTATCACTCACTCCTTGACCGTGATGCTCGGATTTCCTGAACAAGATCGTTTACGTCCCTGCGCAAGCCGGTAATGTTGGTATCCATTTGCCCGACATTTTCTTCCAATTTGCTTATCTGAATTTCCCGGAAAGAATAGAGCTTAGAAACTGGATAAGAAAGATTGTATGGGCAGCTTGAACCTATCGATTATTTATCAATGGAAGTCGGAAAACATATGGAAGAAGGGCGTTTTTCAGGCCAAAAAGTGCCTTGCAGAAAAAAAGTTTACTTTTACCTAAATTTTTACTTGCCACAAAAGATTCCTTGACATAATAAAATAGTTTAGATATAATTAAACTTTATGAGCATGGATGCCGATGAAAAGATTATATGCGAAGATATGTGGGGAACAGTGGAGTTTGCCGTACGCAAGAATGGCTCCATGCCCGCAAAGGAGTTTCTAGATAAAGTAAAGAGGAGAGATAGGACAAATCGTGCGAGGCTAGACGTATTGTTTATACGGCTTGCACAAAGGGGCAAGAACAATCTGTCAGAAGGCGTGTTTGACAATCTAACCAAAGAAATATTTGAGTTTAAGCGACATCCTTACCGTGTAGCTTGCTTCTTCATAGAAAATCGTTGTCTACTTACCCATGGTTTTCGCAAAAGACCTGGTTTTGCTTTCGTGGCTAAGGAAATCCAGATAGCGACTGAAATTATGGCAGAGCACCTGGAGAGAGAGCAATAAGCCCATACATAAAAAGAAAGAAGTGAAAAACAAGAAGGATTCTTAAGCTACTGGACACTATCGACTTGTGAGCCGTTCTTTTATGGCTAAGGAAATCAAAGAGACGACTGAAATTATGGCAGAGTATGCGCAAAGCAAAGGAGGTGAACCATGAAGGGGTCAATAATTGACGAGTTGAAGAATAATAGTGAAGAAATGAGATTATACCAGCAGGAGTGGCTGATTCTGGAAGTGACGGAGCTTATTGCCTTTCTGATGAACGATAAGCGTGTTAGCAAGACGCAGCTTGCGAAAAGACTAGGCAGAAGCAAGGGTTACGTTACTCAGCTTCTTGATGGTCGTGCCAATATGACCCTAAGAACGGTGGCCGACCTTATGTGGGCTCTTGACTCAAGTTTAGGAATTAGCGCTCGTCCCCTTGGTTTTGAAAGCAGCATGGAAACGGTCAGTCAGTATGAGTTAGCTGAACACACAGATTCTTGGCTAATAAATTTTGAATTGGCTGAGCGGGCTACTGGCGAGCAAGGCAAGGCAACGATCCGTCCGAGATCAGCAGCATGAAATTAGTGGTAAGGAAATTAAAGTAAGGTGATAATTAAGACAGATGGGTTAAGAAAATGGCAAAGAAATCTACAAAAAGGGGAGCGTTGCGCGCAACCATAGACTACACTTTAGCTGCGCCGGTGTCGGACCAAGTTTCAATAAGGCATGTCCGTTTAGTAAGCTCCGCATGTTCTCAAAGTTCCAATGCAGGAATAGGTAAGCATTCGCTTGAGATCAACTGTGAGGTAAAAACCCAAGCGGATAAGAAGAAACACTACATTCTCGTATTTCCCAGTTTTAAACTCGAAGGATTTCCCTTAGAACGCAAACAAAAAAAACCTGACTTAGTTATTGAAGCAGCTTTTGTCATAATCTACAAGGCCGAAAGTCTGGAAGGCCTTAGGCATGCTAATTTTGAAGCTTTTGGTCAGTCGAACGGCGTTTACAATGCTTGGCCATATTGGCGTGAGTTCGTGCAAAATACTGTTGCAAGGATGAACCTACCTCCGCTGACAATTCCTGTATTTCGTTTGCTGCTGGCTAAGCCGAAAAGAAGCAAAACCAAAAAAACCAGGAGAATTAAGAAGAAGACCCCGACTTAAGCACTTATTTCCCCTTCTCAACCATTTTGTTCTTTGCAGCGGAGCCATGGCGCTTCTGCGTACGACCCGTCTAAAAAATGAGTAAATACTCTACTGGCCTAACGAGATTCGTCGCAGCGGCGATAGTTTACGCCGGCTTTGCCGTTTATCTATATCGGCCGTACCTCGAAGAGTTCAATATCTGGCAGCGGCTCTTGCCGGTTAACCTCTGGTTGGCGGCATTAGGTTGCTTTGTCCTTAGCGACAGATGGGTTGCAGGTTTTGCCGCGAGATTGTTCGCAGGTGCTGTTTATGGCTTCGGGCCGTTTATGCTGAGCCTGGTAAAGTTTCATCCATTAGCTGGACTTCTGGTGGCGAGTATACCGTGGTTGTTCTGGCCGGCTGCGTACGTTGGCAGAACCCGCAGAGGATGGTTGAGCATTCCCCTTAGCACCTTGCCATTTCTGGCGGTAATTTTGTTTTTTCAGGCTTCGGCTTACTATCGTCTGTTTGCTATTCCGGTTCGGGCAAGATTCCGTTTGGTTGATCTCGTCTCTCTTATCGCACCTCTTGTCATGGTTGAGCGGAGCATAGCATTAGTTGGTTTCTATCACGTTTCTTTGACAGTGTTGATTATGGGCTTTTCTATTCTTTTTGTGGCTCGCAGACTTGGAGTAATAACAGTCCTGGCGGCCGGCTTGATACTTTCGTTTTGCGGTTCGTTTCTGAATGTTAGTCCAATTATTTGGGCGAGTATTCCGCTTGTTTGTTGTTCGGTGTTGGTCGGAGCTGGGATGCAGGGACTTGTATCAGCAGGCTTTGCCGACAGAAAGTGGATTTTGCTGGCTGTAACAATGGCGAGTGCTCTTGCTATCGTGACGCTTTTGTTTGCGACGAAATACTTTCAGGTTTTTCTGGGATTGGCTGACCGGCATGCAAGGCTTTTTACCGAGGCCGGCAAGATGTACGTGCTTGGCGGACTTGTTTTAACGATTCTTTTTTTCATGGCGCGTGCGAAGGTTCGCCTTCACTGGCTGAGGTGGAGTATTTTGTGTCTGGCAATGGCGATCGATGTCTTTATTGGCGCAAGATTCATCGTGGACAGAATTATGTGACAGATGATGGGACGGCTGTGGTTCGTGGCATTAACAGTTGAATGTTTCACGGCTCATCTGGCCGAGATAGAATCGGCCGTCGTTCCGCATGAACTTGATAATAGCGTCGAATTGCTGGTCTATGAAGGTCGACTCATTTGCGACAATCGCTATCGCAATAACGGCACTGGTCTTATTGTCTTGATGGTCGACTTCAGCGATTGAAGCGTTGAATCTGCTTTTGAGCCTGCCAATAAGACTCTTGACGATGCTTCTTTTACCCTTCAGTGAGGTAACTCCCTGCATGTACATACAAGCTGTCATCACACCGACGAGCATTTTGCACCGTACCAAGTGTTTAGTTTACACTCAAGTTGTTGCAAGTTTCTGACGGATTTTTTCCAGCAGGCGTTTTGTAGCGAGGATGCCTTCGTCTTCGCTGAGCCTTGAACCTTCATACTCAATACCAACGTAGCCGTGATAACCGGCCGAAAGCACAATGTCCATCATGCGATAATAGTCGATCTTGGTCTCATCACCCTGCTCGTCAAAGTCGTAGCTTTTTGCACTGACGGCCTTTGCGTACGGCATCATCATTTTCACAGCTTCGTACCGGTCGGCAGTTTCAGGGAAATTGCCAAAGTCGGGTAAAAGTCCGAAGTTGGAATGATTGACTTTCTTGATAACTGCCGTTGTCCAGGTCGGGTCCGACGACAATCCTCCATGATTCTCAACGATGACATTTATATCGTGATTTGCTGCAAATTCGCTCAGCCGACTAAGACCATCAACGGCCAACTCCATCTGCTGCTCATAAGAACCCTTTGAATATGCGTTGACACGTATCGAGTGACAGCCGAGAAAGTTAGCAGCCTCAACCCATTTGTAGTGGTTTTGAACAGCTTTTGTGCGCTCGTTAGCGTCGGGATCTCCAAGGTTGCCTTCACCGTCGCACATAATAAGAAGCGATTTTACGCCATTATCTTCGGCTCGCTTTTTCATCTCGGCCAGATATTCAGTGTCTTTGGCTCTGTCCTTGAAGAACTGGTTGACGTATTCGACCGCATTGATGCCAAATTCTTTAGCTGTTTTTGCAAATTCAAGATTGTCGAGTTTCGGCTCAACTCTGCCGAAGAGTCTTTTGTGCAGCGACCATTGGGCCAGAGATATTTTGAACGGCTCTTTAGTCTTATTTGCATTGACCCTCTCAACACTTAGTAGCTTACGTTTGTTCAGACAAAGCCCTCCAATGATACCAGCGGTCAACGTAAGAAATTTTCTTCTTTCCATAACAGGCTCCCATATCAACCATGCGTTTGCTGTAATGGCTCTAATGCGTCGTAGGCAGTTGTAGCCTGCAGCAGAATATCAGGACTATTTACTGACGTCAAACTTATACGGTGTAGAAAAGATTGAGTAACTACGGTGCTTTATCTATCCCCTTAATACCGTGAACGGTAAGGTTCGCATTTGGAAGCCCATCTTGGGCGGGGCGAATATCCTGTGCCTGGAGGTACTGAACCTGACCGTCAGCAAACAGATAGTTCCGACAGCCTTCCCACGTCCACCATCCTTTATCCTCATCGAGTAGTTTATGATTGCTGAACCATTCGCCGATAAGGATTTTACCGGCTGGATAGGCCACATCACCAACTCGTTGCGATATTGATGGCTGTGGATTCGTGTAAGTATCAGCCGTTTCGTCCATTGAGTCAATCTGCTCAGGGCTGTGATAAAAGGCCATGGAATAAGCGTAACTTGTGGACTCGTACTTTGCCGAGTCCGAAGGATCAGCGGGACATAAAAGCACCGAGGGATTGTTCACATCAATACTACCTCCAAGGTAGGGCTCAACAAATGCCCGCCAACCTCGTCCCATCCACAACCAGTAGAATGGCTCGGTTGAAACTGGGTCCTGGGCATAGGGATACGTATTATCATTTGCATTTAGATATAGGTTCATTGCTATGTCGATCTGTTTGAGATTGTGAGCGCACTTGACTCGCATTGCAATGGACTTGGCCCTCATAAGAGAGGGCGTGAGTATTGATAATAATACCGCGATGATCCCTATCACAACCAACAGCTCAACAAGACTAAAGCCTCCTCGGATTAAATTTCGGATTTCGGATTTCGGATTTCGGATTTGCATCACCTATTCAACAGTCACACTCTTTGCCAGGTTTCTGGGTTTGTCAACATCATGACCACGTAACACAGCGGCGTGATACGCCAGCAATTGCAGTGGCACAACGGTCAACATAGGTTGCAGAATCTCGGGTGCGTCGGGAATTGTCACGAGATGGTCGGCACATTTGCCGATATTCTCATCGCCCTCGGTCGCTACGACAATGATCTTGCCGCCACGTGCTTTTACCTCGGCGATGTTGCCCATGATTTTGTCGTACTGAGGACCGGCTGTTGCAATAAATACAGCCGGCATACCGTCAACAATCAGAGCAATCGGCCCATGTTTCATCTCCGCAGCGGGCAGGCCCTCAGCGTGAATATAGCTTATCTCCTTTAGCTTCAATGCGCCTTCCAGCGCAACGGGATAATTAAAACCTCTTCCGAGAAAGAGCCAGTTGTTTTTATCGACATTAGCGGAGGCAATTTCTTTGATATGGTCGGACAATTGGAGTATCTGGTCAATTTTATCCGGTATTTTGGAAAGCTCATTGATATGTTTGGTGGCCTCATCACTGCTGATGTGTTTTCTTCTGCCCAATTCGATTGCCAGCATAGCCAGGACTGCCACCTGAGCGGTGAATGCCTTTGTGCTTGCAACTCCGATTTCCGGTCCTACGTGCAGATATACCCCTGCGTCGGTTGCTCGTGCAATAGATGAGCCAACAACATTGACGATGCCGAGCACAGTTGCCCCCCGCTCCTTGGCTTCTTCCACCGCTGCCGATGTGTCGAGCGTTTCACCTGATTGGCTGATAGCTATTACGACAGTGTCATTCTCTATGATCGGGTTGCGGTATCGAAATTCGCTGGCATATTCAGTCTCGGTAGGAATTCGTGCCAAATGCTCAAACAAAAATTCTCCCACAAGACCAGCGTGAAAAGCTGTGCCGCAGGCGGTGAGAATAAGGTGCTTGGTTTGAGTAAGCTCTCGCAACTGGTCAGCTATGCCGCCAAGTTTTATTTTTCCGTTATCTCTGTCAATTCGCCCACCCATACAGGTGCTCAGCGCCCGTGGCTGCTCGAATATTTCCTTGAGCATGTGATGAGAAAAACCACCCAGCTCAATCTGTTCGAGAGAGAACTCAATTTCATCGAGGTCTTTGGTGACAGTGACGTTATTGATTGTCTTGGTGTTAAATCCGTTGGGAGTGACGGTTACCATTTCATTGTCGGAAAAATATATTGCACGTGTTGTATGCTCGACAATGGCGGCGGCGTCTGAGGCCAGGATGTATTCACTTTCGCCGACGCCCAAAATCAAAGGGCTTCCCTTCTTTGCGCCGATGACCATATCTGGAAAGTCCGAGCAGACGATTGCCAAACCGTATGTGCCGTGCAGTTCGCGCAGTGCCCGCTGAACCGCCCATTCGAACTTGTTCTGGCCGGCGGATTTCTCTCCGTTATCATCTCTACAATAAAAGTATCCTATTAAATTGGCGATGACTTCCGTATCGGTTTCACTGATAAAATTGACCTGCTCACTCTGCAGCCATTTTTTCAGCGTGCCGTAATTTTCAATAATACCGTTGTGAACAACAGCGATTTTGCCAGTATAGTCCAGATGCGGATGTGCGTTTGCTTGGTTTGGTGCGCCATGTGTGGCCCAGCGGGTGTGTCCGAGGCCGAGTGTTTCGTTGCTGTTGGCTTTGTCGAGAATGCTCTCCAAAGCGATGATTCTACCACTGGTTTTTTGAATTTTTATCGCGCCGCTTCCGAGCAGAGCGACTCCTGCCGAATCATAGCCTCGATATTCCAGGCGCTTCAATCCTTCAATAAGAATCGGTTGCGCGGGTTTTTTGCCGAGGTATGCTACTATTCCACACATTTGTTATTTACTATTTATGATTTTCTATTTATTATTTGTGTTTTTGCGACAAACCGTCGTTTATCCAATCATAAATAGTCAATAGTAAATAGTCAATGCTTAAAAATGATAGCTGTTGTTGATTACAACGTTGGAAACGTCCGAAGCGTATGCAACGCGTTTCGGCATATTGGCTGTCCCGTAACGCTCAGTCGTGATATGGCTGTGCTGCAGGATGCTGCTGGATTAGTTTTGCCCGGCGTGGCAGCATTTGGATACGCAGTTAACGCTCTTGGTTCTGCTGCGGATTTGGTAAAACAACTTGCCTTAAATGGTAAGCCGCTGTTGGGTATTTGTGTCGGGTACCAGATGCTGTTCGACGAGAGCTTCGAGTACGGACGACATGAAGGCCTTGGCCTGATTGCCGGCAGCGTTGTTCCGATTCCACCTGAACAAACCGTGCCGCACATGGGATGGAATCAGGTTTTGCTTGCCGAAGATATTGATTTGTTTGTGGGTCTGGGAGCACAGAAGCATTTCTATTTTGCGCACTCATTTTATGCCAAGGTCACCGACGCCAAAGCTAAAATAGCGTATACTGATTACGGATTCTCTCTTGCTGCTGTGGTGCAAAAGGAAAACATATATGGCGTACAATTTCATCCTGAAAAAAGCGGCAAGACAGGCCTGAGAGTTCTGGAAAACTTCGCCAAAATTTGCGAAAAACCCCCAAATAAATTTGGGGGCTAAACATGGATAAATATTAAAAATGCTGACGAAAAGAATTATTCCGTGCCTTGACGTCAAAGACAATCGCGTCGTAAAAGGTGTCAAATTCCTTAATCTTCGCGATGCAGGCGATCCGGTTGAGTTGGGCGCAAGATACAGCGACGAAGGTGCAGATGAATTAGTATTTCTCGATATCACTGCTACTATTCGATTTCGTAAAACCATTGTCGAACTCGTAGAAAAAGTTGCAGAAAACGTCTTTATTCCGTTTACCGTAGGCGGCGGCGTCCAGACGGTCGAGCAGATGGACGAAATCCTGCGAAGCGGAGCCGACAAGGTCTCGGTAAATACCGCTGCTGTTGATAATCCCGCTCTGCTCACCGAGGCCGCCCAGCGGTTTGGAAGTCAGTGTGTGGTCCTTGCCATCGATGCCCGTCGTTCGAAGACGAAGCCGGGCAGATGGCAGGTCTGTGTAAAGGCCGGCTCAGAACCAACCGGCCTTGATGTCGTTGAGTGGGCAGTCAAAGGCGAAAAATATGGCGCAGGTGAGATACTGCTAACCAGCATGGATGCCGACGGCACAAAAGCCGGTTATGACAACGAACTAAACAAAGCTGTCTCCGATGCTGTGAATATTCCCGTAATCGCATCCGGCGGAGCCGGCAAACTTGAGCACCTTTACGATGCGATTGTACAGGGTGGCGCTGATGCCGTACTTATGGCTTCAATAACGCACTTCGGAAATTGCACCATAAGGCAGATGAAAGAATACCTCGCGAACAGGGGCATCGCCATGAATCTATAATACCCTGCTCACTACAGATTTGACTAAAGTAAGCGATTATGCTATAGACCTGGATATTAGAGTAAATGTAATCAGGAGAATGATAGTGAGATTTCATAGTATAGAGCTGCCAAAAGAAAAAATTGCTGATTTTTGCCAGCGGTGGAAGATCACTGAATTTGCGGTGTTTGGGTCTGTACTGCGGGAAGATTTCGGCCCGGATAGTGATATCGATGTCCTCGTTACCTTTCAGGGCGATGCTCCCTGGAGCATGTGGGACTTACTTGATATGCGCAAGGAGTTGCAGGACCTCTTCGGTCGAGATGTGGACCTGGTAGAAAAAGATGCTCTGCGAAATCCCTTCCGCAAACACGAGATACTTCGAGAGCATAAGGTGGTATATGCGCCCTGAAAGCAGTGACATCTCATATCTGTGGGATATGCTCGATGCATCAATGGCTATCCGGCAGTTTCTTGTCGGCAAAACCTTTAATGACTACAACACTGACCGTCTTCTGCGTGGCGCTGTCGAACGCCACATTGAGATTATCGGTGAAGCCGCCCGAAACGTCTCTGCTGACTTCCGAGTAGTAATGTAGTAATGTAGGGTGTGCTTTGCACACCATTATCTTGTATGTTGATAGCCTCTCAAAATTCACGTATTATTTTTGATTATGCCTGATTATCGTAGAATCTTTCATCCAGGTGGAACCTTTTTCTTTACGGTTGTAACTCACCAGAGACGTCCATTTCTTTGTCAACCGAAAGCACGTGACATCTTACGGATGGCTATTGAAAAAGTTCGCGGTGAATGGTCCTTTGACGTATTAGCATTTGTTTTATTACCTGATCACTTTCATTGCATATGGAGATTGCCGAATGGTGATTCTGATTTCTCAGTTCGCTTGGCCTGCATTAAGAAAGAGTTTACCCGCCTATGGCTGGAAGATGGCGGCGATGAGGTCGGCATTTCGTCAGCCAGAAAGCGGCATCGTGAAAGGGGTATCTGGCAAAGGCGCTTTTGGGAGCATACGATTCGAGATAAAAACGACCTTGCTCATCACGTGAATTATATTCATTACAATCCTGTAAAACATGAGTTGGCCAAATGTCCGCACCAATGGCCTTTTTCCAGCTTTCATCGCTGGGTCGAAGAAGGATACTACTCTGCTGATTGGTTGTGCGATTGCAGAGAAAAACGGCTCAAGCCGCCGATTTTCGATGATATAAAATATACCGTAGGTGAATGAGATTTAATTATGGTGTGCATAGCACACCCTACCTCTAAAAAATGTCCAAGTACGTTTCGACTTCCCAGTTGGTGACCTGCTTTTTGAACTCGTCCCACTCTTTTGTTTTAACGTCGATATATCTCTCGAACAGGTGTTCTCCAAGAACTTCGTGTATGACACTATCGGCCTTCAACGCGTTGAGAGCTTCATACAAAGACGTCGGCAGCAGGTCGATATTTTTCTGAGTCAAGCTTTCACGATCGAGCTGATAGATATTTTCTTCAACCGGCTCAGGTGGCTGCAAGTTGTTCTCGATGCCATCCAGGCCGGCTTTGAGCATGACGGCAAATCCCAGGTATGGATTGCAGCTCGGATCAGGACATCTAAGCTCAATTCGTGCTGCCTCCGGTTTAGTTTTGAACCACTTCGGGATGCGAAGTAGCGCCGAGCGGTTCATCGCCGCCCAAGTGACATACACCGGCGCTTCGAAGCCGGATACCAATCTTTTGTATGAATTGACCGTAGGACAAAGAATCGCGCACATCGCGTTTATGTGGCTTATTTGGCCGGCAATGAAATTGAACGCAACCTCAGAGAGATTATACTTATGGCCTTTGTCATATAGGGCATTTGTTTTGACTTTCGTATCATAAAGACTTTGGTGAACGTGCATCCCTGAGCCGGGCTTATCCATGATTGGCTTCGGCATAAACGTAGCGTGCAGATCGAACATCTGCGCTATTTTCTTGGCAGTGTATTTCAATGTGACGACCTTGTCTGCAATATCAATGCAGTTACCGTAATTAAAATCTATTTCATATTGACCCTGGCCCACTTCATGATGAGACGCTTCAACCTTTATTCCGAAATTCTCAAGTGCTGCTATTATCTTTTTTAGCACCCTGTATCCTTCGTGCGAAGACAGGTCAAAATAGCTGCCATAATCCAGTGGTGTAGTTCGTCCTTGGCCGTCGGTTCTAAATAGATAAAACTCCGGCTCAGGCCCAACATTATAGACAAAGCCTTTCTTAGCTGCCTCAGCCGCAGCTTGCTTGAGGATATATCGCGGGTCGCCTTCAAATGGTTTGCCGTCAGCTCGGCAGATGTCACATAGTAGTCGCGCTGTTTTGCCATCTTCTGTGAGCCAGGGGACAACAGCGTACGTTGCGGCGTCGGGTTTCAGAAATAAATCACTTTCCTGTATGCGAGCGAAGCCCTCGATTGATGAGCCATCGAACCAAACGCCATCGGTCATCGCACCAGCTAAATCTTCAACCGGTATGATGACTTCCTTTATAACCCCTAATAGATCGGTGAACTGTAAGGTGACAAATTCTATCTCTTCTTGCTCTGCCCGCTTGAGGACTTCCTGTGTATTCATTTAGCGTCCTTTCTCGAATGCAGTGTGCGGCGTTGAATTTACACTACGGCACTATTGTTGTGTTTGCGGGCAAAACTACAAGATAAAATCGGAGAAAATCTTGTGCCGGCAACAGTAAGCACATACTTAGGCCAAGAAGCTCTGAGTGTGTGGTTCCTACGTTTTATATCAATTGTGATTAAAATTGCGCTTAAGTCATTTCGACCGAAGCCCCCGTTCTTGCTTTCGCAAGAAAGCACTGGGGCTCGCTCGAAATGACGCGAATAAGCGCATTAATTTTTCTCAATTGATATTATATCTTCTCGAAGGTAAATTTATGTGCATTGGCGTCCACATTTATCTCGTCGCCGTCGGTAAACTTTCCGGCCAACAGTTCGGAAGCAAGTGGATTTTCTAATCTCTGCTGGATAGTTCGCTTCAAAGGCCGGGCGCCATAGACCGGATCATAGCCTTCATCCATTATCTGCTCGCGAGCCTTGTCGCTAAACTCAAGCTTGATTTTGCGATCCTTCAATCGCTCTGCAAGGTATCTTAGCTGGATGTCAACAATCTTTCGCAAGTCTTCTTTTGTTAACATTTGGAAGACTATTACTTCGTCAATTCGGTTCAGGAATTCAGGCTTGAACACTTTCTTAAGCGCATCTTTGACATGTGCCTCGATCTCCCAGTCGGCGCCCTGCTCTTCCGTAAGTTGTTGAATCTGCTGACTGGCGATGTTGCTGGTCATAATAATAACGGTGTTTTTGAAATCTACGGTTCTTCCTTTTCCATCGGTCAGCCGACCATCATCAAAAACCTGCAGCAATACGTTGAACACATCAGGATGAGCCTTCTCAATCTCATCGAGCAGGATCACCGAATATGGCTTTCGCCGGATAGCTTCGGTCAGTCTTCCGCCTTCTTCGTAGCCGACATAACCGGGCGGCGCACCAATAAGCCTGGCAACTGAGTGCTGCTCCATGAATTCGCTCATGTCGATGCGAACCATGGCATGTGGATCATTGAAAAGAAAATCAGCGAGCGCTTTGGATAGCTCCGTTTTTCCGACGCCCGTTGGGCCAAGGAATAGAAACGATCCTATCGGCCGGTTTGGATCCGACAGGCCGGACCGACTTCGTCGAACCGCATTACATAGCGCCGAGACCGCCTCATCCTGTCCAACCACACGCTGACGGATACGCTCTTCCATCTTCATCAGCCGCTCACGCTCACCGCTTAGCAGCCTGGCAACCGGTATGCCGGTCCATTCGGATACAACTTCCGCAACATGTTCCTCAGTGACTTCATTCTCGATTATTTTGTTGCCGTTCGATTTGGCAAGCTCAGCCTCTTTTTGTTCAATTTCCTTTCTGAGGTTCACGATGGTCTCATATTTCAAGCGCGCGGCTGTTTCCAATTCACCGCTGCGCTGAGCGTTTTCAAACTGGGTCTGAGCACCTTCAATTTGTTGCTTGAGCAGCTTTATCTGATCGATGTCACCTTTTTCACTTTCCCACCGTGCGGTTAACTGCTCATCTTGTTTGCGCAGCTCAGCTAATTGCTGCTCGGTTCTTTTCAATCGCTCTTTGCTTGCCTGGTCGGTTTCCTTTTTCAGCGCTTCTCGCTCTATCTGTAGCTGCACAATTCTCCTGCGAATATCGTCCAGCTCAGCAGGCAGCGAATCATTCTCGATTCGCAGCTTGGACGCAGCCTCATCAATCAGGTCTATTGCTTTATCCGGCAGCCAACGGTCGGTTATGTATCGGTTGGACAATGTTGCAGCAGCAACGAGAGCGCCATCGGTAATTCTAACCCCATGATGAGTATCGTAGCGGTCTTTGAGTCCTCGCAGAATAGCAATCGTCTCTTCGACGCTTGGCGGATCAATGAGGATCGGCTGGAAACGTCGCTCCAGTGCTGCATCCTTTTCTACATACTTTCGGTAATCATCGATCGTAGTAGCGCCTATGCACCGCAACTCTCCTCTTGCAAGCGAGGGTTTTAACAAATTGCCGGCATCGACCGCACCTTCAGCTTTGCCAGCCCCGACGACCGTGTGCAGTTCATCTATGAAAAGTATTATCTGGCCTTCGGCGGCGATAACCTCTTTTAGCACCGCTTTGAGTCTGTCCTCAAATTCACCTCTAAATTTTGTCCCTGCAATAAGAGACCCCATATCCAGAGCGATGATTCTTTTGTTCTTCAAACCGGCAGGAACATCACCAGCCACAATGCGTTGAGCAAGACCTTCTACAATTGCGGTCTTACCCACGCCCGGCTCGCCAATGAGGACGGGATTGTTCTTCGTTCGGCGATTAAGCACCTGCATGCACCGCCGAATCTCTTCGTCTCTGCCTATGACGGGGTCAAGCTTTCCCTTGCGGGCCATCTGCAAAAGGTCAATTCCGTAACGTTCCAGTGCCCGATATTTCTCTTCAGGACTCTGGTCGGTTATCTTTTCTGTGCCGCGGATTTCCTTAAGCGCCTTTTCAATCTGTTCAGATGTTACTGAGTTAAGACTTAGAATCTCTTTTGCGTCGCTGCTTACGGAAGTTAGTGACAGCAAAAGGTGCTCGACACTCAGATATTCATCCTGCATTTTATCGGCGCGGTTTTGTGCGTCGAGAACGACCTGGGTAAAGGCAGGGTCGGGCATAATCTGGTTGCTTTGTCCTTGAGGTAAGCGAGCTAATTCGCTCTCGGCCATTTCCTTAATGCGTGAGACATTTGCGCCGATTTTCTTCAGGACCATCGCTACAAAGTCATTATCATCGCTGCAAAGAGCGCTTAATATATGCACCGGCGAGACGACCGTGTGCGATTTGGCCATCGCTATTTGTTGAGCGGTTGCCAACGCCTCCTGGGCTTTCAATGTGAATTTGTCGAATTTCATGGTCAAAATCCCTATCTTGTGTCAAAAGGACACCAGTTGCCGTAGAACCTACAATATATAATAGCAAAGAACGTGCCCAAACAAGAAGTAATTGTAAATAAAGTAATAGAAAAGGATTACAATTTAGGGAAGATTTTTTAATCGTGCCAATATGGCAGGTTGTTACCCGCTTTTTACCTTGGGTTTTTTTCTTTTGTATTTAATGGTTTGCTTCAGTTGCTGATCTCATGGAGGCCCCGGCGAGGGAGCTTAATTATCTTGCAAAATCAGCAGCTCGGCTATAAATTTTATCAGGTGTTTTTCTGATCTTATTTTTTTCAAGAAACCACAACTTGATTGGGTATCTGACCAGGAGAAGATTTTTCATTTATTTGCGCCCGTAGCTCAGTTGGATAGAGCAACGGATTTCTAATCCGTAGGTCGCAGGTTCGAGTCCTGCCGGGCGTGCTTTGTCAGTTTTGGGGTGGGTGATTGACAGTCTGTGCGTCAACTTGTTATGTTATGGCTGTTGACAGAGGCGGCGTAGCTCAGTTGGTTAGAGCATGGGATTCATAAGCCCAGGGTCGTCGGTTCGAGTCCGACCGCCGCTATTTTCGTGAATCGTGCATAGTGATTCGTGAATCTTAAACGGGCCACGAGTCACGAACGACGAAACACGAGTTATGCCCCCATCGTCTAGTGGCCTAGGATATCAGGTTCTCATCCTGGAGACAGGGGTTCGACTCCCCTTGGGGGTAGTGCCGGTTTTACCGGCACAGAGCAGTAGAGAGTAGATAGTTGAAAGTAGAGCAAAACTGCACCTGTTACCGAATGTAGGTGTACAGGTAAACCTTGAGAAAATTGCTCTCTACTGCGGTCTACTGTTCTACTTTCAAATGAAGGCAAAAATAGAGCAGGTGAATAGTAGATAATAGAAAGTAGAGCGAAAAAAGAAAATCGGTGAGATGATTTTGTGTAGAATTGAAGCTCAAGACATATTCACCTGCGGTCTCCTCTCTACTATCTACTTTCATACTCAAGGTATTGTAAATTGCCAATGAGTTTTGTATTTGAAAAACTTGTGGTTTATCAGAAGGCAATTGATCTTGCAGATAGAATTGCGACAAAGACTGAACAGTTTCCTCGTGGCTATGATTTTTTGGCTGACCAACTCAACAGAGCTGTATTATCAATAGCCGCAAATATCGCTGAAGGCAATGGGCGATTTACAAAGGCGGATCGTAAAAATTTCTTTATTATTGCACGAGGTAGTATTCAGGAGTGTGTGCCGTTGCTGGAGTTGGCATACAGGAGGGAGTTGATTGCTAAAACCGGTCACGAGCAACTTCGCCGAGACTTGGAAGAAGTCGCAAAAATGCTAAGCGGATTAATCAACGGCTTGGTGAACCGACAAAAATAGAGCAGTTGAGCATTTGAGCAGGTGAATAGTTGAGCGGTAAAAAAAACATGAGTGCTCAAATGCGGTCAACTTTCTACTGCTTCACTGTTCAATAATTACTACTAGCAGAAAACAAAAGTAGTTGAACAGGTGATAACTTAGTCGATAGTCGTTAGTTGATAATCTTAAGTTTCCCTTTTAAGAAATGAATGAAGGCAAGTTTATCAATGAAATAATAAAGGCAAGAGAGAAATCTGTTGATTTCTTCTCCCCGAAGAGAAAAAAAGACCGCGAAGTGTGGGTTGTAGAGAAATTTTTGAAAAACCTTGGAATCCCCTTCAACAAAGAAGAGGTTAAATATCATAATGAGGAACCCATTGATATTACTTTTCGAAGTGCAAAGTTCCAAGTTAAAGAAATACAAGAAAAAGGTCGTAAGAGGCATAAGGAATTTAAAGATTCTTTGAGAAAAGCACGATGTGCAAAAAAAGTTTCTGACCTCTTCACATCTAGTACTCCTCAAGAAATTACCCTCCAAGAAATAGTAAACCTAATGCGGGAAAAACTAAAATTGTACATAATAGATTCTGCAGAAGTAAAAAATATAGATGTACTATTTTATGAAAATATCGGCCATTGGGGAATTTCAAGTATTGAATATGTCTTGCCAGATGAGTGGAAGAAATGGCGTTCGGTATCAATAGTTGGGAATGGTGGAGTATGTTTCATCTTTTGTGCCAGAGAAAATGCTCCAGATTTCATCAGAGCGAACGTCGGGAAATTATTCAGAAAAGAGAACTCCTTTTCGACCAATGAAGAAGAATATGACAACAGATGAAACAATAAATAAATCAGACGAGAAATTTATGAAGCTTGCGATTGAGCAGGCCAATATTGCCGAGGAAAATGGCGATGTTCCGATTGGGGCGGTAATCGTCCATAAAAATCAAATCATCGCAAAGGCATATAATCAGCGAGAGCAACTTAAAGATCCCACAGCACATGCAGAAATCATTGCACTGACACAGGCGGCGGAATTCCTACAGAGCTGGCGGCTGAACGGCTGCACGATGTATGTGACATTAGAGCCTTGCCCTATGTGTGCGGGGGCATTGGTACTAAGCAGAATGGATAGATTAGTGTATGGCTGTGACGACCAAAAAACAGGCGCGGTAAAAAGTCTGTATAACATCGTGACAGATGGCCGGCTGAATCATCGGCTGGAGGTGACGAGCGGCGTTCTGGCTGACGAATGTGTCAAGCTTTTGCAGGATTTCTTCCAAAAAAAACGCCTAAACAAAGACGACTTGAAAAATAATTCGTTGAATTTTCCGTTTTGAGATTGCTTTGTAGAAAAGATTAGATGTCATTTCGACCGAAGCCCCCGTTCTTGCTTTCGCAAGAAAGCACTGGGGCGAGGCGGAGAAATCTATTAGTAGCAGATTTCTCGACTCACATTCGGTTCGCTCGAAATGACAACATACATAGTTTTCTATAAAACATTTTAAAATTCAAAAATATTATGGAAGGCCCCTTATGCCTTACCGTCAGAAAAAGGTTGTGGTAATCGGAGCAGGTTCTGTCGGCACAGCGTACATATATGCCTTGCTGCCGACCGGAGTGGCTGGAGAAATCGCGCTTATAGATATCGACCCAAATCGAGTCGAGGGCGAGGTTCTCGACCTGTCACATGGTTTGCCTTTCATACCACCGGTAAAGATTAAAAAGGGTGATTATTCCGACTGCGCCGACGCCGACATCATTGTAGTTACAGCCGGTGCAAAACAGCAGCCGGGCCAGAGTCGTTTGGATTTGATACAAAAAAACGCTCAAATAGTCAGGTCGATTTGTCACGAGATTTCAAAACAGGACTGCTCAGCTGTGTTTGTGATGGTGACAAATCCGGTTGACGCTCTGACTTACGTGGCCTTGAAAGAACTTAAATGGAATTACCAGCGTGTCATAGGCTCGGGCACAGTATTGGATAGCGCAAGGTTAAAGTATCTGCTCAGCCAACATTGCAAGATCGATGCCCGTAACGTTCACGCATACATTCTCGGCGAGCACGGCGATAGTGAAGTTGCAGCCTGGAGCATGAGCCATATTGCGGGTGTGTCTCTACGGGATTACTGTAAGATATGCAGGGCATGTGATTACAGCGAACACCATCGCAGGATTGCTGAGGAGGTTCGCAACTCCGCTTATCACATAATCGGCTACAAAGGCTCGACATATTATGGTATTGGATTGTCACTTGTCCGTATTACCGAAACTATCTTGCGAAATGAGCACAGCATACTGACTGTATCGAGCTTTTTGGATGGTCAATATGGAATTAAAGATGTCTGCCTTAGCGTGCCGTGCGTCGTAGGCGATACCGGCGTCAAGATGACAATTGACGCAGAGTTGGCTGCTGATGAGCTGCATGCTCTGCGGGCTTCTGCGCAGACAATCAGAGAAGTGCTCGAAAAAATTAAGGGCTAACCCACAAAAGTTTAGCTATGCGACTTGATTGACCTTCATCGATGGACTGAAGCCATTCACACCGTCCTATAATAATATAGACAGCGATTTTTCGTAGCGGAGGCGGTTGCAAATAATCTATAAAATCGGTAAAGTATCAGAGCTCAAAGTTCCAATACATAAACGACAATAAACGAAGAAGAACAAAGCGTGTTGGAGCTAAATCCGTCCGAGTAGTTCGCGGTTTCGTTGCTTACAATGATGGTAGGCACCACTAGCAAAGTCGGCAGTACGGCAAAGTGGTTAGCCATAGGAACAAGCGGACGGTTATTGTGGCGTTGGCCAGGAAGTTTTTATTGGATCGCATATAGGCTGTTGAAATACCAGGCGGTTTATCGTTCTTCGCTAGTGGGAAAGACCGTGGCTATATATTGAGTGAATATGAATTTATAAGCATAATTGGAAGGGAATTTCATGAGTCACCTGAGAATGGTGAGGATTTTTTTGCCTGTCATTGTCGCAGTTATTCTGACCGCAATCGTGGCCGGGATTATTTTTATAGTAAGCGCGGGCCCGGCTGATGAGGAGAAGGTCAATTTCAGGCTCAGGCTTGAGAAGGGTCAGAAATATTATATGAAAACGGTCAACGAACAGAAAATCTCTCAGACTGTTATGGGTCAGCCTCAGAATATTGAGCAAACTACCGGCATTGGAATAAACTTTGATGTCAATGATGTAGATGACCATGGCAATATGGATTTCATCTGCACGTATGTTTGGACGCAATTCGGTCAGAAAGGACCGATGGGCGTCATAGAGTATGATTCATCAAAGAAGGATGTGTCTGTACCACCATCGGCGCTTGGTTACGTGGCCCTTATCGGAGAAGGATATTCGCTGAAGCTGACGCCTACGGCATACGTCTTATCAATTGGGGGCCTCGAAAAAATGAGTGAGAACATCCGCAAGAAACTGCCGCAAGGCTCTATGGTGGATGAGATTATGGTGAGCTTGCGGCAGTACATAACTGACAGTGCCATAAGGCATTTCACTCAGGGCGCAATGGGAATATATCCTGATAATCCGGTAGCCGTTGGCGATACGTGGACGAAAAGAGTCGATCTATTCAAAGGCGTAGCGATGAGCATTGAAAGCAATCTTACTTTGAAAGAGCGAAAAGACGACGTTGCGACGCTTGAAGTTACCTCCAAGATTGAGCCGATCCCTAATGTAGAACCGGCAGTTGTGGGTTCTATGAAGATGACGCACAAGCTCTCCGGAACGCAGAAGGGCCTTATGTATGTGCAGGAGTCAACCGGCCTAATCACAAAAAGCAAGGTCGAGCAGGATATTTCCGGCGAGATGACCGTAATCAACAAGATGGAGCCACCACAGGAGTTGACTATTCCTACTATGATAAAGGGCGTTGTAACCACCGAGATGACAGAGCGAAAGGAGTAAGTGCTCAGAAAAACCTACCTGTTTATCTCTGACTGTTTCTTACATTGTTCGAGAGTCTTCTTCACGTGCCAGCGGACAAAATGTGGGGCGCCACAGAGTAAATAGATGGCAATTGCCAGTACTATCAGAAGGCTCAAGACTCTTTCGGTAATCCATTGCCCATATACAGTTGTTAATTGGGAGTGTGTGTAGCTTATGTACTGTATAATAAAATATGGTACTTGGAACAGAACCAGGTAAAGGCCGTATAGGCCGCCTGCGATACATACCAACCGAAAAGCCACAGGCAGCCAGTGCATTTGCGAATCTTGCTTGTTTAGGTCATCTTCACCTGCAATTCGTTTGGCTAACTGCTCTCGTTTGTACACGAAGACGTAGAGCAGTATTACTATACATAGACAAAGCGCCACAGCCCATGCACCCGCTACCCAGAAGGACATCACGGAGGGCCTTATTTGCACGATCATAAAAACAGTTAGTAGCTGAGGAGCTATTCGCAGCGCAAAGAAAATGCCGATAGCTGCAAGTGCAAGTTTGGCGAAAGAGTGTATTCTATTCATTTGTTTTCCCCTGTGAAGTTGTATTGACAGAATCTGGGATACTTTCTGGCTTTGTATTAGAGTCTGCTGTCGCCGTGTGCCTAACCTGCCAGCGGACGAGATGTGGTGCGCCGCAGATAAGGTATATAGCCAGAAGTACTTTTAGAAAGCCGTATATATTCCTATACCACTGTGGATAGGACAGCCTAAGGATTCTGGGGATGCTTTTGAATGCAATTATGTCACTGACCGCAGGGCGGATAAGAAGGAAAACCTTTAAGATTTTGACTAGATCCTGCATGGAGCCAACTAAAAGCATCAGGCCGGTGAATAGAAGACCTATGCGGAGCGATTTTACTAGCCAAACCCGCGCATCTGCCGGATCCAGAACCTGGCCTGGCCCGGCTATCTTCTGAGACAGGCGTGTGTTTTTGAAAACGAGAAAATAGACGACAGATGCGGCGAGAACCGTAAAAGCTGAGAGGGACAGTACCTCCGTCAGTACCGGCAGAGCCGTGCCTTTGGACACATAATGGCCCGGATAATAGCCATACGCAATGACCAAGCCGTGGATGCCGAGGACCGTCAGGATGCTCTTGGCCAGTATCTGCATCTTTGTCATTTTGGACTTCTCCGCGTATGAGACGTGCTGATTATGTTCTTTCTGTGAATCTGTTCTGTCAAGAAAAAAAGGAAAAAAGGGTTGATTCAGCAGAGTTTATTGGCTATATTTCTGCGAATGGAATGCCCTGTCGCATGGGGCCGATTTTAGATTGATTATTGAGTATTTAATATTGACTATTGGTAGCCGGTAAATAGTCGATTGAAAATAGTAAATAGTCAATGCTTTTGGGGTCGGCAGAATCACGGCGTGGCTGACTCAAGCCTCCGACAGGGCCAAGCCAGGCTGAGACTCTTGGAGCCTCCGTGACAAACAAGAAGGCGAAAAACTTAAAGCTAAAAAGTTAAAACTAAGGAACTCAATAGTTTTTCGTTTTTAACTTTTAGTTTTCAATTTCTGTTACCCGGTGGTGTAATGGTAACACATGAGGTTTTGGTCCTCATATTCCAGGTTCGAATCCTGGCCGGGTAGCTTTGGTAAATCAAAAATTAAAATGCAAAAAGTAAAAATCAAGAGTCGGAGCTAATGTCTGAAAGAGCGGCAATAATTCTGGCAGCGGGCGTCAGTACCAGAATGAACACACAAATGCCGAAGGTGCTACACGAGGTATGCGGAAGACCTATGCTGGCATATGTTCTCGATGCTTGTCGGCAAGTCGATGTGAGCAAGATATTTGTTGTTGTGGGCTTTGGTGCTGAACAGGTCAGGAAGTGTTTCCATGACGTCCAGGACTTGGTATGGATTGAGCAGACTGAGCAACTTGGAACGGCACACGCTGTCTTATGTTGTAGGGAGTATCTTAAAGATTTCGCGGGCGAGACTCTTATTTTATGTGGTGATGGGCCTCTGATCAGGGCCAGAACCTTGAAGTTACTGATAGAAAAACATAGAGCGGAACAGGCCGCAGCGACATTAGCAACAGCTGTCCTGGAAGATCCCACCGGCTATGGTCGCATCATCCGTGACGTATACGGCAATATCCAGGGAATTGTGGAAGATGGTGACTGTGCACGCGAGCAGCTCGCCATCAAAGAGGTCAATCCGAGCTATTATCTATTCAATAATAAAATTTTGTTCGAAGCCTTAGAAAACGTAAAGCCCGACAACGTTAAGGGTGAATATTATCTGACGGATGCGCTGTCGGGCATCATTACCACTGGCCACAAAGTTGTAGCTATAACGGCGGTTCGGCCAGAAGAGGCTATGGGCGTCAACAGTAGATCAGAGCTAAGTGTCGCAAGCAAGATTATGCAGCGAAGAATACAGCAGGAGCTGATGGACCATGGTGTAACTATTGTTGACCCAGACAATACCTGGATTGACGCCAGAGCGCAGATCGGACAAGATACTGTGATTGAGCCATTCACGTATATTCACGGAGAGGTCAAAATCGGAAAGGCATGTCGAATTGGTCCATTCGCATTTCTTAGACATGGAACTGTGCTTGGCGATGATATCGTATTGGGAGTCTTTACCGAAATAAAGAACTCATCTCTCGCTGATGGCGTGCGAGCCAGGCACCATAGCTTCTTAGGCGATGCCACCATTGGAAGAAACGTCAACGTTGGTGCCGGTTCTATAACGGCGAATTTCGACGGTCAAAAGGTAAACCGGACCACTGTGGGCGACAATTGCTATATCGGTTCCGGAGCGATCCTCGTAGCACCGTTGATCCTGAAAGACGGATCTCACATCGCCGCAGGAACGGTCGTTTCACAAGAAAGCGTAAATGAGCTTGGAGCATCAGTCTCGGCAAGGCCAAGCCTTGACGGAAAGGCGGATAAGGATGTGTCTGAATGACAATTTGAAGATTTTTTCCGGCAGTAGTAACCTGTCATTGACTTCCGCGGTATGTAAGTACCTGCAGATACAGATTGGTGCAGCCAAAATCAGCAGATTTCCTGACGGAGAAAAGGCGATCAGAGTCGAAGATGATGTGCGTGGCAGAGATTGTTTTGTGGTGCAGTCTACATGTCGGCCGGTCGATGAAAACTTGTTAGAGCTTTTAATATATCTGGATTGTCTTCGCAGAGCCAGCGCCAGCCGGGTAACGGCAGTAATTCCATATTTTGGCTACGCCCGCCAGGACAGAAAGGACGAGGGGCGTGTACCTATTACCGCCAAGCTGGTTGCTAATTTGATATCGACCGCTGGCGCCAGCCGGGTTCTGGCTATAGACCTTCATGCGGCACAATTGCAGGGTTTCTTCGATATACCAGTAGACCACCTCAGTGGCGAGCTTGTTCTTAGCAAATATTTTCTTGACATGAAACTTTCTGATCTAACTGTGGTCTCACCGGATGTCGGGAACATGAAAACTGCCGCTATGTACGCTGCTCATCTCGGCGGAGATCTTGCGATTGTTTATAAAAAACGAGTTAGTGGCAGCGAAATTCAGGCCAGCCAAATGATTGGCCAGGTTCAAGGTAAAAACATTTTAATGTGTGACGATATTATTGCAACCGCAGGAACAGTATGCGGAGCTGCTACATTAGTCAAAAAGTACGGTGCCAAAAAGATATATGTCGGTGCAACGCATGGCGTCTTCGCACCTCAGGCACTGGAAAGGCTCGCCGAGGCACCGATTGATCAGATAGTTGTGACCGATACTATCCCGCTGAACGACCACGCCAGAAAGGTTGACCGAATCAAGGTTCTAAGTGTTGCAGCGATGCTGGGCGAAGCGATAAAGAGGATTCACAGAAACGAGTCGATCAGTAATATGTTCGGCTGATTGTAATAGAACTGGATATCTGTTGATACTGAGAGAAACGCTGTATGGTTCATTGTTTATTAGTTTGTAGGTGAGGCTTTTATGGTGAAGACACTTGTGTTGGAAGCGATGATTCGTGAGCAAACGGGCTCCAAGGCTGCGGTTCGGCTGCGTAAAAAGGGTCGAATACCAGCTATTATTTATGGACACAAGAAACAACCTTTGGCCATCTCTTTGGACGCCCATGACTTTACCGAAGGACTGCATCATGGACATCGACTAATGGACATAAAGGTCGGCAAGAGCACGGAAAAGATGATTGTCAAAGATATACAATACGACCATCTTGGCCGGAACCTTATCCATGTTGATCTTATGCGGGTTAATATCGCTGAGAAAATCAAGGTGACGGTTCCCGTTGAACTCAAGGGTACTGCCACGGCCAAAGGCACACACGAGGGTGGCATTATCGAAGGGCACGCAGATCACCTGGAAGTTGAGTGCCGTGCAACTGATATACCTGAAGTTATTGTGGTCTCGGTTAAAGATGTAGGTGTGAGTGACGCATTACATGCTAAAGACATTGAGCTTCCTGACGGTGTCAAACTCGTCAGCTCACCGGATACCTTGCTTGTGACCTGTCATTTGGTTGCTGCAGCCAAGACCACTGAGCAGCTTGAGGAAGAGGCGCCGCTTGCGCCTGAGGTAATAACCGAGGCCAAGGAGTCTGAACAGGAAAAATCGCAGGAGCAAGACCAGTAAGCCATATTAGGCCGGGATACTGTGATGGCACAAACAAAGATGGTTGTTGGCCTTGGCAATCCGGGTGCCGCGTATGCTCAGACACGGCACAACATGGGCTTTAAGGTCGTGGACTTGTTGGCTACGACGCTGGCGATGAAGCTGACAAAAAGAAGATTTGGTGCTCGGTCAGGTCTCGGCGAGTTTGCAGGTAAGACATTGATATTATTAAAGCCCTGGCAGTTTATGAATCGAAGCGGCCAGGCGGTCGAGTTAGCCGTAAATTTTTACAAACTGAAACTTGGTGACTTGATGGTAGTGACTGATGACATTGCTCTTGAGCCGGGCAGGATTCGTATAAGAGCCAAAGGCTCAGCCGGTGGCCATAATGGTCTTGCGGATATTATCGAGAAACTTGGTGCAAATACGTTTGCTCGTTGTCGAGTAGGTATCGGCTCATGCTTCAACGAAGACTCTGTTGACTATGTTCTTGGTGAGCCAACAACGGCAGAAAAGCAACTGATAGCCGGAGCAATTGAAAGAGCAAAAGACGCTATACTTTGCTGGGTAGAATCCGGCATAAATGAGGCAATGAATAGATTCAACACCAAATTGCCCGACTCTGAGTGATGACCGAAAGTCGGAAATTAGAAAATCAATAGGAGGTAACTTGCCTTGGAGACTGTTACAAAGAAATTGTACGAAGCTATGTTTCTTGTTGATTCTGCTTTAGCAGCGCAGGACTGGGATGCAATTCTTGATACTATCAAGAGCATACTGGAAAGAGACGAGGCTGAGATTGTCTCACTGCGAAAGTGGGCCGAGAGGAAGCTTGCATATCCGATCGACCACAAAAGCCGTGGCACATATATTCTTTGCTATTTTCGGGCCGATGGTTCAAGGATACGAAATATTGAAAGAACTGTACAGCTTTCGGAACGCATTATGCGTGTTCTGATTCTAAATGCGGAAGATCGGCCGTTGGAAAATATGGAAAAAGAAAATGTAGCGGTGCAAGTAAAGGCAGGTGACGCAATAGAGGCCAAGGAGCAGAAAGACACTACTCGTATCGGCGAAGCGTCGAGCCGTAGCCAGATAGAACAGACTGTACAAAAAGAAGCTGCAGCGTCGCAAGAAACTGCTGAAGAGCAGATAGACAAGCCATCAATGGACGATTAGCTTTCTTTGCATCAGCAGAGCTTGTCATGTGTGGATGGATGTAACCTGAATCGCAGAACGTAACTTCGCTGCAGTCGATTTCGGTTGAAGGATATAAGATTGGCCAAATAGGGAGATGAATTATGGCGGGCTTTAATAAAGTGTTGCTAATGGGTAATCTGACTCGTGACCCCCAGCTATCATACACGCCGAGCCAGACGCCGGTTGTTGATTTCGGGCTGGCGACGAACAGAAGATGGACTGGACAAAACGGAACTCAACGGGAGGAGACTTGCTTTGTCGATTGCAGAGCGTTTGGAAGACTGGCTGAGAACATAAACAAGTATATGACCAAGGGAAGGCCAATTTTTATCGAAGGTAGGCTTTCGTTCGATACCTGGACAGCTCAAGACGGCACCAAACGTAGTAAACACAGAGTTACAGTAGAGAACTTTCAGTTCCTGCCCGGCACACAAGCTATTAACACAGGACAGGATCAGCAGAATGCAACTACAGACTCCGGCCCACAACAGCAGCCGGGCGATGATGATATTCCATTTTGAAATTTGTGCCTTCTTATTCTAACATAAGCAATAATATGCGAGGCAGAATATGGCAATAAAACAGAGAGTAAGAAAATCAGGTTTTACAGGTGCTCGTGAACAGACACAATGTCGTTTCTGCAGAAGTGGCGTTAAGTACGTTGACTACAAAGACATTGAGACCCTGCAGAAGCTTTTAACCAATCGCGGCAAGATATATTCGCGTAAGCGCAGCGGCAACTGTGCTACCTGCCAAAGGAAAGCCAAAAAGGCAATCAAACGCGCCAGATTCATGGCACTACTGCCGTTCAGTATATGATTCGGAACCTGTGACCTGATTACGATTCATGAGGTGCAAGATATGGATCCAGTTGAATATTTACAAGATAAGGAAATAGATGTCTCTAACCCTTCGGCAGTGAGTTCAGGACTGAAATGTGGGAGAAAATGTACAAGGGGACAAAAATGTCTAAAGGGATGAAAGTTTTACTTCGTGAGGATGTCGGGCAACTTGGTTGGCTTGGAGATGTTGTAGAAGTCAGGGAGGGATATGCAAGAAATTACCTGCTGCCGCAGGGTTTGGCAGCAGTCGCCAGCGAGGCGAACATAAAGGCTATAGCCAAAGAAAAGGCTAATCGCGCTGAGCATCGGATAAAGGAGTATAGCAGGCTTCAGGAGGCAGCAAAGGCGGTAGATGGAGCAGAAGCTGTCTTGGCAGTCAGGGCCAACGAACAGGGTGTACTATTTGGCTCAATTGCTGAAAAACAGATAGCGGCTAATCTTCGTGAGCAGGGCTTCGAAGTTGCTGACGAAGTAGTGCAATTGCCTGAGCATATCAAGCACATTGGGAGTCATTCTGTGGAGCTTAAGTTCACAGCAGATATAATCTCAACTGTCACCGTAGTTGTTGTTCCCGACGGCCAGAGCCTAGAGTCCCTGGATGAATCGAAGCAGGAAGAGGCGGCAAAAGAGGATGGGTAATATACCGGGGACTTTCATGTTTATAGTACTATGCTATGAAGTAAGTTTTTTGTTTGTGGAAACCTGAGTGGCGGATGTAATTGCCTTAATAAGCGTTAGCGAGATTTAAAGAAATTGCCATTTTAGCATGCCAATTTCTCACCTGCCTTGTATGCCTTGAGTAGGCTCCTCTTATCAGGCGTCGAATCAGGTGTTTGGGCTACGGTTCCGAAATAAAGTGATTTTTGGACTTCTGCCCCCATACACTTGGCCATTATTTTAAGTGCGGTCATCGGTGCTCGAATAAGAATTCTTCCAAGCCAGGCTGGACAGGCAGTAGATGTGACAGTTACAGCTTTTTTGTTTGGTTTTTTGATTCGAATTTTAGGCCAGCATTTCGCCTGCCAGGGCCAATAGGCGTATACCAGCAATCTCTCGAGGAAGCGTTTGGTTGTAGCTGTTACGTTGAAAAAGTTGACTGGTGAACCGAGAACTAAACCGTCCGCGGCTTCAACTTCCTGCAGAATCTCATCCATATCGTTGTTGTGTATGCATTTGCCTCTGGAACCAACGTCTTTTTCCTGCGTGCACTTTCTGCAGTTGGTGCAGAACTCAATGTGCTTGTCGATGAGATATATCTTTTTGGTTTGTGCACCGTGTGCCTCGGCTCCTCGCAGGATTTGCGAAACCGCGGTGTCTATGACCCCATTCTTCCGGTAGCTACCTACAATACCCAGTATTTTCCTGGCCGTGATATTGCCCGGGACATTTATTAACTTGTAAATACATCTTGTTTGTTCTTCAGCATCTGTACTTCACAAGAATATCGGACTTCTCGATAACTGTGAATTTCATAAAAATCGCCGGCAGCGCTCTGTCCGTTCGCTAATGGGCTTGGATTTGAACTATGCCCTTCTGGCTACGGCTCGACGCTTCGCCGAGACGAGTAAAATTCGCTCAGGCATGAAAAACAACGCTAAAGCTGCGAACTGAGCATTTGTAAGGCTGTCGTTGATCGGGAATTATAACAAGTGTTTGACTGCCGAGAAGCCAGTATGTAAAATGCCGCATAAAATTGAAACCGGCAGTAAGGATTGATGGTTTCTGTGTGGGACCGCGTAGCATCAGATATGATGGAGCGAGCTGATTATGGCACGTGAGGATGGAGTTGTAACGGCCACTGCGGCTGCAAGAGGTGCGTTAACCAATCGCAGTATGCCCGAGTCACTGGCGGCTGAGGCCGCTGTGCTTGGTTCAATGGTAATCGACCCAGCCTGTATAGGCCAGGTCATTGAGCTACTGGACAGAAACGCCTTTTACCGCGTTGAGCATCAAATGATATTCGAGGCGGTTATTGCCCTCTACGAGAAAAACAGGCCCGACGCCATCGATGGGGTACTTGTCCGTGACGAGCTTGAGAAACGCAATCAAATCGAGGCAATCGGCGGCGTCGAGTATCTCGCCAAGGTCATAGAATCCGTCCCTTCTTCTGCAAATGTTATGTACTACGCCGGCATTGTCAAAGACAAGCATCTTCTGCGCGATACTATAGCTGCAGCCACTGAGATACTCAACGACGCATACGATGAGGCAGGCGACACGAGCGAAAAACTTGACGAGGCAGAGCGCAGGATATTTGCCGTCACAGACAAAAAAATGACTGGCGCGGCTGTTGCACTTGATGATTTGATTACACGCGTTTATGAGCTGATAGAGAGGCGCGAAGGAAGCCATGTCACGGGTTTGGCAACGGGCTACTATGAACTTGACGATTTGACCTGTGGTTTGCAGAACAGCGAGATGATAATCATCGCTGGCAGACCCAGCATGGGAAAGACTAGCCTGGCACTAAATATTGTTGAACATATTGGCGTTGTAGAGAAGATTCCAGTGGCGATATTTTCTCTGGAGATGGGCAGACAGCAATTGGCAGAGAGGTTTCTTTGTAGTCACAGCGCCATCGATGCTCAGTTGGTCAGGAAAGGAATGCTCAGCACCGAGCATTACCAGAAGCTGGTTGAGTCCTGTGGGGCGATCTCTGATGCACCAATTTATATTGATGATGCTTCAACGTTAACTCCTCTGGAAGTCCGCGCAAAGGCCAGAAGACTCAAGAGTATGCAAAACATCAAATGCATCATCGTGGACTATCTGCAGTTGATGCATTTGGGCTCCAGCAGAGTTGAGTCCCGTCAGCAGGAAATCGCAGCAATTTCGAGATACCTCAAGGCGCTGGCCGGGGAGCTGAACATTCCCGTTGTAGTCCTCAGTCAGTTGAATCGATCTCCCGAAGGCAGAGAAGGTCATCGGCCAAGAATGAGTGACCTGCGTGAGAGCGGTAGCATAGAGCAGGATGCTGATGTTGTGATGCTATTGCACCGTGAGGACTATTACCGCCGTGGCGAAGATGATTATCAGCCGGACAGCACTGCCGAACTGATAATAGCCAAGCAGCGTAATGGGCCCACCGGTACTGTCAAGCTGACCTTCAGAGAAAGGTGTACGCGTTTCGAGAATGCCAATGCCTCTGTAGTAGAAGAGCAAGCTGTGCCGTTTTAGTTCGCCTCTATTGGGTCCAGTTCAATTAATAGGATACCAGATGCGGGATGCGATTTTTGTGGTTTTTATATCGTTTTTGCTTGTTGGCTCAGCTTGCGCATCTATTCAGGAGAACCGCATAGCAACCGGAAGTACTTCTAACGCTTTGGATATATCGACACAAACAGAGCAGATAGAGCCGTCAATTGTGGATAGCAACCGGACAGACATAGTCAAGGCGATCAATTTTATCGGCAATCGCAAGTTTACCGACAAGGTTCTACGCCAGCGGTTGAGCTTCAAGCTGGGTGATCGGCTCGATCCGTATCTGGCAGATGATGGTCGACAGACCGTTATTGAGGTTTATCGTAAGATCGGGTATGCCTTTGTTGAGGTTGATCTTGATTACGAGCAGTTATCGCAGGGTAGGCTGCTTTACCTTGTGAAGGAGGGCCCGAGGATCAAGATAAGAGACGTTAACTTTGTCGGTAATAAGGCTATGCGTACCCGTACACTTGAGAAGCTGATAAAGACAAAGGAAAAGAAGTGGCTGTACTGGCCGTTTTATTACACTGAAGACGCTGTTGAAGAAGATTTGGAAAAATTGCGTCAGCGCTATTACGAACATGGCTACCTTAATAACAGCATAAAAGCCAAGAAGGAATTTACTACAGATAAAAGCAAAGTAAGTGTCACTTTCATCATTGATGAAGGCCCCACATATCATGTCGGCAAAATAATATTCGTGGGCAATAAATACTTTGATGATACAAAGCTGCAATCAGAGGTGGAGTTAAAGCAGGGACAGGTTTATCTGAAAGAGAAAGCTGATTCAGATGCCGAGCGATTTACAAAGATTTATCGTGAGCATGGTTTCGTTGACGCCGAGGTCTTGCAGAAGCCCCAATTTGTTCTTGAGACCGATGTTAGTGTTGTTGATGTTAAGTTTGAGATTAGCGAGGGCAGGCAGTTTCGGATCGGACAAATCGATATAACCGGCAACGAACGGACACGCGATAAAGTCGTGCGGCGCATCCTCGACGAGTACGATTTTACGCCGGGCCAGTTGTACAATGCCGATATGGCACCCAAAGAGGGAGGGGGAAAGTTAGAGAGTTACGTCAAAAGAATAACTTTGGCTGACGAAGTAATAATCAGACCTGTCGAGCCCGACAGTAACGATCCTAATCAGAAGGATGTCAGAGTAGACATCACTGAAGGAATGACCGGTATGATAATGCCAGGCGTAGGGGTCAGTAGTGATAGTGGTGTGATTGGTAGATTGGTTTATCAGCAGCGAAATTTCGACATTACAGACTGGCCTGATAGTTTTAGTGAACTTATTACCATGAAGGCCTTCAGAGGAGCCGGGCAGACTATGAGAATTTCGCTTGAGCCGGGGACCGAAGTCAGCCAGTATTCGGTCAACTTCAGCGATCCATATTTCCGTGACAGGCCGATACAACTGGATGTAGCCGGGTCAAGCTGGGGAAGGTGGAGGGAAAGTTATGACGAGCAGAGACTCAGGGGCTATGTTGGGCTTGAAAAGCGCCGTAAAGAGCGTTGGCGAAGAAGCATTGGATTTCGAGCTGAAAATGTGGACGTTCAGAGTCTCGATTCTGACGCGCCGCAGGAGATCATAGATGTTGCAGGTAACAACGCGTTTTTTGGTGCCAAGCTTGAAACCGGAAAAACTGTGGTCGATAACCGGTTCAATCCGAGTTCAGGCTATAGTCTTAGCGCCAGTTATGAACAGTTAACCGGAGATCATACTTTTGGAATATTGACCGGAAATTATGTACGTTACACACCACTCTATGAGGACGTCCTCAGACGCAAAACCGTTCTTTCGACCAAGCTTTTTGCAGCGACCACTACAAGTGATGCTCCACCTTTTGAGAAGTTTTATGCCGGTGGTACAGGTTCATACGGCATAAGAGGTTTTGAGTATCGGGGTGTAAGCACCAGGGGCTTGCAGACAGGTGTTGCCATCCCGCAGCGCATAGATCCAATAGGTAGTGATTGGATATTTTTGGCTAAGGCGGAGGTGACGGTACCTTTGATCGGAGATAATTTTGCGGGCTTATTATTCGTCGACAGCGGCACAATTGATACAGGCCCATATCGTGTCTCTATTGGTGCCGGCATACAGATATTGATACCGCAATGGTTTGGCCCGGTGCCGATGAGATTCGAGCTTGCTACTCCGCTTAGGAAAGACGAACTTGACGAAGTGCAAGTTTTTAGCTTCTCAGTAGGTACGCTGTATTGAAAAGTAAAAAAGGAAAGTGATAATAAGGAGTAATTATGAAAATCAGGACTGCTATTATTATTGGTTGCCTTGTGGGCATAGTTGTTTTGTCACTAGGTTACCAATATGGTTGGGCTGAATCAAATACTTCAGGTACATCGTTAAGAATTGGGATCGTCAGTGTTAGACAGGTCTTTGATAACTGTAAAAGAAACGTCCGGTACAGGACGAAAGCCATGGCAGAACAGAGCCAGATACGAAAGGAGCTGGAAAATCTAGCGAAAGAAGTTGAAGCTGAAGAAGCTGCGATGAAAACGTTAAAGCCTGGCACTAATGATTATCTGGAACAGATCCGGTCAATGCTGGACAAGCGCGCCCGACTTGATGCCCGGCAGGAGTACCTTAAACAGCAGCAAACATTCCAGCACAAGCAATGGACCGAGCAGCTCTACCAAGACGCTCTGCGGATAACAAAGGACGTGGCTAAGCAAAAGGGCCTGGAGTTGGTTTTTGAGAACACTGAGCCTCAGTTTCCTGTCACGGGTGAAGAGCTCATGCTGGCTATCAGTACACATAAGTTACTTTACAGCGAGGGCTGTGTCGACCTTACTGCTGAAGTAGTAGCTCAATTAGACAAAGAAGACGCAGAAAATCAAGAATGAACTTTGGCTCGGCTTGTAAAGGCAACTAAAACATTACGAAATATGCACGAGGGAAGTTTGCTCGACGATGCAACTGACTGTCGAACAATTAGCCAAGCACATCGGAGCTGAGTTGGTTGGTGGTCCTAATGATCGTAATATTCAAATAACCGATGTGTCGGCAATTAGAGCCGCTCGCGAGAATGATGTTACCTTCGTAAAGGATCAGAAGCATGCAGAAACGGTTGGTCAATCAGCCGCCGGGGCGGTGATTGTTGGCAGTCGGATCAAGGATTTGGCCAAGCTTCAGTTAGTAGTTAAGAATGTTGATGCTGCCTTGATAAGTGTGTTGAGTCTTTTCGCACCGATTTTGAAACGTTCCCCTGAAGGGATTGATCCAACCGCTAAAATCGGACAAAATGTTCAGATAGGCCGAGGCGTGTCGATCGGTGCGTACGTAACAATCGACGAAAATGTTGAAATCGGCGAAAATAGCTCAGTTAGCAGTGGGTGCAGGATAGGCGAGAACTCAAGGATTGGCAGAAATTGCCGCCTTGATAGCAACGTCGTTGTTTATCATAATTGCACCTTGGGCAGCAACGTTATTGTTCAGGCCAACAGTACCATTGGCTCGATAGGTTTTGGATATGTGTTTATTGATGGTGCCCACCGACTTGTTCCGCACAACGGTGGCGTTGTAGTCGAGGATTTTGTTGAAATCGGGGCAAATTGTTGTATTGATAGGGCCAAATTCGGGAATACTAATACTGTTATTGGCGCTGGAACAAAAGTAGATAATCTCGTGCAGATTGCACATAATGTAGTGATTGGTAAATGCTGCCTAATATCCGGACAGGTCGGCGTTGCAGGTAGTTGCAGGATTGGAGATGGCGTTGTATTAGGTGGGCAGGTTGGCTTAGCAGATAATATAGAGATAGGAGCCGGCACAATGATAGGCGCTCAAGCCGGCGTAATGAGCAATGTCGGACCCAAGCAGAAGTTGGCCTGGACGCCTGCTGTCGATGTAAAAGAAGCAGCACGGTTGGTTGCACATATACTGCGTTTGCCGAAGCTTGCTTCGCAGGTCAAGCGCCTGACTAAAAGGGTGGAAAAACTTGAAACTGCAGAAAACCATAAAGGGTGAGGGAAAAATTAGCGGCAAAGGTATGTTTGGGGGTAAGGATGCGAGGGTTGTTTTTCGACCGGCTTCAGAGGATACCGGCGTCGTTTTTGTCCGAATTGACGGCCCAGAGCCGGTGCGCATCAGTGCCATTGCGCCTAATCTTGCCGAGCGCAGTCGTCGCACTACAATAAAGAAAGGCGATGTGAATATTGAGACTGTTGAGCATTGCCTGGCCGCGATTAGCGCGATGGAGATTGATAATGTGATCGTTGAGGTTGATGGCGTAGAATTGCCGGCCCCAGATTGCAGCAGTGCCGAGTATTTCAAGATACTAAAAAACATCGGTGTTGCTGAGCAAAATAGCAGTCGCAAGGAATTTGTTATAAATGAACCGATCACAGTTTCCGCCGGTAACGCGTCGATATATGCGCTTCCTAACATAGATGGTAGTCTCAACGTCACTTACGACCTGGATTACAATGGTCATACAGGTATTGGCAGGCAAACTTATAGCTGTCGGCTTGCCCCGGATGTCTTCGAGAAGAGTTTGGCACCGGCACGGACGTTTCTGCTTGAGGCTGAGGCAAGGCAATTTCAAGCACGAGGGATGGGAACACACCTTGGGCCTCGTGATGTTCTGGTTATCAACTCAGACGGTCCAATCAAGAATAGTTACAAGTTTCCCGATGAGTGTGCCAGACACAAGATTGTTGATTTAATTGGTGATCTTGCGCTTGTAGGTCGGCCTGTCTTCGGCAGGATCATAGCCCAAAAAAGCGGACACTCGCTAAACCAGCAGCTCGTAAGGAAACTCTATGAAGCGGCACAAAGGCTCGAACGTATTCAGAAGTTCGGCACAGATGCGGTTCTCGATATCCGTAGAATCCAGAAGATTCTGCCCCACAGATTTCCTTTCTTGCTCGTTGACAAGATCATCGAGATTCAAGGTGACACGCGAATTAAGGGGGTGAAAAACGTAACTTTCAATGAGCAGTTTTTCCAGGGGCACTTTCCAGGTACTCCGATTATGCCCGGCGTCCTTATCGTTGAGGCAATGGCACAGGTTTCGGGCTTACTATTTGCGCAAAGACTTGAGCACACAGGCCAGTTGGCGGTACTATTGAGCATGGATGGTGTGAAGTTGCGTAAAGCCGTTGTCCCTGGTGATCAGCTAATTCTTACAGCTGAGACGATAAGGATCAGGAGAAGGACTGCCCATTGTCAATGTAAGGCCCTGGTGGGCGATAAGGTCGTTGCCGAAGCACAGATTAAGTTTATGCTCGTTGACGATGAGAGAGTGTGACCAGGGTAGATGCTTAGTGTTTTCCTTTATAGGACGATTAAAAACAGGATGGCTCAAATACACCCCAGTGCTGTAGTCGAAACAGATGCGCAGTTGGATACCGACGTTACGGTTGGGCCGAACTGTGTTATTCGTAGTGGAGCATCGATTAGTTCCGGGACGGTCCTTATTGCCAATGTCATGATTGAAAAGAATGTCAGAATTGGCATGGACAACTACTTCTATCCTTATAGTGTAATTGGGGGCGTGCCACAGACACTCGGTTTGGGTCCGAATTCCAAGTTTGGAAAGCTTGTTATAGGTGACAGGAATGTCTTTCATGAGCAGGTGACAATTCATCCGAGCATTTACGAGGATTCGGTCACGAGAATAGGAAATGACAACTTACTTATGGTTGGTGTGCACATCGGTCACGACAGTATGCTTGAAGACAAGACTGTTATCACCAACTATACGCAGATAGGCGGGCACTGCAAGATAGAGACCGGTGCTTGGCTCAGTGGCATGGTTGCGATACACCAGTTTGTCACTATCGGCGAATGGAGCTACATAGCAGGATTTGCTGGTGTTAATCGGGATGTTCCACCTTTTCTTGTTGCAAGTGGACACTATCCAATGCGAGTTCGAGGCGTTAATCAGCGAGGTCTGGTACGAGCGGGGCTGGATGCGCAACAGCAAGAACGAATCTGCCAGGCGTACAGAAAGCTCTATCGTCGGGGAGGAGCGCTTCTGAAAAATGCAGAGGCGCTGGCTCAAGAAGATTGGCTCGATGAAAATGTCAGAGCAATGATTAATGCGATAATAAGAAGCAGTCAACATCGCTTTGGAAGGCACCTTGAAACATTAAGGCGCTAAAGGCGCGTATCTCGTGGATCATGAATCGTGAAGCGAGATGCAAGATACAAGATGAAAGATAAAAAAATACGTACCGCTGTTGTAGGTGCCGGCAAAATGGGCGCCATACACGCTAAAGTTTACAGTCAATTACCTGATAGCGAACTTGTCGCTGTGGTCGATGTTGACGTTAACAAGGCTCAGCAATTGTCACAGCAGTACAACTGTTCGGCCTATACAAATTGTGAGGATATCCTCGATAAGGTAGATGCGGTCACAATAGCAACTCCGACCGTGACGCATTTGAAGTTGGCAAAAGTATTTATCAAGAAAAGGATTCCTGTTCTGATTGAAAAGCCGCTTGCAGCGAGTGTAAGAGAAGGAAAAAGGATTGTGTCTTTGGCCCGAAGGAATAATGCTGTGGTAGCTGTGGGTCATTCGGAACGTTGTAATCCAGTAGTTCAGGCCATGAAGCGACTTAGTGTAGAACCGAAATTCATTGAGTCTCACCGTGTGAGTCCATATCCGTTCCGTTCGACCGATATTGGGGTAGTACTTGACGTGATGATTCACGATATAGATATCATCTTATCGCTGGCAGCAAGCAAGGTCAAAAAGGTTGACGCTGTGGGCGTTGGTGTGATTGATGAGGCTGAGGATATTTGTAACGCAAGACTTGTTTTTGAAAATGGCTGTATCGCGAATATCACTGCTTCGAGGCTCGCTTTGAGGACAGAGAGAAGAGTGAGGGTCTTTACCCGCCAGGCATATCTAAGCGTCGATTATCTTAAAAAGACGGGCATCATAATCAAGGCCGATCCAAACACCAATGTCGTCGAGTGGATAAAAAAGCATCGAGAGATGGGAGGTTTTGATTTAACAAGGGTAAATTGGCCTGATTTGTTGCACATTGAGCAGCTTGAGATAGATGATAAAGAACCGGTACGGCTGCAGCAGGAGGCCTTTTTGCGGGCGGTCAAAGATAAATCTTTTGCACCCGAGGTTAGCGCAGAGGAAGGCTTGGCGGCGCTTAGATGCGCGCAGAAAATTCTTGACCGTGTCAGAAAGCACAAATGGGATTGATTTCATTTTGAATTATAATACGGAATTTAGAAAACAGAATTCAGAATTCTAACTTCGGCATTCTTCCTTCTGATCACCTGCTTTTTTTAATTTTCCTGTCGCAAATCAGGCCCATCCCGCACTATATAGTGAGAACACGAATCCTTAGAGATTTTTCGAGGTACGCAGATGTCTGAGAGTGACACATATTATATTGAGCGTTGTTTGGATGGTCATCCGGACGATTTTCGTCATATTGTGCGGCGCTATCAGGCGGTTTTGCTTGCCCACCTGGCTGGCAAGTTGGGTAATAGAGAAGCCGCCGAAGAGGCTGCTCAGGAGAGTTTTGTAAGAGCCTATTTCGGCATGGAGAAGCTCAGGGAGCCACGAAAATTTTTCTCCTGGCTGCTCGGCATCGCTGACCATGTGGTGAAAGAGTGCCAAAGAAAAGAGCAGCTCCAACGCCAGCGAGAAATCGTCCGCTCATTCTCGCAGGAAGCTGTGAGCCCGGAACTCTCACAGGATTATGCTCTCGAATCGGCAATCGCTGAGCTGCCTGATGCGTACAGGAAGATTGTTCTGCTACGATATTACGGCGGACATTCCTGCAATAGGATAGCTGAGCGATTTGATATGCCTTTGGGTACAGTTACAAAAACATTATCACGAGCCTATGCCATGCTGCGTAAAACGCTGCAGCAGCAGGCAGAAGTATATGAGGTGTAAAAATGAACTGCGCAAAATGCAAAGAACTCTTAGTCGGATATATCGAAGGATTACTTGACGAATCTCAAAACCGTGCAGTCGCAGGGCACCTCAAGGATTGTGCTTCCTGCCGGGCGGAGACGGCTCAACTTAACGAGCTCCAAGACCGTCTGGTCACTAATGGCGAGGTGCTGGCTGGCAGCGATCTTGAAGACGGTGTGATGAACCAAATCATTCGGGAACAGAAAACTCGCTTGAAAGCGTCAAGCGAGGTTGGCAGAAAACAGAATATCTGGAGAGTAATCATGAAAAGCAGAATAACACAATTGGCCATCGCTGCCGCGATAATTATTGTGGTGTTTATTGGATTACATTCTATTGGCAATCCATTCGGAGCAACTGTAACCTTTGCTAAGGTAATCGAACCGATTCTCAATGCGCGAACGGTGGTTCTTGATTTCATTGTGGGCAGCGAAGAAACGGGGCCGGTTATGCACGACATTATCGTCGGGTCAAGAATCAGAAGAACATTTTCGAACATGGAAACCATCTTAATCCTCGATCTGGACAATGCCAAGATGCTTACACTGGGCCCTTCGGATAAAGGCGCGATATATATGGACATAAAGGGTCCTCTTCAGGAAGGAACCAGAAGCTACCTGGGTCTTGTCCGAGATATTGTCGCTAAAATAGAGGACAATCCTAATATACCCGTCCAGGAGCTTGGCGAGCGGGAGATTGATGGCCGTGAAGCTATCGGGTTCTATGTGAGCGATATAGAACTGACGATCTGGGCTGATCTTGAGACAGCCCTGCCGATACGCATCGAATTACTCCAGGGACAGACACAAACCATTATCAAAAATATCGAGTTTGATGTGCCGGTAGACGAATCGCTGGTTAGCATGGATGTGCCTGCAGGTTATACCTTGAACGAGGAGGAACAGGATTGGACTGAGTTCAACGAGCAGGATTTCATTGTTGTCCTGCGAGTTTGGGCCGAGTATGTACTCGGTGGAAGGTTCCCGGACAATATTAGCCTTGAAGATTTGATGAACCTGACTTCGCAGTTGACGAACATGGCTCCGCGTACCGAAGATGAAGCTGACCAGTTGGGCATGTCCGAAGAAGAACAAGCGCAGCTTGGTATGTCGTTTGGGCGAGGTTTTGTGTTCTTTCAACAACTTGAGCCGAGCGGTGCCGACTGGCACTATGTTGGAAAGGGTGTGGAATTTGGTGATGCTAGCACCGCAGTATTCTTGTATCGGCCGAAAGGCTCGGATACTTATCGTGTCATCTACGGCGACCTGCATGTTGAAGATTCGGCACCGGAGGATTTGCCAAAGTAGGCTCGTCCGGCGAGGGCGAAGTCGCGCTGTAGTTGGATGTGCTTAGAAAAAATAGTGTTTATTACATAAGCCGGGTTTTAAGCTCGGCTTTTTTGTTAGTTTCGGTGGCGAAACTGCGGGTTTGGATATCCGAATTCTTTTGATTAGGCTTCAGTCTATCAATTCCAAACCCTAACGCCCGGCGCAGCTTTTCCATCAGGTAATACCACGCGCATTATGAACTGATAATCTCCCCAGTCCTGATCAACCTTAATAAGCAGAAGATGCATTCCCTTTGTCAGTTTGACAGGATAGCTTTCCGAGTCAATTTCACATGCCCGGTAAACGTGCTCCGCGCCAAGTAGCTTGTGATCGAGCCACAGTTTGTAGCCGTCATCAGAGCCGACCCTTATCTCAACATCAACATCCTCTTCACATTCCAGCCAGCACGCTGAATAAGTCAGGACATCCTCTTGGCTATAATCCAGAGCAAGGGGACCGACCATAAAGAAATCTATTGTAGGGCCTGGTGACTTATATGGCTGCCATTTCACAATAGTGCCATCCGGCTTTGCTATTTCCATATCGGCAGCCGGGATATGGCCTATTTCGCCGCCAAAGTCCTTAAGGTAATCGGTATCGTAGCCTTGGTTATCAGGTCTTTCGCCTGGATTTGGAAATGGCCCGACGATTAACCAATTGACCACGAATCCATCATTACCCATCCAACGAGTGTCAATTGTATATGGTCCTGTTCTGCCAGTGGGAGCCTTGGCTGCTTCCTTCTTTTCCATTTCTAACATAATATCAATCTTCGTCTCAAAAACCGGTTTAGGTTTGGCAGCGGCTTCAATCTCCTCAGTACCTTCTGATTTGCTGCCGAGGGTTCCGCAGCCGACTACAAGCAAACAAATCGTCATCGTGAAGAATGTGATAGTTACTGTGCGCATCTTGGTCTCCTTCCAGAGCTTGCATAAAACACTTCATTATTGTACGAATCTCGTTGATATGTAATTTCGTGGTAAATGTCAAATGAAATCTCTGTTCCAAGACCAGAAACAAAAGGTCAATTTCTTAATGTGGCCTGCTCAAGTGACAGCATCTTTCTCTTGAGATATGTTGCACCTGGCGCAGAAAATCCGCCGAGCTTTCCATCGCTGCGGATCACCCGATGGCAAGGAATGATAAGCGGCAGTGGATTTGCCGCCAGTGCATTGCCTACGGCTCTGGCGGCATGCGTTCGGCCCAACTTGCTTGCCAATGCAGAATAGCTTATTGTTTGGCCGAATATGATATATCTGCAGGCTGTCAGAACCGAGCAAGCAAAATCACTAAGGCCATTCAAAGCAACCGGCATATTTATGTCAAACTCTATACAAGCACCTTCAAAATACGCAGCTATTTTTTCCTGAAGAGGCCTGAAAAAGCCTTTATCATACTTGGCAGTAACTTCGTTGCTGACCTTGATTCTGTTCAAGATGGATGCTGTGACTTCGTCGAATCCCAATCCTGGTAGACAGCTTCGATAAAGAGCAATTTCAGTACCCGCCAGGCCAAAGTAGCCCCATCTGGTTTTGAAAATCGTATATCTTGGTGTTTCTCCCATTTTTACCGGCCTTAATGCCCAAATATTCTATCTAAGTGCCGAAATTCATTGACGCAAGGGCAAAATTCTGTTAAACAAAAACGCTTTTATAAAAAATGACTAAATCTGTTGGTAGCGTGCAAGACCGAGCAGCCAGAGACATGGTATGCACAATGAGGCCTCTTGGATGTGCCATGGGTGTTTTTGGCTTGGTTTGTTTGGTTGTTTTCAAGAATGTCCCTTGAAGAACTTAGAAAGCGGATAGACGAACTCGATTCTCAACTTGTGCAGCTTCTTAATGAGCGTGCGCGTGTTGTTGTCGAGATCGGTAAACTAAAGAACGAGACGGACAAGCCTGTCTATGCGCCGGACCGCGAAAAGCAGGTTCTTGAAAAGATCATCCAGGTCAATACAGGTCCATTATTAAACAGGACTATGGTAGCAATCTGGCGTGAGCTAATGAGTGGCTCATTTGTTCTGGAGAGACCTTTGCGAATAGGCTATCTTGGTCCGCAGGGCAGCTTCAGCCACACCGCAGCCATGCTCAAGTTCGGACAAAGTGTTGAATACGAGCCGTTAGCCGACATCAAAAGCATCTTTAACGAAGTCAGTAAAGGGCACTGCGATTTGGGACTTGTTCCGGTTGAAAATACAATGGGTGGCGGCGTAATAGAAACGCTCGATGCCTTAATTGATTCTAACGTGAATGTCTGTGCCGAGGTGCTGATGGCGATCCATCACAACCTTTTGGCAAACTGCCCATTGGAAAAGATCGAAAAGATTTACTCCAAGCCGGAAGTCTTTGCTCAGTGCCGGAATTGGCTCAGTGCTACGTTCAAAGATGCACAGACCATTGCTGTGGCCTCAACCGCTAAGGCGGCACAAATGGCCACTGAAGAACCGAGTGCCGCAGCAATCGGTTCCAGGATCGCCGCAGAGTTATACGGCCTGAAAATCATTTGCGAAAATATCGAGGACATAACCAATAACATAACAAGATTCTTGGTAGTCAGCCGTGAAGACGCCAAACCAACTGGCGAAGATAAAACTGCCATAATGTTCAGCACCGCTCATAAGGCTGGTGCGCTGGCCGATGTACTCGAAGTCTTCAAAAAGTACAACATAAACCTGACAAATATAGAATCCAGGCCCAGCAGAAAAAGACAGTGGGAATACTATTTCTTCGTGGATTTTATTGGACATCGAATTGATAAACACGTCATAAAGGGTTTGGAAGAGGCAGGCAAACATTGCCTGCAACTTTCGATGCTTGGTAGTTTTCCTCGGGCGACAGAACTGCTTTAATCTATCTCGTAGTTCTCTGTTTGTTGTTCGTCGACGAACAATGAACGAAGAACTATGATCGGGAGACTATAATGAGAAAACCATTCGTGGCCGGCAACTGGAAGATGAATACCGACACTCACACCAGCGTGAATCTTGCCAGGCGCGTAGCCTCTGATTCATCGGAATTGGTGGGCCACAACATAACAGTAGCGGTTTTTCCGCCTTTTGTTTACTTACACTCTGTTGCTCAAGCCGTCAGCGCCTCTAACATTGCGGTGGGGGCTCAAGATGTTTACTTTGAGCCCAAAGGCGCCTTTACTGGCGAGATAAGCGCGTCCATGCTAAAAGACATTGGCTGCATTTACACTTTATGCGGACATTCGGAACGCCGACATGTGATCGGTGAAACTGATGAACTAATCAACAAGAAAGTCGCTGCTTCTATTAGTGGTGGTCTTCTGCCGATATTGTGCGTGGGTGAGTTGCTGTCAGAGCGGGACGCGTCCAAAACCGAAGAGGTAGTAACCCGACAGCTCAAGAACGGCCTGGCCGGTTTGAGTACAGAAAAGGTCTCCGCAGTAACAATAGCATACGAACCGGTCTGGGCAATCGGAACTGGACGAACCGCAACATCACAGCAGGCGCAAGAAGTGCATGACATTGTGCGTAAATTGTTGGCCGAGATGTACGATAGCGAGCTGGCCGAAGAAACGCGCATTCTCTATGGTGGTTCAGTAACGCCCGGTAACTCGGCGGAGCTTATGAGCCAGCCTGACGTAGATGGCCTGCTGGTCGGCGGGGCGAGCTTGAATGCAGATGATTTTCTTGCAATAATCCGCTCGGCTGCGTAAATATGGAAAAGTTGAAATTGAGCAAACTCAGAATATTGCGGCAATGTTTTTGATTACAGAGCTGTTTCGCTTTTAGCTTTAAGTTTTCAATTCTTTTTCAGGGTGACGGTATGATTTTTTTACCTTTATTAGCAGTAGGCTTTATTATGAAAGTAGTTGCCGTGCTCTTTATTTTTTGCTCGGTAGCTCTGATTCTCATTATTTTGATCCAAAAAGGTAGAGGTGGCGGTTTGAGTGCAGCGTTCGGCGGCGGTATGGCCAGTAACATCCTAGGTTCCAAAACCGGAGACTTCCTTACCTGGATTACGATAGTCTTGGTCGGCATTTTTCTTACATTGGCGGTGTTGATGGCGAAATTCTATCGACCAAGCATCAGTGACTATGATGTGGGTCCGCCGGTTCCACAGACACAGCCGGCCGAAACACAGTTACCACCAAGTGATGAAACACAGACCCCGGTTCCTGATAGTGAAACCCCAATCGGCGATATTGAAGAAGATACTGATGCAAATTTGCTTGGCGGCTAAGGGACAGCGCCTTTTTGATAAACAGTGTTGAACTTGATCCGAGTCCCGTCATCTACAGAGCTACACTTATATTTAACTTGAAAGTGCGGTACTATGATAAACAGCATGACTGGTTATGGCGAAGCGGAAGGTGAAGTCAACGGCGTTATTTACGCCGTTGAGATTAAATCAGTCAACAACCGTTATCTTAAGGCCATAATCCGACTGCCGGATGTTGTGTTGTTTTTGGAAGAGGATATTGAAAGATTACTGCGACAGAATCTTTCAAGAGGGACAATCAATTATGTGCTAAGGTTAAAAGGGGTATCTGCCAATACGCTTTTTGATATCGATGAAACAGCATTGCAGACAGTCATAAAGAAATTGAGGCGGATTGGTTCCAGCACGGATATTGATGGCACAATTGATATCGGCAGCTTACTGAACCTGCCGGGTATGGTTCGGCCAACATTGCCGGACGAAGAGACTGCCAAACAGATTAAGACCGTAGCTTTGAATATTACTCAAGAGGCAATAGACAAGCTCAAGCAAATGCGTGCCGCAGAAGGACAATTCCTGGAAGCTGACCTGAAAAACCAGCGTGAGGCAATGAAGGGCTATCTGGAGCAGATACGTGCTCGCAGCCAGACAGTCCTACAGGAATACGCACAGAGATTAAAGAGAAGAGTAAATGAGCTGCTATCAGAGGCGAAACTAAAACTGGATGAAGAGACGCTTGCCAGAGAAGTGGCAATTTTAGCTGACAAATCGGATATATCCGAGGAGATTGCGCGGCTGGATTCCCATCTGCAACAGTTTGACCAGAGTTGCCGGACGAATGAACAGGCCGGGAGAAAGCTGGATTTTATAAGTCAGGAGATGCTCAGAGAAGCCAACACAATCGCCAGTAAAGCCTCAGATACCGAGATCAGCCGTTGCGTGGTAGACATCAAATGCCGAATAGACCGGCTCAAAGAACAGATTCAGAATATAGAGTAGAAACCACCGAGCTAACCCCGCATATTTTAGGCAAGGCCAAACATGCAAAGCAGCCCACAACAAGGTAAAGTTGTAATAGTGAGCGGACCTTCCGGCGTAGGCAAGAGCACGGTATGTAAGGGAGTTGCAAGACGGCTGAGCAATATTTATCTTAGCATTTCCGCTACGACCCGGCCAGGAGGTCCGGGCGAGACTCACGGAAAAGACTATTGGTTTATATCAGAGCAAGACTTTCAGGAACGGCTCGAAAAGGGCTCATTTATCGAACACGCGGAAGTCTTTGGACATCTTTATGGAACTCCAAAGGATAAAGTTGAAGAAGCCCTGCATGCTGGTAAGACCGTAATTTTGGAAATCGATGTGCAGGGCGCCAAACAGGCAAAGGCACTTTACCCAGATGCTATGATGATCTTTATTTTACCACCGAGCGCAAAGACCCTTGCCGATCGTATGAACCGCAGGGGCAGGGATGATACGCAGACCGCCGAAGAACGATTGGACGGAGCAAGCAGTGAGATAGCTGCTGCATGGCAATATTATGATAATATGGTTATAAACGACAATCTTGAGCAAGCCATAAATGAATTAGTACAGATTATTCAGGGACCCGTGTTACGCGAAAATAGTGAATACACCAGGGCAGACTTTGGAGATAAGTAATGTTGGATGAACTCAAGAGTGAAGAATTGGTCAACAAAGTGGGCGGAAAATTCAAATTAACGGCGCTTGTTCAACGGCGAATGACTGAACTGCTGCAAGGCTCTCGGCCGCTGATCGAGAATGTCGAGGGAAAAACAATGCTTGAAATCGTAGTCCAAGAAATTCTGCAGGACAAGATAACCGTCGAAGGTGCACCTAACAATGCTGCGTCGCAAAAAGACTAAGGCAACAATCTTGATTACCTGTTTGTCCGTAAGCGCGGATATTTTTTATGACACGACGAAACCTTGAGAGCTTAAACATATTGCTGGGCGTCAGCGGTGGAATTGCCGCGTACAAGGCGGTTGAACTAGCCAGTAGTTTGACAGGTAGCGGTGCTGCGGTTAAGACTGTAATGACAGAAAACGCGTGCCGATTGGTTGGTCCAAAAAGCTTCGAGGCAGTTACCTGTTCTGCGGTTTACACTGATTTGTGGAGTACACATGATCAATACAAAAACAGCCATATAGCGTTGATGGATTGGGCCAACATCATTGTCGTGGCACCTGCAACTGCTGATATTATCGCCAAAGTCGCAAATGGTATTTGCGACGAATTGCTCAGCACAACGCTCTGTGCTTGCTGGTCGAAGCCTGTGCTTTGGGCTCCCGCTATGAACAGTAATATGTGGCACAATCCGGCCGTGCAGCACAATATTGAGAGATTAAAAGAAATAGGTTTTGAATTGATTGGCCCTGTTGAAGGTCGGCTTGCCTGTGGCGCGGAGGGCATCGGCAGAATGGCAGAACCACGAGATATTTTCAAGGCCATTGAAAAAATTGCAACGAAGATTAATCATGGAGCAAGGCAAACCGGCGGTGAAACCGCCGGCTAAATATTTAGTATTTAGCCCCACGTTTCACGTGGGGTTTTTCTACTGAAAAATCATATGCAAATTTTAATTACAGCAGGTGGTACGCGTGAATATATTGACCCTGTCCGCTTCATTTCCAACGCAAGCAGTGGCAGGATGGGTTACGCCCTAGCGAATACGGCGTTTGATGCAGGACATAAGGTGACACTTATCAGCGCATCTGATTTGCAACCGCCGATAGGAATGGAATTTGTAGGGGTCGAAAGTGCGCAGGATATGTTTAATGCCGTTAAGGAGTTTTTTCCAAAATGCGATTGCCTGATTATGGCAGCGGCCGTAGCGGATTATACGCCGGTGCGGGCTTATAAGAACAAGATCAAAAGAACCAGCAAAGCTCTGACCCTAAAATTAAAACCTACGCCGGACATCCTTAAATGGGCAGGGATACACAAAAACGAGCCACGGGGCACGGGCCACGGGCCACGAATTATTGTTGGTTTTGCGCTCGAGGATAAAGCTCTGCGAACTCGCGCCGAAAAGAAAATGAAAGCCAAGAACCTTGATATAATAATTGTTAATACTCCAACTGCGGTGGGTGCCGAAAGAGCAGCAGTGCAAATCAAAATCAGCGATGGTCGATGGGTGAAACTGCCTTGCTCAAGCAAGTCAACCATAGCGAAAAAGATCATTTCATTAGTAGAAACCCAGCGATAGTGGCTCTCCCACGGAGCTTCGAGGCTGTCACACAATCAATCCTGGTCTTTTATTCCGAGGTCGTCTTTTGTGAAAATGGATTCGAACTTATAACCTGCTTTGGTGATATTCTCCTGCGCTCCTTGCTGGCGGTCGATAACGCAGACAATTTTCTTAACGTTGGCCCCAGCCTCAGTAATCACCTTGGCTGCCTCTAAAACTTGTCCGCCGGTAGTAGCAATATCCTCAACAAGCAGTACTACATCATTTGGTTTCAGCACGCCCTCGATTAGTTTGCCGGTGCCGTAGCCTTTTTTGCTATTGCGAACGATTATCCAGTTCTTGCCTGTTTGCATAGCCGTTGTCGCAGCAAGCGCAACGCCGCCCAACTCAGCACCGGCTATCAACGTAACATCCTCTGTTATGTGCCTGGCGAATTCCTCACCGAGCGCCCTAAGAATATCCGGGCAGGTCTCAAACAGATATTTATCAAGATAGTATTTACTTCGCTTGCCGCTGCGAAGGACAAAGTCACCTTCCAAGTATGCCGTTTCCTTGATGAGCTTTATTAGGTCATCTCTTGTCACTATTTTTCCTTTTGTAAACCCGTGGTAAAACCACGGGCTAAATAGTTAGCCCCACGTTTTACGTGGGGTCTGCATTAGATTTTTCAAACGCTAAGTTCAGTTTTTCTACCAAGTTCTTTGCGATATTTCTTGCGGATTGGAGTCGCGACACTTCGGATAAATTCGCCGACCTGTTGTGGCGCTCTTCCCACGTAGGCTTTCGGATTCAGAACCTTAGCGAAGTCAACTTTAGCAAATGCAACATCCGCACGTAGTCTGGCGATAAGATCATTGGGCCTGCCGAACTGCTTTACCTGTGCCGCTGCAGCGTGCGAATGCAACCGGATTTTCTCATGCAGCTCCTGCCTGTTGCCGCTTGCCTTTACTCCTGCCATCAGGATATTTTCAGTTGCCATAAAAGGCAGCTCCGCTGCGATCCTGGCCGCAATTACCTTCGGATATACAACAAGTCCATCCGTAACATTGATAAGAATCTCCAGGATTCCATCGACTGCCAGAAACGCCTCAGGTATCACGACTCTTTTATTCGCTGAGTCATCCAGCGTTCTTTCCAGCCACTGCTCAGAGGCCGTCATCGCCGGGCTGCTTGCCAGGCTAAGAACAAATCGGCTAAGCGCCGTCGCCCTTTCGCACCGCATCGGATTTCTCTTATACGCCATCGATGAAGAGCCAACCTGCGACTTCTCAAACGGCTCCTCAATCTCTTTCAGATTCGCCAACAACCTTATGTCATTGCACATTTTATGTGCGGACTGTGCCACCGATGCGAGCGCGTTTACTATCAGCGTATCAATCTTGCGCTGATATGTCTGGCCTGTTACTGCGCAAATCTTCTTAAATCCAAACACCTCGGCTACCATCCTATCAAGCAGCTTTACCTTGCTATGCTTGCCATCGAAAAGCGCAAGATAAGATGCCTGCGTGCCGGTCGTACCTTTAGCACCTCGGAACGGCAGATTTTCGATTCTGTGCTCGATCTCCTGCAAATCCATCACAAACTCATAACACCATAGCGTTGCTCTCTTGCCCACAGTCGTTAGTTGTGCAGGCTGATAGTGTGTGAAGCCAAGTGTCGGCATCTCACGATACTGCTGAGCAAACTTACCAAGCAGGTCAATTACCGCAGCGAGCTTGCCAGCCACAATCTGCATACCCTGGCGCATTATTATCAAATCCGCGTTGTCACCGATATAACAGCTCGCCGCACCAAGATGAATAATCGGTGCGGCTTTCGGCGCAGCTTCGCCGAAAGTGTGAATGTGCGCCATCACGTCATGACGAAACTTCTTCTCATATCGGGCGGCCTTGACAAAGTCGATATCATCGAGGTGTCTTGCCATTTGATTTATCTGGCTACGTTTTATATTAAGGCCAAGCTTCTTCTGTGCCTTTGCCAGTTCCAACCAGAGCCTGCGCCACGTGCTGAACTTTTTCTGCGCTCCGAAAAGCTCGGCCATTTCCTTCGAGGCGTTCCTCTCAACTAGTGGACTTACATAGATGTCTCTTTTCTCCCGCATGCGTGTTCCTTTGCAATGCTTTACTTCTTTGCCAACTTCGCTTGTCTTTCGGTCAACAACTGCTCGATTTCTTCAACATCTTCTTTGCTGAGATTCCAGTCCGAGGCTGGGGCAGTTTCTTCGATCTGTTCTGGCCGACGTGCACCTACAATCGCTGCGGTCACCTCCGGTCGTCGCATAACCCACGCTATTGCAAGCTGAGCTAATGTCCTGCCATTGCGCTCAGCAATTGGACGGAGTTTATCCACAAGCTCCAATGTCGCAGAAAACTGCGGCTCGTGAAAATCAGGATTCCTTCTGCGATGGTCACCCAAAGGCAGATTGGCAAGTCTTTCCTGACCAAATTTGCCGGTCAAAAGGCCCCTCTGCATTGGACTGTACACAATTACGCCAATACTATGCTCGGCACAATACTGAAGTAAGTCATCTTCAACTTCGCGGTGAAGCATACTATATGGCGGTTGTAGTGACGCCACCGGATATATTTTTCGAATCCGCTCGATCTGGTCAATATTAGAATTGCACGCGCCTAAGTGCCGGACCTTGTCCTCGTCGGCGAGCCTTGCCATTTCCTCCCAGGCCTCTTCAATATCCTCATCCGGATCAGGCCAGTGAATTTGATACAGGTCAATCACTTCGACACTGAGTCTTTTCAGGCTTGCCTCACATTCCTGGCGGATACTCTTTTTCCTGAGGCAATTGACCTTCTCGCGTTTCTCATTCCATAGCAGGCCGCATTTGGTGGCAATATACGGCTGGTCTTTTATTTGCTTAAGCGCCTTTCCTATAAGCTGCTCCGAATGCCCGCACCCATAAATCGGGGCTGTGTCAATCCAATTAATCCCTTGGTCCAGCGCGGCCAAAACAGCAGCAATCGCCTCATCATCATTTTGCGGCCCCCAGCCGAACTGCCAGGGCCCGCCCATCGCCCACGTGCCCAAGCCGACCGTAGTCAATTTCAAATCCGTATTGCCCAACTGCCTCTTCTGCATAGTTTAGCTCCCGCAACACAGTCGGTATGACTGTGCCAGTACCGTAGCATATTATGATTCGCAGCCCTTATCAATACCTTTGTGGCTTGATTCTGCTTCAACGGTAGTTGGGTAGAAGGTGATTGGTTAAATCGACACGACGTGCTACCAACCACTTATCAATCACTAATTACCATGCTCTGTTGAAAAGAATTCAGAATGTCATTTCGAGCGAGCCGAAGGCGAGTCGAGAAATCTGTTTTTGAGTAGATTTCTCCACTTCGCGACGCTCCGCGTCGCTTCGGTCGAAATGACGGTGAGGCTTTTCAACAAAGCATAATTACCATTCACCAATTTAGAGCACCCCAAGTCAGCTATGGCTATTCGTCCTTGTTGGCGGAGCGAACAAATCCCTTCAATCCCCAAGCCTCGGCGGAAGTTACATAAGTAGGCCGGAGCCTGCCGCAGCCTGCCACATGCTCCGTAGTGCTATCGCCGAGCCTATAGTGATTCCGGCCTTGGAGCAGATTATCGCCTCAGATAGTTTGTTGTTTTCCCATTGTATATCGAACAGTGAAGAAAAGATTATAGGACTTGACATGTTATTAATGGGCTTATCGGTCAGCTACAAAATATTGCCTGTTATCGGGCCAAATAGGCAACTGTTACAGGATTAAAGAATGTCAGCATCCCGCGAAAAAGCAATGACAGATGACCGGAGATAGGGAATTCATATTATATGTGGTTTGCTCCCAGCCGAATTATTACGTATATGTGTAATAGAAAGACCACATTTTGCGAAGGCTCCTCTCAAGCTGTGCAGCAGGATAAGCCGCAAAATGCGCAGACAACAAAAATCCAGGGAAGACTCACGAATCGCATCGTGAGAAAAACAGCTTTGTTGATGATGAAATCAGTTTTGCAGGTTCCCATCCTGCGAAGCTTAACAAAACTTAGAGCCAATAGATGGGAGGGCTTAAAATATATTGCTGGGGAGGTTTGTATGAGCCAGGTGGTTATGCTCCATGGGCGTGAGGCAGAGGAAATCCTCAGAACAGCAACTCAACGAAAAGTACCTGCCATCATGTCATATCTATCCAAGGACAAGTGGCACGTAGCTAAAGTAGTCCTGACCGATATTGGATTTAATAGATTAAGTGTCGAGAGTTACTACCCGGCCGAAAGTTCGCATCCTATAAATATCCGGATTAATCAGCCGGTCGGGATATCATTTAAGTATACCTATGGCAAATTCGTTTTTGATACGACAGTAGTAAGCCTTGAACCGTCTGCTGAGCTAACCAAGGGCGGGACCATAATTCTGGCATTGCCAGACAGGATTGAGGTAGTACAAAGAAGAAGCTATTTCAGGGTCAATGTTCCGGAATCCCTGAAAGTAAATGTAGTCCTTTGGCATCGTACTCACAAGCGTCAAGTAAAGGACAATGTCCACGAATATTACCAGGGCAGACTGGTTGATATCTCCGCCGGTGGCGCACAGGTTGCAGTGCCGTGCCAAACCGAACCCGAAAAAGATTGCGTTGATGGAAAAAGTACGAATTTTAAGAAGGGACAATTTATAGGCCTGCGATTCACACCAATGCCTTATGAGACGCCTTTGATGTTCAATGCCCAGATTAGAACTATCCTGCCGACGGCAGACGACAAAAACTTATGTCTCGGTCTGCAAATCGTCGGCTTAGAGGCAAGCCCCGAGGGCCGGCAGATTCTCTCGCGCATTACAGAAATCGTTGAACGGTATTACAGAATAAACCAATCCGGTGCCAAACAACAGGATATGCAAAGTAAGATAATGCCGGAAAGAAGTGCTTTGGGCCAGCGCGATGGTATAACAGAATCGGCAATGAACTGACACGAATTCTCCGACATAGCCCTACAACCAACTCATGCCTTTGGATTTTATCCGTGTTCCTGCTCCGCTATTCCAACATGGGAAGTTTCCGTCAAAGTTGCCTGTCTGGCCCCTGCGTCTCCCGACGCAAGTCGGGGCAGCGGGTCAGTTGGTAGAGTCAAATAGCCTTTCTTGCGGACTATTTTATAGTACAGCCATTTAACAAGGCTACTTGCCGCAAAGCCGCAGAAGATTAGCACTAAAGCCGTTTGTATACTCCAGATAACCAGCCCAAGGAACAAAAGTGCTCTTATCAGATGTGCGAAAGGCTTCTTTCCCTTTAGATACTGATTCAGTACGTGCGGATATTGAATCCTACTGACCATCAGAACAGCAACGCCCAGGGTCAAAAAAGGCAGAATGTAAACAATAGCATTGAGCGCAGGTGTCTTTTCCTGATCGAATATTACTAAACTAATTATTACACCTGCGGCAGCTGGGCTTGGCAGGCCAACAAAACTCATATGTGCAGATTCATTCTCCGCATTTTCGACATTGAATCTGGCAAGTCTAATAGCCGCGCAACTTATGTATACAGCCGCTGCAAACCATATAAAGCGTTGCATAAAGCCTGCGTTGGCAAAACCTAAGGATTCCATCTCGTGCCCCACAACTCTGAGCATCAAAAATGCCGGTGCCACACCAAAGCTAATCATGTCACAAAGGCTGTCAAGCTGTCCCCCAAAGCTGGATGTACTCTGGCTCATTCGAGCCAGTCTACCGTCCAGCATATCCGCAAGCATCGCGAGTAGGATTGTATAGCCGGCAAGCGCGAAGCAGGAAAACTGCCCGATCTGCTGTTCCGCGCCCCTACTGGCAAAAATAATGGCTGTGAAGCCAAAGACACCATTGAGAATCGTTATTAGCGATGGCAGGACAGTGATTTTCTTTACCCGCGGTTTTCGTACCCTCCGTAACAAACGCTTTCTGTCAGATTTAGTTCTTAATCTTGTCATGGCTCATATCTCACTACGGCTGTTAGTCCGGCTTTGACCTTGTCGCCTATCTTGACCATGCACTTTATGTTTTCACTAATCGGTACGTAGAATTCCGTCCTTGAGCCGAACTTTATCATACCGAATTTTTGGCCATTGGTTAATTTCTGACCTTCTTTCGCCTCACAGACAATTCTCCGGGCGATGGCTCCACTTATCTGCCTAACTACAAGTCTATCGGCAGGATTGTCTACTCTAATCAAAGACAGGTCGTTGGATTCATTAACCCGTCCAGAGCTGGGGTTCGCAGCATTGGTGTATCGGCCCTTTCTGTAGGTTATCTTTTCGACTCTCACATTACATGGAGCACGATTGATGTGAACGTCAAAAACACTCATGAAGATGCCCAACCGTAACGCAGCACCGCCAATAAAATTATTTTCCTCAGCGACCTCGATATCGGTTACGCGGCCATCGGCTGGTGACAACAATATGCCATCCTCCGAAGGACGCTCTCGATAGGGATCGCGGAAAAAAGACAGAATCCATATTAGCACAGCTAATAGAAGTAACTCCACAACGACAGTAACCCAAATCGGCAACAGCATAATACCTGTAAGCAGACAGATAACCATTACAAAAACAGCCAGTGCTGGATAAAGTATTACTTGTGGCCAACCGTATTTGGTTAACGGAATTCTCATATCTAAAACCAAGCATTCATTGCTACAAGCTTTACACTTTCATCTTTACATTTTAAGTTTTTTCGGTATAGACAATCAATGAAAAAACTCGATCCCTGGTAAAAGCCCGTGTAAAATGTGCTTGAAAAGGCATATTTATTCTCTCATGAGCTTGCAACCGAACAATAAAACTTGTGGAATCAGGCCTTGACTTGGCCGGACAAACTATGTAATCTCTTGCGGCTTCGGTGTGAGCTCAACCGAACGGACATTGTGGCTGGGTAAACAACACGGCTCCTGTGCAGCGAATAGCGATTAAAATCCTTAATGAATCAGGCAAAATTTCCACGAAACGCAGAAGCCGGCAAAGCACAATAAATAGTAAAGGAGAAAGTTAGAATGACGCAAATTGAGGAAGCAAAGGCCAACGCGAGAAAAAATAGGCGCGGACTGACGAGTATATCTGCTGCCAGAGCCAAAACGGCAGGATATTTGGAACGCGGCTGGGTAATCGCGAACCACAAGCTCGTATCATTTCACGCTGCTTTTATTTCTTCGGTGCTCAGTCTTCCCGCAGCGGCGCTTGCAACCGCTGCTGCCGATCCGGATATTAATATCAAACTCCAAGTGCTGAAGTTCATGTTTCTCAGCGGAGAAACAATCGTTTCTCTGATCATTCTATATCTGTCCTGGCATATCGGTATTGCCATTCACGAGATTGGCCACTTCCTGACGGCTTTCAAGCTGACAGCCCTTAACAAGGATTCGCAGGAAAAAGCCGATGCCATCGTGCAGGGCGGCGGAAGTAAAATCGGCTGGTACATTCAGATGTTCCTGCTCATTCCCTGGGGCAAGTTTTACGGAGTCAAGAAAGAGAACGGCAACTACGCACCGGATGCGCCGTACAACCTGGCAGTGGCTGCATCGGCGCCGGTATGGAGCGGGTATCTGGCGACAATCTTTTTGCCTATCGCCGCAATCTGCATCGGTCTGGGGCTCGCTACAGGAACCCACTTCGGTGAGATTCTTATCTATATTGGTCGCTTTTTCTTGGCGCCCGGCTGCGTGGCAGCACTCGACAGGTTCCTTGCTGATCCAGGTAAGCTAAGAGAGTTCCGCGCCAGAGAAAAGATCGCGGCTGAGCAGGCAGCAAGAGCGGCGGAAGCTGTCTCGAAAGAAAGCTGGTTTGTCAAGGTTGCCGAGGTCAAACAAAAGCTCCTGACCACAAGGATGCAGGCAGTTACGCTCAAAGACGGAACCAAAGTGACAGCTCCATGGCAATTCAGAAACTGCGCTATGGGCGGACGCCATACCGAAAAAGAGTACCCCGAAAGCAACATTAGTATGCAGGAAAGCATGTTTATGCCGCTCTCGGCCAAGACATACGAAGACGCTCAGGAAATGACGGTTAAATTGCAGTATCGTCTCAAAGAAATCATAGAGTCAGCGCCGGGCGCAAAAGTCATGGGTATTGGATTGGAAGGTGGTCTGTCACCCTATATAGACAAGGAGCCACAGGACCGCGTCCCAGAGCAGAGAATGTGGCGTCTGATGAAACAGACGATACTCGACTGCGAATATGTACCCGGAGTCGACGTAGCTATTGCGCTGGACCCTGCTGCATCTGAACTCGAGAACCTCTATCGAGAAGAGACCGGCCAGAAAGACTCCGTAGGCATGTACCGGTTCTGGCGTGACAAGAGCAAGGTCGATATGAGCCGGGACGAAATCCTCGAACTCTATAAACAGGCAATGGAAGAGGGCATACCCGTCCTGTCGATCGAAGATGGCTTTGGTGAACTTGACCACGAGGGCTGGAGGCTGTTGATGAAGGAAATGGGCGATAAAATATTCATCATCGGCGATGACCTGGTAACCACCAAGGACGAGAATATCGAAGCCTGCGCAAGAAACGGCGAAATCAACGCAACACTGATCAAAGCAAACCAGATTGGAACACTAACAGAAACCGTTCTTGCTATGCTTACGTCACTCGGCTATGGTGCGGAACTTGTCGTTTCGCACCGCTCCAAATCCCCGAACGATCCATTCGAGGCGGAGATTTCAACGGCGATGAATTCGCTTGGCCTGAAAGCCGGCGGCGGCGCCAACACAGAGCGACTGCAAAAATATGGTCGGGTGATGGAAATTCTGGCACTGGCACGGGCAAGTCAGAGAGAGATTTCCGACAAAGAGCGAAAAGAAATCGAAGCCACCGTCAGAGAGCTGGTGCGGATATTAACCGGCCGAGAAGACGTCTCGATTATGCCGGACGCCGCTGAAATTGATATTACGAGTCTGTTGCTGCGTATGCTCGCCATCGAGTCCGTAAGCGGCACCGAAGAAGCAACCAACGCAGGCATTCCTTCAGCAGCGGCAACACTTTTCCTGGGCAGAACCGGGACCATTCGTTTCAAAGGCTCAACTCCGCTCGGAACCAGTGCCGGCGTTGATGAGGCTATTCATTACGTCGACAGCATTATCGAGCCTTGCGATGCGACAAAGAAATTCCCAGATATGTTTAAGGAGGCAGGCGACGGGACGTACCGTTTCAAGAAAGGCGTCGAGTTCGGAGATGTAAAAGCGAAGAATAACGATGAGTTGCTTGCACTTTGGAAGAAATCACGGCGTTACGATGGCAAAGGCTGCATGGATGCAGTCAAGCATATCGAGACGGTGCTGGCAAAGGCCCTTAGAGGCAAACGCCTCGCATCTCTTGGTGGATTGCTTGAAACCGACAAAGAACTGCTGAGCCTCGAACTAAAAGAGGCCATCTCTGCCGGCAGAATAACAGAAAACGCTTCTGCAGATGAGAAGATTCATGCGATGCAGCGAAAAGGCGTTCTGGGTATGAACGCGATTCTGTCGGTATCGTTGGCGCTGGGTCGGGCGATCGCCGCCAGAGAGGGCAAGGAACTCTGGCAGCTAATCCGTGAAATGAGCACAGAGACTATGGCTAAATTCGTGGCAGCCAATCCGGATGGCGAGAAGAAAGAGCTGGCGATCCTCAAGACTATGGACTTCGACAAGTTAAAGACCGAGTTCAGAAACACCGCTGACAAGGCAATCAAAGAAGGCAAAGACCTGTATAAACTGCTTAGAGAGCAGTTGCCTGTTTACCCTATATAAAAAAGCCAATTGAAAATGCGGTTCTGCGCTGGAAACCATGCGGAGCCAGAATATAAGCCGGATCGTTTTATTCATCATCTTTTTCAGCATCGGCGGTGCGTCATTGACAGCTTCGGTGCTCTGGGATGATTTGATTCAATACTACCAGAATAAACAACTACTCCGAGATAAACAACAGTGCCTGGATAAGCTTGAATCATTGAACACGGAATATGATGCACTGCTGAAGCTGTGGGAGAATGACCCCAATCTCTTCAAACGTATTGCGCCTGCAGCGATAGGCACAGAGCCGGAAGACACTAACGCCATTTATCCAAGGGCAAGAGTAAAAGAGTTGGCTGCTGCCAGAAAAGCCCTAACAGAGCAGTCAAATCAACTACTGGCCCCTGCGTCTCCCGACGCAAGTCGGGGCAGCGGGCATAAAGATTCAGCAATCCCTGACTGGCTTATTCGATGTGGTCAACCCCACCGGCGAATAGTGCTTTTTTTGGCAGGAGCCGGATTAATACTCATTTCATTCGGATGCTTTGCACAAATCACAACAACCCAACAAAAGCGTCGCGAATCAAACGGCTGAGCCATTAAACTGACCAATACAAACGCGAGTTCCGAGCTCTATGGATTTGCTTGGCCAGGTGATGGTTCAGCGGCCTGCCAATTAACAACGTCGTTGCCATAATCAAAGGGCACCATCCGTGATAACGATAAACCGCCTCCATCAGCTTCCATCGGCCAAGGATCCTCGCCCACAGGATGAGAACCATCGCTATATACCACCCTATCCACTCGTATCCACTGACGTACGCTCTGGCCATCTATATCTCCAGGCTTACTTAACTGAATCTTCTCGCCGCCATTAGATAACTTGCCCGAACCCCACTCAAATACCAATTCACACAAAGGCTCGCCAAACCTCGCTCTATATATCTCAATATCCTTGACCAACAAGATATACTCGCCCGGCCCAACCGTAACCGGCTCATCCGATGGGAATAAATACTCTATCCCGGGATCATCAGGATCATCCGTAAACCGCCAAGGCTCACCAGTGATGGAATCATACAACAAAACAGAATCACCCGTTATGTTGAGCAACTCCACATACTCAGCATCACCCTCAATGTCCGGATGGTACATTATCTCATTAATCACAACAGGCCCTACCAACGGATACGCATTGGCATAACCAGCAGTATTCTCGCTCATAGCCACAAAGTTATATGAACCGGTACTCTTTTGATACCTACCAAACGCTACAGCCGTTTCCGAAGCTCCGAAGTTTTCCTGCTCACTATATCCTGTCAACTGTCCATCTCGGCCTGAGTGTAGATACAAGGTCTCGCCGTTCTCACTCAACGCAAACTGCACATGACAGCCGGAATTGGCCAAGTTGCCAAAGTGAATGTCCTCATAAAAGACTATGTAGCCATTTGCAGGTATCGCTGTACCTGATGCTATCTCGTACTTGGTAAAATCGCTGTCATCATCACTTAAGAACCAGCCGCCAATATTTATGGTGTGATCTGTAGTATTGTGCAGCTCTATCCAGTCAGGCTCTCCCAGGTGGGAATGCGTGAGTATCTCATTTATTACGACAGAGCCGAGGGCCGGCACCTCATCGCTGTCATCATAACCCGGTGAGCCGTCGATTGTGGCGCTGGGCCTCCAGTCGGCCTTATCACCATAGACATCGGGGTCTGTATTTACAGGGTCTTTTATGGTAAGTGAGAAGCCAAGACCATCGGTGATATCGTACCAGTTGTCTCTGTATCGGAAGTTATGAATAGACTGGCCAATGGCATCCTGCAATTCTATTCTTTCTCCGGCATTGTTGAGTGAGCCTGTGTATTGGCCTGCGATGAGACCTGAGAATGAAGGATATTTGCCTAAGAAGGCGGATTCATCTTTTACTATCAGAACAAATCCACCTGGAGCAAGTTCCATATCGCTGAAGGTAAAGTCTACACCGTTGGTGAATTTGACGAGGTTGAGGTTTATGGTTTCTGAGCCGATGTTGGTTAGTTCTATGTACTCAGTATTAGGATCGTTTGGCTCATTGTAGTCGCC
>Ga0307427_1000125_pt1 | contig 60460 bp, 47 predicted proteins | sample SalMarWE160190MG_FD_202162 | JGI IMG/M metagenome (GOLD analysis project Ga0307427, IMG submission 202162) | Salt marsh sediment microbial communities from the Plum Island Ecosystem LTER, Massachusetts, United States - WE1603-190 | ecosystem: Environmental > Aquatic > Marine > Intertidal zone >...
ATAGGTAAGCTGTGAGTAACTCATGAGTGCTCCTTCAACTCTGGACAGTGGAAAGAGCCTTATTCTACTTCAGCTTACCTTTCTACTACCAGCTTTGTTGCACTTATGAGTTGAATCCAAGATCTAATGAAGATTAAAAAAATTAACTAAAATATTGCAATGCTTTACGCAGACGTTCTTCCGCATCTGTGTCTTCTTCCCCTTTGCCCAAGGATTGCAGGGCGGCTTGGGCTTCCACAATGGAGTAGCCTAAGGCTGTAAGCGCCTCCATCACCTCGGCATCCACTTCGTCCATCTTTGACGCTGCTTCCAGAGGTTCGAGGGGTTTAATCTTCCCCTGCAATTCGAGAATGATCTTCTGGGCGGTCTTCTTGCCAACGCCTGGGACGCGGGTAAAGATCTCCGGCTGGTCGCCGGTGATTGCCCGCCTGACTGCCTCTGGGGTCAGCGTCGAGAGTGCGGCTAGGCCTGTTTTAGGCCCTACGCCGGCCACGCCAATCAGATGGATGAATAAATCCCGCTCCTCCACGGTTTCAAAACCGTAAAGGGAAAGGTTGTCTTCCCTGACGACGAGGTAGGTATGGAAAGCCTTTCGCATACCCGGGCGGCACTGCAAGCATGTCTCCTCGGTGAGGTTGACGAGCAGCCCCACACCGCCCACATTCAAAACGATTTGACTTTCCAAGACCTGGCTGATTTCGCCTGTAACAGATGCAATCATGACTTTATTGTAACAAGGTTTCGGGATTGGTTGTAAATCTCATATAAGGCAACGGCGGTTGCCACTGCCAGATTGAGGGAGTCCCCGCGGCCTTTCATGGGAATCCGGACCATATGGTTGCAGGCTGCTTCCATTTCCGGATCCAACCCATGGCGTTCGCTGCCCATCAACAGGACCAAGGGGCGTTTGTATTCGACGGCCTGATAATCTGCCTGTGCATGGTCGGATGTGCCCACCATGGTTATTCCATGGGATGCCACCCATTTTGTGAAGTCCGTCCAGTTTGTTTGTGTGAGTGTTAATGAGAAAAGCGCACCCATGCTGGCTTTGACCGCCGTCGGGTCGTGAGGGTCGGTCGAGTCGCCCAGGAGGATGATTCCATTAGCGCCTACGGCTTCAGCCGTGCGCATGACCGTCCCCAAATTGCCCGGGTCCGAGACGGCGTCAAGCGCCACCCAGAGGCTATTATCGTTTATTTGAAGGACATCTAGGGTACACCAATCCTGTCGGGCAATAGCGCCGATGCCCTGTGGGCCTTCTTTATGAGCGATCTTTTCATAGATCTCCCCGCTGACTTCTATCAGATCAATGTCTTTGACGGCTGGATGGTTCAGTAGGGATTTCCCAAATTCACTGATCAACAAATCGGGTGCAATCACGAGGGATTGGATAGGCGCGCCGGTCTGCACTGCTTCACCCACAGTGCGCAATCCCTCAATGAAGAATTGACCGCTCTCCTGGCGGTATTTCTTCTGTTCGAGCTTACGGATGAACTTTACCTTCTGGTTGGCGAAGCTGGTAATGATCATATTATTGTGCTTGCTTAATTAAATCATTGAATGACTGGTGGTGAATATGGCAAATAGCAACAGCCAGGGCGTCCGCTGCGTCATCTGGTTTGGGAAGATCATCCAGATGCAGCAGCGTTTGCACCATGCGCTGCATTTGCCCCTTTCCGGCGCTGCCGTAACCGCACACCGTCTGTTTGATTTCGTTGGGCGTATATTCGTGCACGGGCAGGTCGGCTTGGGCTAGTGTGAGCATGGCGACACCCCGTGCCTGACCGACAGAGATGGCTGTTTTAACGTTCTTTTGAAAAAATAATTTCTCAATGGCACTCGAATCCGGCTGGTGGCGCGCGATAATTTCCCGCAGTTCATTGAAAAGGATCTTCAAACGCTCAGCATCAGGTAGCCCAGCCTTCGTGGTCACCACGCCATAATCGACGCACTGATATTCATTTCGCTTGTCAGTTTGGATAAGACCGTAGCCGGTGATGGCGATACCCGGGTCAATCCCAAGGACCAGCATAATAGCTTATTCGTTTTCCATCGCCTGAATGGCTTCGTCCGTGATCTCCAGATTGGTGTAGATGTCTTGGACGTCATCCAGTTCTTCCAGGTTTTCGATGGTCTTCATCACTTTGACGGTTTTTTCCGTATCTAGGGAGACCGTCTGCTTTGGTAAGAATCGAATCCCCGAATCTTCAGGTTTGATATTCGCTTTTGTAAGGTGATCAGCTATTAATTGATAACTGTTGGGTGTTCCAAAAATCTCAATCAGTTCATCATCCTGCTTTATGTCATCCGCGCCGGCTTCTACGGCTAATTCGAAGATCTTATCGAAATCATGTTCATCCGATGGCAGCGCAAAATATGTCATGCGTTCAAATTGCCAGCTCACAGAGCCGGGGTCAGCCATTGCCCCACCGGCTTTGTTGAGAATGTGCCGTAACTCTGCAACCGTGCGGTTGCGATTCTCCGTCACACACTCTATCATCAAGGCTACACCATGAGGTGCGTAACCCTCATAGAGCATTTCCTCGAAATCTTCGCCGGCTTTATCTTCGCCGGTGCCGCGTTTGATCGCCCGGTCAATGCTGTCTTTGGGCATATTGGCGGCTTTGGCTTTGTCGATTGCTAACTCCAGCCGAACGTTCATTTCGGGATCGCCACCGCCCTCGCGGGTCGCAATGACAATCTCCCTCGCCAGTCGGGTGAAGATTTTTCCCTTCTTGGCATCGGCTGCGCCTTTTTTGCGTTTAATCGTCGCCCAATGCGAATGTCCTGACATAAAATATTCTCCTAGTTAGTCCAGATGTTATAATCTTCATTCTGGTTTACAGCAAGATTATACCATTTTACATAGTGGATTAACTATAGGGTGTTTCAATGTATATTAAAGATTAATCAATTCTGATCAAAGCTCCCCAACCGTCTGTTAAGCCGCGCTAAGCGGTGTTCCAGACTCTCCTGCCACAAGTGATATGTGTAAATCGGAATATGCTTTTCATTGAGCAGGGTCAGTGCTTTCACAGTCCACCGTCTTGCTTCTTCCAAATCCTTTGCGCGATGTTCGTAATACTTGGCAAGTTCTTCAAAGGCATAGATGTCCTGGTGATCAGCCGCTTTCTCCCATAAGGCGATGACAGCTTCCCAGTCATCCTTTCGCTTTAGCAGAAAGGAAAAGCGTTCCAGGGTGTCCCAGTAGAGTTCGTCCTCAAGGTTCAGTTCTAGCGCCTGTCGGTAGAGGATTTCCGACTGCGGCACGTCGTCCATGGATTCAAAGAAGCGCGCCAGTGAGACCACATCCTCACCGTAGCAGATTTTGTCTGGATGGGGGTCGTGCAGCAAGAAGGCCATATGGCTGAACAACCCAGCAAGGCTGAGGATGTCGATGGCATTGTGATAGAAAATACCGGACATCGGTCGGGCATCCTGAGTTTTTAGGTACTCAAAATACATCTCAGGGATCAGGTAACCAGGGACTTCTTCTTCACCGCGGGAGACTCCCAGGATCTGTGATTCTACATTGCCCAGAGTGCGGCTTTCAAGGCGAATGCGCCAGAGCCGCCGAGCCAGTGGGAGGAGGTCAAAGTGATTAATCCCTTCAAAGGGACTGGACATACCCATCATGGTATAGCGTGTGTTCAACAGGGGGATGTCAAAAGACTTTCCGTTGTAAGTGACGACGGCTTTCATGCCGTCCATGAATTCAGATAACCCAGCCAGCAGGGCGGGTTCCTCGCCAGGATGACGCATGAAAAACTGGGCTAATTTAAAGCCCTGATCGGAAAAACGCCCTAAACCCACCTCAAAGGCATAAGTGCCTGTGCCGCCAGCTAACCCGCTGGTTTCGGTATCTAAGAAGATGAAGTCATACAAATCTGTTCGTGATAGCTGATCCGCATTTGCCCATTGACAAAGGGGTTCGATGGGATCAGAGGGCCAAAGCGGTTTCTCACCATGCTGGTGTTCTAAGGGGTAGATCTCTTCGTGGCAGAAGACTTCTCCGTATATGCTGTCCCAAAACCTGCCTTCAACCACAGAATCAATGGGGAAATGCTTGCTGCGCTTTTTCTTGAAGCGTTTTTCTTTCCCCATCTCAACGCCCAGCGCTTTTAACTGCTCCGAAAGTGATTTCCAATCAGCCATTACTCATCAACGCCTTAAATATGGCAAGGGTTTCTTCTTTTCCACCAGAGCCTTCTTCACCGACCGGCCCCACACAGGAGGGACAACCATCCTCACATTCACAATGGGCGACTGTATCATACCCTTGCTTGAGGAGTTCTTCATGCATCTCATAGAGGTTTTCAGATAATCCCAACCCACCTGGGATATTGTCGAAAAGCACCACTGTGGGCTGTCCATTGCCTAAAGTCGAATTTGGATCGTAGTGTACGTCAATATCCCCACCATCACACATGATTAGGAGGGGGGCAAGGTTGTGCAAGACATAACTGAATCCCGCCATCCCGCTGCGAATGCGCACCCTAGTCTCAGCATTTTGATGACAGGAAGGACACAAGGTAATCAGGTTTTGAAGTTGATTAGCGGTTTCGCGGCTGGTGAAACTGCGAAAAGGTTTGATATGATGCACATGCAGGGACCGCCCAATGCCGTTTGCACCGCATACCTGACAGCGGTTTCCGTCCCGCCGAATAACTTTCTCCCGGATCTCATCCCAATTCGATCCATATTCGTTTTTATCTGCATTCCACAACATCCGGTCTTTCAAATCCGATATAGTTGTTTCGTCTAATGAAATCCAGTACCCAATCGTGTTAAGGTGTGTGGGGGGGAGGTCCATTTCACCTCCCCCGAGGTGTTCGTGGGTGAACCAACGGATTTTACGGTAGCCGACCACTCTGGTCGTCACCAGTATCTCTCCCAGGAATTTTTCCCCGCCTGTGATCTTTTCGTGTTTTAGGAGTCGCTTTTCCTCCACCCGGGTCTCTTTGTTAGCCTGGGTGTAATAATCCACCGTTGTCTGATGCAGGTAAGCAACGCCTGAATCCAGGTCGAGGTCATCCACTAGATAGGAGGTGCCCTCATGCAGGTAAATTGCATTTGGATGGACCATCCAGTAGGCACTGTTGAGATCTACTTGCCCGATCGTTTCCTGTTGATAGGCGTTTTTCTGGATTAAGGTGACCCGGTCGGGTGTAGCGTTTCTGAGGGAAATATTCGCGGCTGGATATTGATCAGCCATCCAAAAGAAGCGGTCGGCTTGCTGGTGCAACTCACCGTTTTGTGTGAGCAAGTCAAGAAAAGCCTCCATGCGCTCACCGGATATATCCCCAAAACCTTCACCCCTTTGGAAGGGCAGTTCAAAGGCTGCACAGCGGATGTGCTGCAGGAGGATCAGGAGATTATCCGGGGCGATCAAAGCGCGCTCTGGGGAGCGATCGAAGAAGTACTCCGGGTGCCTTGCAAGGTATTGGTCGAGGGCGCTGGGTGCGGTGATCAATACGGATAAGGAGGAGGTGAGTTTCCGCCCTGCGCGACCTGCCTGCTGACGGGTGGCTGCAATACTGCCTGGATAACCGATCAGGATCGAGGCGTCAATTCCGCCGATGTCTATCCCCAGTTCCAACGCGGATGTGGCGACGACTCCCTGGACATCGCCGTGCCTGAGACCCTCTTCGATGGCGCGGCGTTCCTTCGAAAGATAGCCGCTTCGGTATCCCCGGACGCGATTGGGGTTGCCGTGCATATCACGCTGGCGCAGGTAGGTGAGGATCAATTCGATGCTCCGACGTGTGCGCCCGAAGATGATCGTTTGAATATTCTCATCCAATAATTCTCCGGCTAAGTGGGAGCCTTCCAGTAAGGAACTTTGGCGGATGCCCAATTTCTTATCCAGAAAGGGTGGATTATAGATCAGGAAGTTTCTTTCGCCATGCGGAGAGCCATCCTGTTCAATTACGCTGACAGGCTTTTCGATCAAATTTTCTGCAAGTTCCTGTGGATTGGCGATGGTCGCCGAGGTGAGGATGAATTGCGGTTGGCTGCCGTAAAAACGACTGACGCGTTTTAGCCGGCGGAGGACATTGGCGACATGGGAGCCAAACACACCTCGGTAAGCGTGCATTTCATCAATAATCACAAAGCGCAAGGCTGTGAAGAAATCCTTCCAGCCGGTATGATGGGGCAGGATGCCGGTGTGCAGCATATCGGGGTTGGTGAGGATAATTGAAGACTCGCGACGTAGTGTGGACCGGATATGTTGAGGCGTGTCGCCGTCGTAGATGTTGGCGGGAAGTATCTCAGTTTGTTTAATATGATTAAGGATATCCCTCAGGCTGTTAAGCTGATCTTGTGCGAGGGCTTTGGTTGGGAATAGGTAAAGTGACCTTCCCTCAGGATGTTTCACCAGGCTATCCAGAACAGGCAGGTTATAACACAATGTCTTGCCGCTGGCTGTACCTGAGACAATGGCGACATTTTCGCCAGCATAAATTTTTTCAAATGCCATCAATTGATGCTGATAAAGCGCGTGAATGCCATGAGAGATGAGATACCGTTCTATATCGGGTGATAATCCTTTGGGAAACTCGGAGAGATCTGCCGGTTTCGGGGCCATAACGCGCCACTCGACCACATTTTCAGCGATGCTCGGATGACTTCGCCAACGGCTGAGGATAGTTTTGATTTTCTCGCTCATACGATTCTTCGAAAATTTGTTTTATTAATCATAATCGGAATCAAGTTCTGCTGCAATATCTACTTGAGTTGTTGCTTAGTTATTGGTTGTTATTGTATTGAATAAGGTTATACTTGTTTATACTCGATTCGTTCAATTTGAGAGGGTTTTGATATGCAAAGGGCAACAAATGGAAGACGATGGGTTTTTGTCCTCATATTTTTCCTGTTTATTCTCTTAAACCAATTCGATGTTGTTCTACTAAATCCGGTCATTAATCAAATATCCCTAACTTATAATGTCGGCAAAGATCAATTGCAATTTATTTTCACATTAGCAATGTGGATTGGTGCAGCTTTCTTTTTGATTTGGGGGTGGGGATATGATCAATTCAACCGAAAATTCTTGTTCATCCAAGCTGGATTTATTTGGGGTGTCAGTTCTTGGTTGATTGCACTCTCACCGACCTTTGTGACGTTCTCAATGTCTTATCTGTTGAGTGCTATTGATAACGCAAGTTATTCCGGTATCTTTTCAATGGTCAGCGATTATTTCAATCCCAAACATCGCGGAAAGATTTATGGGTTGCTTCACACCTCCCAGCCTATTGCCCTTCTTGGCGGGATACTGATGACGAATGTATTACATGAGGAAACCAATTGGCGATTACTGCTCTTCGGCACAGGTCTCATTGCTTTTATTGTGATGATTTTAATTGCTGTTTTTATTATGGAACCTATGCGGGGAGAAAGTGAACCTGCGATGCAGGGGGTCAAAGTCTCGGGAAGGTATGTACTGGATTTTGAGGGGGTTAAGGGATTGTTCAAACAGCGTGGTTTGATATTTTTATTTTTGGTAGGTTTTTTTGCAATAATTCCCTGGACTGCGATAGCAACCTGGATGTTTCAACATTTACAGGATACCCACGGTATGCTAACTGAAGAAATTTACTTTATTTTATTACCTGCATTGACTGCTTTGACGTTGGGATATCCCATAGGCGGTTTGATCGGTGATGGTTTGTTTAAAGTATCACGAAGGGGGCGTGTGATTACGAGCCTGTTGGGCATTGCCCTTTCAATTGTTTTTCTCCTGCTGTCTTTCCAACCGATCAATACTCAGGGGATGTTTTTTCTCGTAATGATGATCCTCAACGGTCTTTTCATGGCTTTGGAGAGACCCAATGTGATTGCGATGGTGTTTGATATAACCTTGCCAGAGCTGAGGTCAACATCCATATCAATCATGATGTTGTTCCAGCTTATTGGATCTTTCTTAGGTCCAATTCTTGTGGGTTATTTACTGCCATTTACTGGTCTGGGTAATGCGTTATTGTGGGTTTGTACTTTAGCATGGGGGATCAGTTTATTGTTGCTGATTGCCTTATGCCGGATCATGCCGCAGGAAATTGAGGGATTAAGAAAGCGGATGGCTTATCGCAGTCAATTGGAAAGGCAGTTGAAAACTCAAAAGGCGGATTGATTACGATCACTGCTTGAGTTTTTTCTTTTGTGCTTTGCGAACCATCAAATCCATAATGGGATAGGTTAAATTCCCTAAAATGTTTGTCAACCGATAGAATAGTTTCCCTTCCATACCCGGCAGTATGACATATCTGCCTTTGCGGACGCCTTTGAATATGGCTTCCGCCACCGCATCAGCAGTCATCGCACTGGAACTGCCCGCGATTTCTTTGGTTTCGATCGGTTTCAATGGGGCTTCAAAATCAAGCTGGGGCGTTTGTGTGTCTGGGGGAAAGACAATGGAAACCTGAATGCCAAGCGGCTTCAATTCAGCACGCAGGACATCACTCAACCCCCGCACAGCATATTTTGAGGCGCTGTAGGCGGAATAACCAAACACACCGATGAATCCTGCCTGTGAGGAGATATTCACGATTTTCCCTGACCCACGCGCTATCATCCCGTAAATCAGGGATTTGATGACATACAAGGTGCCAAAATAATTGACATCCATCAGCCGTTTAAAGATATCGATTTCCAGCTCTTGAAAATAGCCAGGGTAAGTAATGCCTGCTGAATTAATCACTAAATCCGGGATGCCGGATACTTGTGCCCATTGGTTTAATACAGCGTTAAGTCTTTCATAATCCGTAACATCACAAGAGAGTGTGTATATATTTTGTGCTTTTTCAATCTTAAGCGGTGAGAGTTCTGTCTTTGCGTGATTGAGTTTTTCCTCATCCCGTGCGAGAAGGCAGATATCCATCCCGTCCCGAAGAAGGGCTTTGGCGAGGGCGAGGCCGATACCGCTGGACCCGCCGGTGATCAAGGCGAGGGAACGTTTATCGGGCATCATCGGGGATCACATGTGCTGCAGGAGCCGCCAGCGCATCTGCTGCATCCAGTATTTCTTACAATTGAACGTCCGCTGCTGGTGGCGTTAAATAATGAAATGCGGCGTTTGATGTTATCGCCTTGGCATTTAACACAATTCAAGTCAGTATCTGCTTGCTCAATACCGCGGATCATCTCGAAACTGGTCTGACAATCCTGGCAGACATATTCATAAATGGGCATTAAGTTCCATTTCCTGATAAAATGACACTGTTGTTCAATTCTAACTCACGAGAATTGTCAGGTCAATTCATAGCGAAAACGACTAAACCAAATATTTATTTAGTAATTGTGCCAGCCCACCCGCAGCTGGGGGAACGATGAAGGTAATAGCATAGCGGATCATGGCGAGTTTGGGGTTGATTAAGGCTATTTCGACGGGTAAGCGTGTGACCGACCACAAAGCCCAGGCTGAGATGAAACCCACCATAGCGCCCAATCCTGCGCCTGCTTTATAGAATCCGCCTACAATGGGGAAGACGGCATAAGGGGAGCCGGGGATCAGTCCACCGGCAACGCACCCAATCAGCACAGCTTTAAATCCCGCTTGATTTCCCAACCAGTCGATAATGAGTTCTTTGGGAATCAGAACCTGAATCAATCCCGCCAGCAGGAAACCTACAAGCAAAATTGCCAAGTTTTCCCAAAGGGTTATTCCAGCGGCTTTAATCCCGCTGAGAGCCAGATTTTTATCCTCAATCAACATATAAACCAGCAAGGTCCCTGAAATGATGATCAATAATAGTGTTGTTAGATCCATGCGCGGGCTCCTTTTCTGGTCTTCCATCGTCTGCTGGCTCCTCTCTGTCCGAATGACCTGAGAGATTCTTAGTGCTTTTGATATCTTTCACGGATCGCGGGGATCAGATACTCATTAAACGAGCGATCGCAATCGTAATCGGGCTTCCAGCCCCAATCCTCGCGTGCGGCGGAATCGTCCACAACCTCAGGCCAGGTATCAATGATATTCTGTCGGCATTCATCTACTTCAAACTGAATCTCCGCATCGGGGAAAGCGTTTGTCACAATATCATAGATGTCTTGTGCAGAAAGACTGAAACTGGTCACATTGTAGACCAACTGTGTCAAGCGCTCTTGGTGTACGGCTTCCAGGCTTATCAGGGCTTTAACTGCATCCGGCATTGCCATAAAAGGGATGGTGGTGTCCGGGCGAACAAAGCAGGCATAGGGTTCCCCATTTGCCGCGGAATGCAGCATCTCCGGGCCGTAATCGCTCGTCCCGCCTGCTGGCATGGTTTCTGCGCTGATCAAACCGGGGAAACGGATGGCTCGAAAATCCACCGTTTCAGTATTGCCGCAGTCAGCAGCCAGTTGACGATAATAGGAATGATAGTATCTGCCCAGGTGTTCACAATAAAGTTTGTTGCAGCCGTACATGGTTGTGGGTGTATTCCACTGCCATTCCTTCACTTTCCCAGCCTTCATTTTTTCCTCAGGGCTGGGGATGCCGTATGCTGCAATTGAACTGGGGTAGATGAATTTGACCGGTCGTTTCTGCCACTGGGATTGCTCCACGGCCAGCCTGAGGAGATTCATGGTCCCTTCAACATTGATGCGGTGGGCGGTTTCCGGGTTGTATTCGGCTTTGGTGGATAAGATGGATGCGAGGTGATAAATGGTGGCAATTTCGTGTTCAACGACCAACCTGCCCAGCAGCATCTGGTCGAGTATATCCCCAACGATATATGTTTGGCAGAGGGGGCGTAAGACTTTATCCAAGGGGACAACATCCAGCGCAACAATATTGGCATTGGTGTTTTCTGCCAGGTGACGAATCAGTCCATGTCCGATTTCACCATTGGCACCGGTGACCAGCACGACCTTTTGACGCATAAGCTTCTCCTAAGGTGATGGTGAGTAGTTTAGAAGCAATACTGAGCATATTTTATCGTAAAAGAAATCCGTTGTGGTAAAAAACCTGGTGTTCCAGATCTTATTCGTCCAACGTCATGGCGACATTCAATCTGCGAATTTTATCGGTAGTTTGTGGCAGGACCGACATGACAACAACGCTCATATCATCCTTCGGCCGTCCCTCGTCCATCCGGATAGCGCGATTAAGCAGGAAATCGGCGATCTCCTGGGAATAGAGTTCCTGCTCTTCGATTACTGCCTCAATTGTCGTGGAGATGTCTGAAATCTGCTGCCCCTGACGTCCGGCATGATAAACGCCGTCAGAAAAGACAATAACTGCCAGTCCAGGCCGGATTTGCAATTCAACAATCGTGGGTGTGATATCAACGCGGTGTCCGATGGGTTCGCTTTCAGCGGTCAGACTATCGACGGAGTCATCACTGATCAAGAATACGGGTATTGGTGTGTTGCGGGATATGATAATGGTATTGGATTGAAGATCAGCGCTGATCACATTTAAATTAGAGGAAACTTTACCCTCAAACTCATTGTATATACTGGTGGATGAAGCTCGAATTGCCGCGCCATCATGGATGCCGTTGCTAATGTGGTTGATGACGCGATGGGTGACCATTGTAGAAATGGATTTGTTGTCGCTGCCTTGTATTTGGCCATCAGCCAACACCACCGACATACCGCCATTGGGGCGTTCCATTACCTCAACGGTGTCGCCGCTGTTCGTGTCTCCATATTTATCAATTTTTGATACGGCGATTCTTAGTTCCATGACACCATTTTACTTCAAAAAACGACACAATCGAAGTTTGATTCAGGTTGGCCACTTCTTGAAAGGATTACCTATTAGCATAGGCTATAATACACAGAAGATGCATTTGTTTCGACATGTTGGAATAAGAGATTTATCAAGGATCCAGATGAAAAAACATTTATTGCTCTTAGTAACTTTGTTAGTATTATTCCTTGCGGCTTGCGATGGTAATGGTTTATCTTCCCCCTTCTCCAAAGGTGAAAGCATTGCAGAGATTCAAGGCGCTGGGCATTTTTCTCTCTTTGAAAATGAAACAGTCACCAATGTATGGGGAATTGTCACTGTTATCCGAGCGGATGGGTTTTATATGGAGTCTTTGACACCGGATGACGATCCAGCAACATCGGAAGGTATATTTGTTTATACGGAATGGGTGCCTGATGTCAAAGTGGGCGATGAGGTGATGGTGGATGCTGAGGTGGAGGAAATGTTCCCCGGTGGCGTTGGGACGGAAAACCTGTCAATTACACAGCTTAATGATCCTGTGGTCACAGTGAAATCCAGCGGAAATCCCCTACCGGAGCCGACGATTATCGGTGAAGGCGGTCGGATTCCCCCTGATACGGTGATAGATAATGACACCAATGGTGTTGTGTCGAATGAGACCCTTTTTGATCCAGAGCAGGATGGCCTTGATTTCTATGAGAGTCTGGAGGGGATGCGGATCCAGATCAACCAAGCCATGGTCATTGGGCCAACAAACTCTTATAAGGAAATTGTTGTCGTGGGCGATATGGGCGCACATGCTGGCGTTTTCACCCCTCAGGGCGGGTTGGTCTTACGTGAGGAGGATTACAATCCAGAGCGGATCATCTTGGATGACCGTTTGGCTGAAACTCCTTTTGTGCAGATTGGGGATTATTCAGAGGCTCCAATCATTGGTGTTGTGGATTATGAATACGGCAATTTCAAAATTCTTCCCACAACAAAGATTTCCTTCACTTCAGGTGGGCTGAAACAAGAGGAGGCTGTTTCAGCAGAGGAAGAAGGGCAGCTGCGGGTTGTGAGTTATAACGTTGAAAACCTTTCTGCCAAAGATACCGAGCGCATCAAAAACTTGGCTGACCAAATTGTTAGCTTATTGTCAATCCCGGATATCATCGGGCTGCAGGAGATTCAGGACAACAACGGCGCACCGAACATGTCTGGTGTTGAAGCGGATGAGACCTATCAAGCGATTATTGACGCGATTTTAGCTGAAGGCGGACCTGAATATGGCTATGTTAATATAGACCCCAAACCGGAGCGCGACGGCGGCGAGCCGGGCGGAAATATCCGGGTGGGTTTCTTGTATCGCTTAGATCGTGATTTCGCGCTTGTAGACGCTCCTCATGGGGATGCCATGACAGCTGTGGAAGTACTTGATGTGGATGGGGAGCCCCAGCTCTCCCTCAATCCGGGGAGGATTGACCCCACTCATGACGCTTTTGTTGAAAGCCGAAAGCCTTTAGCGGTTCAGTTCACCTATCAGGGTGAGTCCCTCTTTTTGATCAACAATCATTTCAATTCCAAGGGTGGTGATTCGCCGTTATTTGGTGAAGTTCAACCGCCTGAATTAAAATCCGAAATTCAACGACTCCTGCAAGCCCGCGTCGTCAATGACTTTGTGGCTGAGATACTGGCGATCGACTCGGATGCCAGGGTAATTGTTTTGGGCGACCTCAATGATTTTCAGTTTTCTGAGCCTCTCAACGTGTTGAAAGGGGAGATCCTCCTCAACCTGATGGATACATTGCCCCTGGAAGAACGCTACACCTATGTCTACGACGGCAACAGTGAGGCTTTAGACCATATCCTGATCAGTGAGAATATTGAGGATGCGTTTGTCTCATTAGATATACTGCACATTAACAGCGGATTTGATGATGTGCAGCGGTTCAGCGATCATGATATCCTAATTGCCACATTTGAATTTGATGCGGCGGATGAATAGATTTTTGAGGCTAACCCTGACCCTTCTTATTTTGTGTGTATTGGCTGTCTGACAACAAGATGCGCCAACAATACTGGCTTTTATCGGCGATTTGGATGATTACCCCCGAAATTCATCAGGAATTTTACACATTATTAACATCAATGTCGTATAATAATATTCCAATCGGGGATGATCGGCTTCGACGGGAGAGGCTGGTCCCGGATTGCGAGCCGAGAGGTACCGAACTCGAAAAATCAGTACAAAATTTAAGTGCCAATCGCACTGACTATGCAGCTCTGCCCCTCGCAGCGTAAGCTGTTGAGCTAAGAGCTACGACCTCCTAAAGAGGTCTCGCCCCCCACTTTCCGTACGCCTGGCCGGCGGTGGGTGCGGCGTCACAAAGCCAGGATGCCACGCAGGACGCTGTTAAATGCGTGAAAGAAGGGCTTTCGGGTCCTAACAGCTGGCGAGAGGGTCGCCCTGTTGGCTGGCTAACCTCAAGCGAGATTGAATAGGTCAACTACGCTCGTAGATATCCGAGGGTCGATTCTTTCGGACGCGGGTTCGATTCCCGCCATCTCCATGTGAACCAAAAAACCGCCCAGCTGGGCGGTTTTTTGGTTTAGTGAATGGGTATAAGGTGAATAGTTAGTGGGTATTGGGTATTAGGTGATTAGGTAAAAGGGAAAAAGTAATGGTTTAGGTGTAGAATCAGTGAATTTATGAATATTACAAACCCAATTATGTAATATTAAAATGGTCCTCTCATTCACAACTCACTCTTCCTTAATATTTCCTATCAACTTTATTTAGGACGGGTCAAAATATCCTAATACCCAATACCTAATACCCAATACCTAATACCTAATTCCCCATCTTCCTAACCACCAACCCCTTCAAATATGTCCCTTCCGGAAATGCCAAGTGGGTGGGGTGATCGGGGGCTTGGGTCAGGCGATGGACGATCTGTGCCTCTACACCGGCATCCAGCGCAGCGTCCGCCACGATCTTTTGGAAAAACCCTGCGTCAATGCCGCCGGAGCAGGAGAAGGTCATCAATATCCCGCCAGGTTTGAGCAGCTTGAATCCGTAGAGGTTGATGTCCTTATAGCCTCGGGCAGCTTGACTGGCCTGTGATGCGGTAGGCGCGAACTTGGGCGGGTCGAGGATGATCAGGTCATAGCCTTCCGCCCTGTCCCGCAGGGTGCGCAGTTCTTCAAACACATCCCCAACAATCCAATCACAATTTTCCAGCGGCAGGTCGTTGAGGGCGACATTTTCTTTAGCCATTGACAGCGCTTCTTCGGAAGAATCGATGGATAGGACGGATGCCGCACCGCCTGCCAGGGCGTCAACCGTGAATCCACCGGTGTAGGCAAAGCAATTAAGGACTGATTTGCCTTTGGCAATCCAACGGCAAAAGCGGCGGTTATCCCGCTGATCAAGGTAAAACCCTGTCTTCTGTCCCGAAAGGACATCCACTTTGAAGCGCAGCCCATTCTCGGTGATGATGAAGGGCTGTTCGGGCAGGGTGCCCCAGACCACGTCGGTTCGTTTGGGTAACCCTTCCAATTTCCGGACGGCTACATCCGAGCGTTCATAGATGCAGGTAGGCTGGAGGGTTTCGACGAGAATGTCAATAATTTCCTCCCGCCAGCGTTCCATACCGGCGGAGAGAATTTGCATCACCAGGGTGTCGTTGTATCGGTCAACGATCAAGCCTGGCAGCCTATCCGATTCGGCGTGGATCAGCCGATAAGCCGTAGTCTGAGATTGGTCAATCCAGGTGTCTCGTAAACGGATGACGTTTTGAATATTTTCTTGAAAAAAAGTACTTTCAATGATTTCTGTCTCATCCCAACTCCAGATGCGGACCCTGATCTGTGAATCCGGGCTGTAAGCACCCCACGCCAGGAATTGACCATAAGAGCCATAGATACCCACCGTTTCACCCGATGTTGGCTGCCCTTCAACCTGCTGAACAGCGCCGGAAAAGATCCAGGGATGGCGGCGGAGCACCGCCTTCTCGCGCCCTTTTTTGAGGATCAAGTGCTTCATGCGTCCCTATCTTCGATCAACTGATAAAGTTCTTCTTCTGAGAGGGTGGGGACACCCCGTTTTTGCGCCTCGTCGTATTTTGACCCTGGGTTTTCACCCAGGACGAGGTAATTAGTGTTGCTGCTGACGCTGCCCGTCACCTTGCCTCCCTTGCCTTCAATCAGGTCTTTGGCATCGGTGCGGGTTAGGGTGGGCAGGGTGCCGGTGACGACGAAGGTCAATCCTTCCAAGGGCTGAGGACCTTGTTCTTCTTCATCTTCTTCAACCGGCCACACACCGAACCCCCTCAGCTTCCATAGAGTTTCCTGGTTCTCCTCGTTTGCGAACCATTCCACGATAGATTCGGCGATGTTGGGGCCGAAACCTTCCATGGATTCGATCTCTTCCTGACTGGCTTTCCGTAGTTCGTCCAAGTTTTTATAGCGGTCTGCCAAATCCTGCGCGGCGACCTGTCCCACACCATGAATGCCCAACCCTGTGATTAATCGGTATAGTGGTTGGGACTTGGAATCTTCGATGGCGCTGAGCAGGTTTTCGACTTTCTTCTCGCCAAACCCATCCAATTTGAGAAGGTCAGATTTTTTTAATTGGTAAAGATCAGCGATGCCCTTGACTAATTCAGCATCCGCCAGTTGTTGAACAGTGTTAATGCCCAAGCCGACGATGTCCATGGCGCTTTGTGAGGCGAAGTGCTCCAGATTGCGAACCAATTGCGCTGGGCAGGCGTTATTGACGCAGTAATAAGCGACCTCGTCCTCCGGATTAACGACGGGCTCGCCGCAGGATGGGCATTTCTCCGGCGGGGAATATTTTTTCTCATTTCCAATACGGACGTCCTCAATGGGGCCGATCACATAGGGGATGACCTCACCCGCACGCTTGACCAACACACGGTCGCCAATACGGATGTCCTTTTCCTCGATGAAATCGAAATTATGCAGGGTAGCCTGCCGGACGACCACGCCACTAATTTCCACAGGCTCCAGGATAGCATAGGGAGTCAGGACGCCGGTACGACCGACATTGACGCCGATATCTTCCAGTTTGGTGGTTACCTGTTCGGCAGGGAACTTATAAGCGATCGCACCGCGGGGGTCTTTGCCAACGACGCCGAGATCTTCCGCCAGGTCAAGGTTGTTGATCTTGATCACCATACCGTCCACTTCATAGTTGAATGAATTGGGATCAGCGTTCATGGCGGTGGCTATGGCATCATCCAGGGTGTCGCAATGAACCGAGACGTCCGCGATCGGAAAGCCGAGTGTCTTAAGATAATTCAGCGTCTCCCACTGTGTATGGGGGATCTCCCCATTTTCGTGATAGACGATGGCATAAACCAGCAGAGTTAAGGGGCGCTGCGCTGTCACCTTGGAATCCAACTGCCGTAATGACCCGGCTGCGGTATTGCGGGGATTGAGGTAGGTCTTTTTTTCCTCCTCTTCTAACTTTTGATTTAATTCATTGAAATCTTCTTTAGTGATGAGGGCTTCCCCGCGGACAACTAATACCTCTGGTACATCGGGTACGTCTTCTATGACGGGGATGCGCAAGGGAAGCGCTTTGACCGTTCTCAGATTCTCGGTAATATCCTCTCCGATCTCGCCGTTGCCGCGAGTGGCACCCTGCACGAAGACGTCATTCTCATAACGGAGGACAACGGTCAACCCATCCAGCTTTGGTTCTACAGTAAAATCCGCATTTAGGACTCGACTATCTAATTTTGAAATTCGTTCGAACCAATCGTGGATATCTTCCTCATTGTAGGTGTTCGCCAGGCTGAGGATGGGCGCAGGATGTTCGACCTTTTCGAATCTATCCAATGGCAACGCGCCAGCGCGTTGTGTGGGAGAGTCCGGTCTGATCCATTCAGGATGTTCTGCCTCAATATCTTCCAGCTGTTTGAGTTTCAGGTCAAACTCATAGTTGCTGATGATGGGGTCATCAAGGACGTGATAGCGGTAATTATGAAAATGGACTTCCCCTTTGAGTTTTTCATATTCTTGCTTGTGATCATCTAAAGACATCGCTTTTCCCTTTTTCAATACTGGACAGGTCTTAATTGATTCTACACGATGAGTTCTTTAAATAAAAATATTCCCGGTGAGAGTCGAACTCACATTTACGGCTCCGGAGGCCGCCGCCTTATCCATTAGGCCACGGGAACATGCTGGGCAAATTTGTGTCACCCAAGCAACCCTATTATACCTAAAAAATCTGGTTGTAAAAGTGTGTTGATGATTGATTAATCGCACAGGCTAAAAACTAATGAACAGACCTAATTTCAAAAGTAATCAAGTAAATTGATAAACGATTTTTCGGTCAGCCAAGATCAATACCTCATCCGTCGCCCTTCGGGCGCCACCTTCCCCTAAACGCCCTTCGGGCGGTTCGCTGCGCTCAAGGGGAAGGCATTATTATTATTCATTAGGGATTGACTTATTAAATAGGGGCTTATGAAAACGTAGCTTAATAAGCGTATGATTATATTAATTTGCAGATTGAATTTCGGAGGAAAGTTCCTTGACTTCCTGACGAAGCGCTTTAACCGCCTCAGTATTGCCGCGTTCATCGCCAAATTTCCGCAGTTGTTTTTTCTTAAGCGCTAGCTCAGCGGTTTTTCGGTAAAAATGGGTGGTTTTTCGATAATGCCCCTGAAAGAGGGCTTTGATGCGCGCCAGATTGACCTTCATTGGAGAAACGGCAACCTCAAACTGTGATTGAGTCAGGGTTTTTTGATTTACTTCCTCTTGTAAATATTTTTGGATATCCTTGCCTTCCAGCAACATCACAACCATGATGAAGCCCAGCATCAAAAGCCAGCCAACCCAATCCAGAAGGGTTGTGAAGGCGATGCCTGCAACGCTGGGGAAGAGGCTTGTGAGGACATTGTGGAGGAAATGGGCGAGAATTGCCAACCCCAAGCCAATCACGGGAGCTGTCACCTTGGTAAGGTTATTTTTGTTCAAGCGCGCGGTCGCCAGCCCTATCCCAAAGAAGGCGGTATAAAAGGGATGCTGCCATCCTATCAAACCCAGCCGGATGAGGGACAAGGTCCAGAACCCCTGCCAACCCTCCTCAAGGAAACCATAAGTGTAGATATAAAAGGCATTTTCTGTAGCCGCGAAGCCCAGAGCGGTCACGCCAGCATACAGGATCCCATCCAGGATCGAATCAAACTCATTATAGAATATGATAAAGACTAAGAGGACAGCGAAACCCTTGAGGATTTCTTCAATGAAAGGCGCCGTGAAGGCAGAAGTTGCAAAATTTGTGGTGGTTTCGGAACCCGTTAAAATGTAAATACTCAAGCCAAGGAGAGAATTAAGGATAAATGCTCCGCCAGCGGCCACAATCACACCCCACAAAAAAACACCGCCCAAGATCAGGAAAGGCTCCTTTTCATAGCGGTCAAACCAGCATAAGATAGCCGCAAATAAGGCGGAAGCCCCAAAGCTGATCCCGATGGATGCCAATAACCCCCAAATTTCCATAATCACCTCGATTAATAAAGAATACGTTAAGTCTACTCCTAAAACACCAGCAAATAAAAATTTTTCCTATAGTAAAATTTATATCAAATATCAAAGTCAAAAAATGATAGGCCGACAATGACACATAAATATTATTTTTTTTGTATTGTTACTTTAATTCTAATTATGACAACGGGCTGCAGCGCGTTACAGACTATGGGTATTTCCGCACCCTCGGGAACCGCCACGCCCTTACCGACGAATACCGTGATACCTGTGCCCACCGAGACAGCGACACCCACACCAACAGAGACTGTGATGCCAAGCCCAACGCCGACCGCCATTGGTGGCGGATCGGGTAAATTCGTTTTTTCTGGTTGGGTTCGCTCTGATGATCCATCGGTTTATTCGATACCCAATGTTTATCTCCATGATTTTTCAATCAACGAGACTATACTGGTGTTAAAGAATTATCGACTCCAAGATTTATCGCCCGAAGGGGATAAATTATTAATATCGCAGGGTCAGAATTTATTTCTGGCAAATGTGGATGGTTCCAATGTTATTAATTTGAGAGAAGATTTTTATTCTTCAGTTTTTAGTGTTGCAGGCTGGCTGAGGGGTTCTAATTTAATCGCCTTTACCAAAGAGGTAAACGGCATTGTTCAGCTTTTTTCACAAAATCCTCAGGGTGAAATCCAGCAATTGACATATTCTACTATAGGCGTATTGGACTTTTATCCAAAACTACTTGAAAATCGATTGTTCTGGGAAGAGGGTTATGCAGATGATAGGGGAATTTATCATAATGGGTGGACAATTACGAATCTCAATACCAATGAGAAAATTAATAAGTATTATTCGGATCTTGAGATTTCCTTAGATGGTATGCATATTGCTTATAGTGATAGAGATTCCATGACTATTAATGAAACTCTCGTCATTTCAGATGTAAAAGGAACAATATTAACTCAATTTTTGATGGATGATTTGGTTGAAGACACATCAAGTCAGGCGACTTATTTAATTGAAAATTTTTTCTGGCTAGCTGATGGTCAGCATGTATTTGTTTTCATTAATAGATGTGATACAAATTGTAAGTTGTATTCAACTGCTTTTGTCCTGTCCATAACAGGGGAATTAATTGATGAATATGAAATAAAAAATAATGATATCCGGGTCCCAGAAACTTTATCGTGGTCTCCTGATAAGAGCCAACTTTTATTTTCATGTTTATTCCTTGATGAAGATAATGAGTGGCGTCGAGCATACTTTCGCATTTTTGATGATGGTAGGATTGAAGAAATTGAATTAATCGACCTAAAGAACCTTAATATTTTTACAGTTGACAGAGGCTTCTGGATACCATAGATTAACATGCTAACTTATTCTTGATCAGGCAAAATGCTGTAGGGGGCACTAAATTAGTGGTCTTATAATATATTCTTTTTCACATGAAAATTTTATACTATATTTTGTTTAATATAAGTTTGGTTCTAAGAATTAGGTATTCTGTGTTTTCAAATCCTAATTCATCCATTACCTCATCTGGGCGTCCCGTGGCGCCGGGCTCTGCCAGAAGGCGCATCCACAATCCAACCTCAATCTCATCAACAACCGTTATTTCAAGCCCCATGATCAACGGGTGCAGGTCGTAGGTTTTCTTACGACGGGAGCGGATGATCTCATTCTGATCCAGCAGAGTTTTAACCTTATTTTTCAGAGTGGTTTCATCTTGTGGATCAAAGAAAGATACTTTAAATTCGCTGGCGGTCATCTGAACCTGCAGGGCGTCTTCCCGCAGGTCAACATCCTGGACGGATACGATAGTCAGCCCAGGCGGGGTAGCCGCTGATAGGCGTTCCCGGATGTCGTCTAGAGGGAGCGGTTCGTTCATCCAGAAATCCAGGAGTTCAGCATCGCTGATGAAGCCCAAGGGCAGCGCCGAAGCCAGGTTCAGTCGGGCGCGGGGGTGGTAGCCCTGGGTGTAGCGGATGGGCAGCCCACTGCGCCTGAGCAGACGCTCCCACAGGCGCTGCATATCCAGGTGGCCGATGAACCGCAGCTCATGCCCTTTGGTGTACTGCACACGAATACGGGTGATATCTTCTTGGCCGCTCATCTCAGGGACACTTCCATCCGCCGTCTGGTGATTTAAGTCTTAGTTCATTGAAAGCTGTCAGTATCCCGCAACCATAGCACCTTTCTCGGCAGTCGGGACGGATCCTGCCTTCCAGGCTCCATTGATAGTCCTTCTTTAAGAAATCTTTCCGCACACCGGTGTGAATGTGGTCCCAGGGCAAGGTCTCATCCAGATCACGGGCTCTGTGGCTGTAAAAACCAGGATCTAACCCAACTGTTTCGAAGGCTTGCTGCCAATGCTCGATGTTGAAGTGTTCACGCCAGGCGTCAAAACGGGCACCGTTGCGCCAGGCATGGTAGATGACATCCGCTATGCGCCTGTCGCCCCGGGAGAGCCAGGCTTCCAAGAGGGATTCTTGCGGGTCATTCCATGTCATTTTAATCTTTACACCATGCAAACCGCTGCGTAAGATTTCCAGTTTACTCTCAATTGAGTCCAGAGCATCAAAGGCTGCCCATTGGAATGGGGTATGCGGTTTAGGAATGAAGGTGCTGATGCCGGCGTGCAAGCGCGCCCTCCCACCGACCAGCTTTCGTCCTTCTCTTAAGATGGTTTTACAGAGGTCAACGATTGCTTGAATATCTTCCAGCGTTTCCTGGGGATGGCCGATCATGAAATAAAGTTTTATTGAATTCCATCCGTGTTTGAAGATGGAACGGGCGGTTTCCAGCAGCTCTTCATCGCTGATGGGTTTGTTGATAACCTCCCGCAGGCGTTCCGTGCCAGCTTCGGGTGCCAGGGTGAACCCACCGCCCGGGGTCAGGGTTTGCAGGACATCCATTAATTCTTCGGAGAAAGACTCAATCCGCAGTGATGGCAGGGTGATATCCACCTGCCGTTCCGTCAATAATTCTCGCAGTCCCTCGATCAGGGGGATGATTTGAGAATAATCAGACGAGGATAAGGACAGCAAACTCAGGTCTTCATAGCCTGTTTGCTCCAATCCTCTGCGCAATGCGGTGAGGATCTCCTCCAACGAGCGCTCGCGGATGGGGCGATTGACCATTCCTGCATGGCAGAAGCGGCATCCCCGTGTGCAGCCGCGCATGATCTCCACACTGACGCGCTCCTGTACTGTCTCGACGTTAGGGACAATGAAGTGAGTCAGGGGCGGTGGGAGCGTTGCCATGATACGTTTGGTGATGGGGGTTTTCGCTGCGGTATGGGTGGGGGTGACGTCAGCGATTGTGCCATCATCTTGATAGGTGACCTCATACAGGGAAGGGACGTAAACACCTGGGATTTCAGCCAGATGGATAAGTAAATCATAGCGTGACCCCCCAACCTTTTGCCATGTTTGGTATGCTTCCACAATTGCCAAGATGACTTCTTCCCCTTCGCCAATGGCAAAGGCGTCCACAAATGGCGCCACTGGTTCGGGATTATAGACCGACTCACCACCAGCGATGATGAGTGGGTGATCCTTCGTGCGTTCCTGGCTAAAAATGGGAACCCGTGCAAGGTCAAGGATATTGAGAAAATTGGTATAGAGGGTTTCGTAGGGAAGGCTGACACCGATAATGTCAAAATCCGCGAGTGGGCGTTTGTTTTCCAGGCTGTATAAAGGGATCTCTGTTTCTCGCAGGGCAGCTTCCATATCTGTCCAGGGAGAAAAGGCTCGCTCCGCTGCAATGTCCTCTCTTTGGTTGAGGATGTCGTATAGAATAGCAATGCCCAGGTTGGACTGCCCCAGATCGTAGATATCTGGGAAAACCAGCGCAACATGGGTTAGTACGGAGTCCCAGGGTTTGACAGTCTGGTTGAGTTCCCCGCCGACATAACGCCCGGGTTTGATGACGGTGGGGAGCAATCGTTCCACGCGCCGCCAGAGAGACTCAGATGAAGGAAAGGTCATGATTAAAAGGTGCCTTTGTAGGTGCCCCCGTCCACCGTCAACATCACGCCGGTGATATAAGACGCTGCGGGGGAGAGCAGGAATGCGGCTGCATTGGCGAATTCCTCGGGTGTACACATCCGCCCCAGGGAACTCTGGCGGTTTTGGGCTTCAATTTCAGCCTCAATCGAGGTGCCATTCCGCTCTGCCCTATCTCGTAGCAATTGCTCCACACGTTCTGTCTGCGTCCAGGAGGGCAGGATGGAGTTGAAGCGAATGCCGTCCGAGCCTAGTTCCAGGGCGAGGGTTTTAGTCAGCCCTACTGTGGCTGCGCGAACGCTGTTGGACAGCACCAGGTTGGGGATGGGTTGCTTGACGGAAAGAGAGGTGGAGGTCAACACGGATGGCGATTTTGATTTTCGCAAAACTGGCAGCGCTGCTCGTATCAGTCGGACGTGGCTCATGAAAACCAGGTCAATGGCCTTTTGCCAGGCTTCGTCATCGGCATCTTCGAAGGGCATCGGCGGTGGTCCGCCGGAGTTGGTGAAGAGTAAATCCAAGCCACCCATGATAGCCATCGTTGCCCCGATCAGTTTTTCTGCGGTATCCTGCTCGGTAATATCTCCGGGCAGAGAAACAACATCACCATATTTTGAAAGCTCATCTCCCGCCGCGGATAACTTGTCTTGGTTGCGTGCATTGATCACAATGCGCGCGCCTTCCTTCGCCAGCGCCTTGGCTGTGGCAAAGCCCAGCCCGCTGCTGGCACCCGTCAATAAGGCTATTTTTCCTTTTAATCCGAGATCCATAATTGTCCTTTGCTTATATTAGAATTTCAATTTTCTCATCAGTGAGAGGTAGGTCCGGCCAATGGCTTTCATAAAACCGGATCACACTTTCCAGAGTTTGTTGTGCTTGTCCACCTTCCCTGGCAGCACAGGTCGCCATCAGTTGGCAGGACTGCCAGACATCTTGATGATCAAATTCGATGATTGATATATTAAATTCTTTCTGGAGGCGCGATAAGATAGGCTTGATGCATCTCCGTTTGGCTTTGAGAGAATGACAATCGGGGAGGTAGATGGTTAGGGTTAAAATTCCGACACTCATGGTCTTAATTTAACCAGGGAATGGGCAAAAGTCAATTTATAGGCAGGTATTAGGTATTAGGTAATTAGGAAAGTTTGTGTCGTCATGAAATTTGTTCATAATCGCTAGCTTTCACTCACTACGGCGTTGACCAGTGTACCCAGACCTTCGATCGTGATCGAAACTGTACAGCCTTCTCGCAGATCACCCACGCCCGCCGGTGTGCCCGTCAGGATCACATCCCCCGGTTCGAGGGTCATGATAGAGGAAATGTAGGCAATCAGGCGGGGTATGGTGAAGACCATATCTCGTGTGGAAGCCATCTGGCGTAATTCCTCGTCCACGTGACAGGTGATGAGGGCATCCGCCGGGTCAAAGTCCGTTTCGATCCAGGGACCGAGGGGGCAGAAGGTGTCAAAACCCTTACCACGGGTCCACTGCGTATCGCTGCGCTGCAGGTCACGGGCGGTGACGTCGTTGGCAATGGTGTAACCAAAGACATGATCCATGGCATTTTCAGGCTTGATCCAACGGCCTTCCTTTCCAACAATAACGGCTAATTCAGCTTCATGTTGTACCTGTTCTGATTGAGCGGGGAGAACGATGGAGTCGCCCGACCCGATCAGGCTGGTACCGGGCTTGAGAAATAAAATGGGGATCTCGCCTACACTGTTGCCGTGTTCTTTGGCATGAGCTTCATAGTTCCTGCCAACGCAGACGATCTTTCCCGGTTGGACGGGGGGCAGCAGCTTGACAGAATCAACGGGTATATCAGGGTCCAGACGGCGATAAGCGCTGAAAGGATCGCCGTCCACTTCACCGACCTTGTCTTCGTACAGCCAGCCGAAGCGGGGGCTGAGTTCCTTTGTTTGGAAGCGTAAGAACCTCATAGTTTGTATTGTTTCATATCTAGATAACTGCGGTATAATAGTGGCGTCGGGCGGATAGCTCAGTTGGTTAGAGCGCATCTCTTACACAGATGAGGTCGCAGGTTCGAGCCCTGTTCCGCCCATTTTCCGTTTAATCAGCAAAGGACATTATACCTGTAATTCAAGAGGAGCTAGAAAATGTATTACGCTTCATTGAAGCATTGTTCATGTCAGCATTATGTTTATGATGCAGCTACTCCGGTCCACGATTGGTCGTCATTCTCAATAGAAAAATCCTGATACATTACCAGAGGTCAGAGATACTATAATTAGTAAAAGACCAATTCGGAAATGGTTTATATACCAAATTCTAATTTTTCTGTTCATTAGGCTGAAGGTGTGTTTGCAATAGGTGATATTTTAGACTGTGTATTCTGATAAATTTATCCTATAATTTCCATAGAATAGACAACTAGGAGAAATCAATGCTTGCCATAATAACTGACAGTACTTGTGATATTCCAGACAATCTGATTGAGGAATATGGGATTATTGTTGTCCCCCAATTCATTATCTGGGGGGATGAACAGTATCGTGACAGAGTGGATATAACTCCAAAGGAATTTTATCAACGCCTGGAAGAGGAGGATGAAAAACCAACCACCTCCCAAGCTGGCGTGGGAGATTTCCTGGATGCCATTAAACAAGCACAAGATAATGGCGCCACAGAAGCGCTTATCCTGACCGTTTCCAGCGCGATGAGTGGGACCTATCAGATGGCTAAGGCGGCAGCGGAAAAAGCGAATATCCCTGTGTCAGTGATCGATTCCAAAGGACCAACGATGACCTTGGGATGGCAGGTGTTGGCTGCCGCGCGCTCCCGTGATGAGGGGGCAAATAAGGATAAGATTATCAAGCGAGTCAGTGAAGTTCGCAGCAGCCTGGTCCAGATGGTTGCTATGGAAACGCTGGAGTATCTGCAGTATGGCGGGCGGATCGGTGATGCGGTCAAGTGGGTGGGGAATATCATGAAAGTGAAGCCGCTGGTTTCCATCAATCATCAGACAGGGCTGGTAGAGCCAACGGGATTGGCACGCACGCATTCTTCTCTGATCAACATGCTCTATAAGCGGTTCTTTAGCGAGATTAAGGAAGGGAAAGGACTCAGAATTGCCGTTCTTCATGGTGACGCCCTGGAGGAAGCCCAGGAGCTTGCGGATAGAATTCGTGAGGAATTTGATCCTATTGAGTTAATTATTAACATCACCGGGCCTGTTCTTGGAATTAATACTGGTCCTGGTGCGCTGGCATTATGCGGTTATTTTGAAAACCCCTAATATTTTTGGGCAATTATTCAATAAAACTTATCAAAAATATTTATAGATCCATTATTTATTTTCTACTTATAAGAAAAAATGGAATGTAAATATGGTAAGATTTATATGTGTATGATATAAAAAATTAATCTAAATCAAATAGAAAGTTATTATAACCATCATTAAATATTTCGCACTATTCTCTAGGTAAGGAAATGAAAGAATCAGGAAAAAAATTGTCGCAGGAATCAGAGAATATTGTTGTGGGGGATATTTCAACTTTCTCACCATCCGGTATCCTGTATCTTGATGGTGACGGAAAGATTATTTTCGCTAATTCAACCGCAGAAACGATTTTAGGCTTTGTTTTTGAAGATGTAAAAGGGCGAATGATATCTGATCTCGGGTGGCAGGCTTTCCAAGACGATGGCTCTAAGTCGTCACAAGAAAAAACACCTATAGAAGCATCTTTACATAGCGGTGAAATTATTACAGATGCAGTTATGGGGTTAAAGTTGGCGGATGAAGATGAATTACGATGGCTGCTGGTCAGCGCAATGCCTGTGATGGGGGATGAGGGTAAGACACCCTATCAGGTTCATATTGAGTTGAGGGACATCACCCAAGGTTTTCAACAAGCCCGAGAGATCAAGTCTAAAATGGCAATATTGGATCAGTTAAAGAAGATAGTGGAGTCTCTTGCGTTTAATTCCTATTCCCAGGACGAGATATACAAACAAATTATCGTGTTCTTACCGAAGATTCTTGCGAATCCTGATATTACATCTGTGAAGTTGGTTATTGAGGATGATGTTTTCACTTTGAAGGGTTTTCATGAATCATCCATAAAAAAATCTATTCAATTCCAACTCTCGAATTCAAAGACGGGTAAGATTGAGCTTCATTATGATGTGGATGAGCTTTCTGAGCTGCCGTCGAATAGGTTATCAACAGATGAGGCTGGTCTCAAAGCGTTAGCGGAATGGATAGATCCTGTTACCCGAATTGCCGAAAAGCTGAAAAGGGTGGAGGACTTGGAGGGAGAGGCTTTATCCGCCTATGACCGGATGATTGAAGCTTGGTCTGCTGCGATGGAAACAAGAGAAAATTTATCCAGCGGACATTTCAAGCGTATTACTGAAATGGCACTTGAACTCGCCAAAGAAATGGGATTTAAGGATGATGAGCTGACTAATATCCGCCGAGGTGCCTTATTGCATGATATCGGTAAGTTGGGTATCCCGGATGATATTATTTTAAAACCCGGCAAGCTGACAGATGATGAATTTCAGATTATGAAAAAATACCCGCAATATGCGGAGGAATGGTTGTCTGAAATTGAAGTTCTTCAGCCTGCTATGGAGATCCCATATTATCACAATGAAAGATGGGACGGCACAGGTTATCCAAAAGGTTTAAAAGGGGAAGAAATTCCCTTATCAGCACGGATGTTTGCTGTTGTCAATGTATGGGATGCTTTGATATCAGATCGCCCATACCGGAAAGCGATGAGTAAGGAAGATGCGCTGGATTTAATTGTGTCAGAATCGGGATCACATTTTGATCCGGATGTTGTTGAAAACTTTCTTCGTGTCCTCTCGGAGGGGGAGTATATTGATACTTCCTATGAGATTAAGATCCAGGCTTTTGGTCAGGAAAGAGTCTGGGTTCAAAATCGGCTGGTCACGTCAAAAGACTGGCAAGTAAATGCCGCACAGGACTTATTCTTTCTGTTGCTTGCACATCCTGGAGGGTTAACCAAAGAGCAGGTAGGTTTGTATATGTGGCCAGATGCCTCTCTTGAGGATCTGAATGTCCGTTTTAAGAACACGCTTTACCGCCTGAGGAAAGCTGTTGGCAATCAAGCAATGTTATTGGGCAATCATGGTTATCGTTTTAGCAAGATGTTGGATTATTATTACGATGTTGAAACCTTTACAACCCAAATAGAAAACGCTGAAAAAGCAGAAGATGTGCTTGAGAAAGTATCCCATCTTAATAAAGCCATACGAGAATATCAGGGCGATTATTTGCCGAACTTCGATTATTTATGGGTCGTGGCTGATCGCGAAAGTTATCGGCGAATGTATCTGAGGGCTTTAGTGCAACTTGCCGAATATCATTATGAAGAACAGGAATTGCAGGCGGCATTGAAATATTGCCAGCAAGCATTGATAGAAGACCCTATGTTGGAGGAGGTTCATCGGTTAGCGATGAAAATCCATGCCATGAGTGGTAATCGGGCAGAGGTCATTCGTCAATATCAACTTTGTAAAAGGGTCCTGATTGATAACTATAATATTTCTCCTTCTGAAAAAACACATGAGTTGTATCAGTCATTGATCAATTCATAACCCGGGTTCTTGATTTAAGTGGGGAGAATCTAAATTTGGAACTTTTCTTGCATCCATAAAACCTAAAGAGATTCTTAATTTATTTTAATCTTTTTGCAGTCTGGTTTAAAGCCTGTTATAGGTGATACTAAGATTGTTATTGTTGAGTTATCTGTATTTATTGTCGATTTAATGGATGTGAGTTAATTAATAATGCTGAATCACCCAGACACACAACAGACTTTTATTAAATTACGCATAAAAGATACTGATTCATCAACCACAGATCAAAAATTCATTTCATATGATCTACGGATGATGAAGCAATGTTTCATATCCGATTATGATATTCGCATCGAGAGATGGCTGCGAGCGATGGACCTTTATGATAGCGAAATTACCACTCACACATTGAGAGTGACAGCTTTGTCTTTGGAGATGGGGCGGTTTATAGGTTTGACCAATGATGAACTGGTTTATCTTCAATATGGAACGCTCTTACACGACATTGGAAAATTAGGCATTCCCAATACGATTATTCAAAAACCTGGCAAATTAAGCGCCTATGAATATCGCGTTGTACAGCAGCACCCAATTTATGCCAATGAATGGATCGGAAAAGGCGAGGATTACGAGCCAGCGAAAGTCATCCCCTTATTCCATCATGAAAAATGGGATGGAACGGGTTATCCGTATGGTTTAAAAGGTGAAGAGATCCCCTTACTGGCGAGGATTGTTGCTGTGGTGGATGTTTGGGATGCTATCACATCAGATCGACCTTATCGGAAGGCTATGAGTAATAGCCGGGCGATAAATTTAATAAAATCAGAAACGGGGCATCATTTTGACCCCGCTGCGGTTGATGCCTTTTTCCAGCTGGGCTTGTATCAAGCTCAAAGAATTCCCAGTACCTTCTAAGGTTTTGTGATTGATCTTCTGTTGGGGGTTTTTCTGATATCGTATGGAAGTCGAACCAGCTTCAAGATTCGTGATTGATCGAAATGCCGTTTTGGCTGTTTTCTTTCGCTTCATATAATGCGGCATCCGCTCTGTTCAATAGATCTTCAAGTGTGTCTGTCCAATTCTCAATACTGGCAATGCCAGAACTGACAGACAACGAAAAAGAATCATCCTGATAGAATATTGGAGAGGATTCAAGAACCTGGTTGATTCTCTCCATTACGCGAAAAGCTTGTTCTTCGTTCGTTTCAGGGAGAAGAATCAGGAATTCATCTCCCCCAAACCTCCCTAGAATATCCACTTCCCGGACGATTTGTTGAACAATTCGTGCGAAAACAGATAAGGCCCGATCACCAGCGAGGTGGCCGTATGTGTCGTTAATCTTTTTGAGGTTATCAAAATCAATCACAATGATTGATATGGGGTGGTGGTAACGTTTGGCGCTTTTCATCTCCTTTTCAGCTAAAACCATGAAATGGCGCCTATTGGGGATACGCGTTAGGTCGTCAATAGTTGCTTGATGATACAGTTCATCAAGAAATTGCTTGCGCTCAGTGATATCCCGACTGATTCCATGGTAGCCAATCAAGTTACCATTGTTGTCGTAATGAGGAGTTGCACAAATCTCTGTCCAGATCCAGCTCCCGTCTTTACATTTTTGTTGGACCTCAAAGCGTGTGGTATCCGTGTTATTGCTAACTGTCCCTTTTTGGCGTTGATGTTCAATTTTCTCACGAATCAGCTTGACCCCTTCAGGTTTGAAGAAGGTCCATATAGGCTGCCCAATGACTTCCTCTCTTTTAAATCCCCTGATTGTTTCGTCGGCAGGGCTGATGTAATCTACACGGTATCCAAGGTTTATGTGCCAGATGACATCAGCGGAATTTTCAGTTAAGAAGCGATACTTCTGTTCGTTCTCACGCAATTTTTCTTCCATTTTCTTGCGAGCAGTAATATCGTGAACCACAGTTAGGATATGAATTTCATTGTTGAGTTCAATGGTATTAGCTGAAAGTAATCCGATCAAAGGTTTGGCGTTTTTTCGGCTAAACTTAAATTCCATATTTTCCACAGAACCAGTTTCAGTGAGAAGAATGACGAACTGTTGACGTTCTGCGGGATCAAACCAAATATTGATGTCTAAGGTGGTTTTTCCTTCAACGTCTTTCCATGTATACCCAGTGAGATCGGTGAAACCTTTATTAATTTCAACAAATAAACCATCTTTTAGACGGGTGATTAACAATGCATCGGGAATCGTGTTGAACATCAAATCGTATTTTCCCTTAGCTTCCTCTGTGACGATCTCCACCCGTTGATTGGTCAGGACGATAAAGCCAATAGTCCATGAAGTCACTGAGAAAATTATGAATAAAGAGGAGAGTGCTTTCATTGTTTCGGCAGTTTTAGAAGGCGCAAAGGGTGAAATGAATTGGAGAAAACTATAGGCGAGGAAGAAACCTGAAGCAATGAGAAAGGTAACAGCGATGAATTTTGTGAAACGCTCGATATCAGCGAGTTTATGCTGGAAAAGCAACCGTCCTGTTGAGGCTGAAAAGACGGCAATGGAAAGCGCTGAGAAGACACTGGGAATCAGCGAATTCCCTATGATGTAGAGAAATGAAGAAATGATGATGTACACAGCGGAAAAAATGAGGATATTACGTCTTACCTGGGGCTTGTTATAAAACTGAAGCATGCCAATATAAATCATCAGAGACGAGGCGACGAGCATTGTGTTTCGGACAACGTCTTTAAATATCCCTAATGTTTCAAAGCTTGGCAGGAAAAATGTTAAAAAGTATAAAGCAATAACAAAGATGCTAATTGGCCACCAGCTAAAACCGCGATGCGTCCGATCACTCCGATAGTGCAGAAAAAGGATTATCACTTCAAGTAAGCATATCAGGCTGAATATCAGAGAAATTGTTCGCATATGAGTGCTCTTATTTTAATATGATTGAATTATACATTAAATTATTATAATCGCTTACCAAAGAATCGCAACAAAAAACCGAGTAGAGGGTGATATATTGAGGTAATAGAAATATGGCATGTATGAATGAAGAGTTATTTCCCTTTGTTGGGATCAAAAACCGCCTTGAGATCTGCAGTTCTGAAGAACCGACGAAAAGCCCGAGCTTCATTGATCAGGTTTTTTAGGATTTGTGTCAACAGTTTTGCTCTGTCATCATCAGGTGCGGCTTTCGATGGACTTATCGTGATGTTCTCTTCATTGAAATCTACCCGAATTTCGCCCATCGCCTCCCATAATTGCATGCCAATTCTCACCATCTCTTTATTGGACGCGCCGGCGCCGGCAAGTGTCGATAATTGAACGCGGCCATCTTTATGATAGATGGCGTATTTTGCTAATCCTCCAATTCGATGGACTAATTTATTGATTTCATCCATATTGGGATCTACGCCGATGACAATGACAGTTTTCGGGGATACCCTCCGCAGCGTTTCTTGCAGGATTAATTGCGAAGGTGGTGCTGTCCAGATGATCAACGTTTTAGTTTCAGGCAATTCCTCCCGGGTCATGCCCTGTATATCCTCCGGCAGTTCACCTTCCGCCCAGATTTGGAAATCGGGATATGCCTTTCGCAGGTCTGACATTAATGAGATTGGCGAAAGGGCATCCCTATGATCTATCCACTCGAATTGTCTGCTGGCAACCTGTTGGCGCCCATGCTCTGAAAGTCTGAAATCTACCCATTCCGCGCTGATCTGCGGTTCGCCTTTGTAATCGCTTTTCGACAGCCGGCAAACTAAGTCGAATTGGGCTTCTGGCAGCGGTTCATCCCCGCCGTTCCACCAGATAAAACGCTGCTGATTCTCCTCCCCGTCAGCCGCGGTGACCTGGCGGTGTTCGCCCTGTGCCCCAACTGTTGTTGAAGAGACCAGAACTAAATTCTGGATCATGAAATTGAGCGGTGGATTTCCATGTCCGAAAGGCGATAGCCGATGGATTTGTTCAATAAGGTCGAGGTTGATGTCTTTGAGGTTCAGAGTCTGGTTGATGTGAATTTCGGGAATGATCTCGATTTGCTTTGCCTGGTCAATCACGGCTGAATGCAATCCCCTTTTGACGGTTTCATAATTTGATGCGGGAAAGGACAGTCCCGCAGCCATGGGATGACCGCCGTAAGCCGTTAACAGTTCTGCTTGTGTGCCGATGGCTTGGGTGATATTGACGCCGTCCACGGAGCGCGCTGAGCCATGGATGGGGTCTTCCCCCGTCAGGAGGATGGCGGGCTTATGGTAGCGTTCGACCAGCCGGCTGGCAACAATGCCGACCACGCCGCCGGGCCAGTCCGGATGATGCAGGACAATAGCTGGAGCGTGCCGGTCTTCTGAGGAGGCTTGCAGCATAGCTTCCGCGCCTTGTTCCACCTGACGGGTGGTGAAGCGCCGCTTGATGTTCATGGCTTCAATTTGGGTCGCCAGAATCCTGGCACGGCCCTCATCATCTGTTATCAAGAACTCAACCATGGGATTGGCATCCCCCAACCGGCCAACGGCATTCAAGCGCGGGGCGATCTGGAATCCGATATGGTCTTCGTCCAGATGATGGGGATTAAGCTCAGCGTTTTTATACAAAGTTTGTAAGCCAGCCCGATTTGTTTGCCGTAAACTCTCCAATCCCTTTTGTAGCAGATAACGGGTATCGCCTTGGAGGTAGGCGACATCAGCGACGATGCCCAGGGCAGCCAGTTCCATCATGCGGTTTGACTCGAAATGCCTCCCAAGCCGATCGAACAAGCCTTCCATCAATTTGTAAGCCACACCGACGCCCGGAAGGGTTCGCAGGGGATGGTCTTCAGGCAGCCGCTGTGGATTAACAATGGCATTGGCAGGGGGGAGGGATTCCCCCAATGAATGATGATCCGTGACGATGACGGGCAATCCTGCATTCCGCACGAATTGGATGTTTGGGTGTTCGGTAATGCCTGTGTCGCAGGTTAATAGAAGGTCAAAGCCCTTTTCAAGATATGAGCGAAGAACTCCTTCTGTAATGCCGTGGGATTCTTTTTCGCGAATGGGGATGTGATAGATGACGTCCCCACCCAGTTCCCGAAGACCTTCAACTAAAGTCGCTGTCGCGGTCTGTCCATCCACATCAAAGTCCCCCCAAATGAGAATACGTTTTTTGTTTTTAAGGGCATCAGCCAGTAGATCCCAAGCTGTTTCACTATCCGGCAGTTCATCAGCGGACGTGGGCTCATAGGATTCCGGATGGAGAAGGGCCATCGCATCTTTAACAGTACGATACCCCCTGCGGTAGAGGGTTTGTGCAATGATGGGATGCCCACCGATGGCGGATTGAAAATCTTTGGGGATAGGTAGAGGCTCTGGGATGTGCCAGCGCTTTTCAGGCATCAGAATTTTATCTCTTCAATGGTCTCAATATCGAAATCCAATTCGAAGTCTTCAGGCTCCATCTCGAAATCCTCAAAGGTCTCCAGGTTCCCAGCTTCAACCCCACGGTCACAGTGGGAGCGGTATACACAGTAGCGGCATTTGTCGAGGTCGCTGGTTCGCATAAAATCTTTTTCTTCTTTTTCAAAGATCTCTGAGATGAGATTAGTAATGTAAATACGATCAGCTTCGAACAAGGATTGGTCGTACGGTAAACTGACAGGAGTTTCCGGTGAGGCGGTGAACCAGTAGGTCATCGTGATCTCTTCGGGTTTGATTGGAGAATCTCCTAATAGAGCTGATCCTGCTCGTGCAAGGATGTAACGATAAAACCGGGTTTGAAGGCGGCCCATGAGCCATTCTTTTCGTGGCAGTTTCCGGGAAGTTTTCCAATCAAAGATAGTCAGCTTGCCATCTTGATCTGCAAGGATCAAGTCATATTTGGCCAACAGGCGCTGCCCATTCAGGTGGCTGGTAAGGAGGATTTCAACAAATTGATTGCCTTCTAAAAATGGCGGGACATAAGTCTGAAAGTCTTCCCACCAACGCGCCATCTGAGGGTTGGGATCAGACACAGCCAAATCATACAGACGGCTTTCCGGTATTCCTAATAAATACTGCTGGATCAGGCGGTGAAACCTGGCGCCAGCCTGGCCGCGCTGTTCGAATGCCAGCGCGTCATCAACAACCAGCGCAGGCCACTTCGTCTGGAGGATATAGCGCATGTAGAAACGGTAAGCACAATCCACATAATCCTGAAGCTTGCTTTGGGTGAAGTCGAAATCTTGAGGAAGGTTCATGGCTTGCCTTCCAATCTATTGAGTAATTCCAAAAAGGGTAGCGCAGACACATTCTTATTGGAACTGCGTCCGTTATTCCACGTAACCGTCAGCCAGCGGCGCGCCCGTGTGATACCGACAAAGAACAACCTAAGGCGCTCACGGATGAATTCCTGACGGGCTTCGAGGGACGCTTTACCCGGCTCATACCAATCAAAGGCATCGCCCTTGATCAAGGTTTGCAATTGCGCCAGGACTTCGGCTTCCAAATTGAGGTGATCTTTGACGAACCATTTTTCGGATTGAAATTGATCATACTCATGCCCGGAGGGGAAGTTGTAATTATTAACAGACGTCAGGAAAACGCAATCCCACTCCAACCCCTTGGCTTTATGCATGGTAGCCACAACCACCTGCCCTGGATAAAGATTGGGGTCAAAAGCTTCATCTTCCTGTGAGAACCCCAAATATTTCCTTTCATTGCGGGCGATATTGGCTAATTCATCCTTGAATTCCGGCAGCCGCCAATCGGGGTGCGCGTCGCTGAATTGGCGCAGAAGGGTGGAGAGCTTGTGCGCCAGTGCCAGCTCTGTGGAATCGAGGAACAAATCCTGAGACACTGTGAGCAGCAGTTGATCAATGGGGAGGAAAATGGAGCGCTGCCAGCGGCGGACAACGTCCCTGAACGCGGACAGTTCATCGTAGATGTCTGGATTGTCTTGTTCATCATCTACCTTGTTGAGCCAGTCGTCCGCTCCAAAAGGCCATAGGTAGTCTTCGACCTGCTCACAGCTGCGAATCAATTTTGAAACCTTGGTGTGGAACTTCCACTGCTCTTCATTTTCTCTTTCGGCGCGCCGCCAGACCTGATAAGCCAGGGCTAACTTGCTGCTGGATTTCGGATCGCTTAGATAATTCATGATGTTGGCAATGGCGCCAGTGGAAAGTCTGGTTGAGCTGGTGGACTGCAGGAGGCTGTCCATGTAGGGAATGCCGCGTTCGTTGAGTTCATCCACGAATTTGAAGCCCCGGGCATTCCTAGGGGAGAGAATGGCGATGGTCTTGTCGGAATTCTCCGCCAGCCAATCCTCAACCTTGTCGACCACGAATTGGATTTCCTGATCAGGGGAGAATTCGCGCTCCACAAATTGGATGCAGTCTGAGCAGTCCGGTGGATTGGGCTGCGGGTCGCCTGGGGGTGTGGGTTGGATCAGGGGTGGGTTGAGAGCCTGGCGCGCATCCGGGTTGGGGTGCTCTTCGCGCACCCATTCGATCAGGGTGTTGGCCAGGTCAATGATGCTTAGTGTGGATCGGCCGCTTTCCGGAAGTGAGCGTTCTTCAACATCTACCCTTTCGAGGAAATTCAGCAGGTATTGAGGACTGGCGGTGGTAAAGGTCTCATAAATCGCTTGATTAGGATCGCCGACACGCACCCAGTTGCCAACAGGGCCGGTGAGAGTGGAGAGAATCTCTTGCTGCAGCAAGCTCGAATCCTGGGCTTCGTCCTCAAGGATATAGGGCCAGCGTTTTCGCAGCAGGGTGACCAATGAGGGATCGGATTTGAGGCAGCGGAGTGCCAGGCGGATCAGGTCATCAAAATCGACACTGCCCCGGTAATGCAGCGCTTCCTGATAACGGGCGTAAATATCCGCGCCCATTTCCACCAGGGGCAGGGCGATTTCTGTTTCTCCTAACATGTTTCGCAGTTTATCCGGCGTGAGCTGCCGGTCTTTAGAGAATCGGATGAAGGCATTGGCGATGGATTCGATCATGGCGGGCAGGTTGTAATTATTTTCGTATATTTTTTCTTTTTGATATTCCTGATAATCCAGATAGGGTTCAAAAAAATCAATATGGGTGTCCAGCCAATCCCTGGCAATGCGGCGTTTGATCCGTGTGGATTCGACTTCGTCAATGATCTGGTATTGCGTCCCCAAGCCAGCCAGCTCAGGGCGTTCCCGGACGATATCATTGGCTAATCCATGCAGGGTGCGGACTCGGTAGCCAAAGCCGGGAAGCAGGTTTTCTGCCTGTAATTGGGTTGAAATCCGGTTTGAGAAGTTATCCACAGCCGCGTTGACCAATGTGACTACCAGAATTTCCTGATCAGGGTCAACCGCGCCGGATTGAATCAGCTTGGCTGCCAGGTAAGATAGGGTCCAGGTCTTGCCGCTGCCAGGTACGGCGCTGACACCCATTTTGCCATCCCGGTAGCGCAGGATTTGCTGCTGACCGGGGCGGAGTTGGATGACGTGATCCATCATGTCCTCCCCCGTTGTGCGCTTTGTAAAATATGCTGAAAGATGCGGATCAGCAAACCACGGTTCTCAAACCCCCGGATATCCAATTCGCTCATCCCGATTAACACCTTTTTCCGGCAGCGGTTGAGTAATCCCAAGGTGAGGCGGCGCAGGGTGTTGTGCGCAGCGGACAATTCATCCTCTGCGTCCCAAACTTCGCCTTCCTCCCAATTTCGGTTGAGGACATAGGGCTGAGTGAGGGGTTGATCCAGGCGCTGGTACCAGCTCGGGCTGCCGATATCCAGCCAGAATTGAACATCCACCGGGTGATTGCTGATAAGGAAGGTATATGCGGGAGCCAGGAACACCGAATGTTCACTCTGCTGACCCCAGGAGGCAATGTATTGGGCGGCGATGACGCCGTCCTCCACCATTTGGAGGTACTCTTTGCCAATCGGGATCTCCGCTTGTGAAAGGGGCATTCCGACCGCCCACCGGAATTTTTGGATGGATTCGATCAGGTTGGCAACGGTGTTAGCGCTGTCCAGGTCATTATGAAAAGCATACCCAGGCTGGCTGAGGACTTCACCAAACAGGCGATTGAGGAAGAAATCCAGACCGAGAGAATCCTCTTGGGATGCTGCCTCCAGCCAATTTTGCAGGCGATCATACCGTTCGCCGACTTGGTAGGTAATCCGTTCACGCACCTCAGAAGGGACATCTCCAAAGGGTTTCAAAACAAACCCTTTTTCCCGTGTCCTGTAGATGTGTTCTGTCAGGAGTTGCGAGCGTATCAGATCAAGACCTTCAATGACCTGCATATGGGCGTAAGCGAGGTTGATGGGTTTGGGGAGCATTTCCCAAGAGGGAAAAGCGACTTTGGCTAAGGTGAGCAGGGTTTGGGTGGCGGGTTCATCACGCAGTGCCCGGGAGGGGCGGTGGGACAGGTTAGGAATGCCAAGGTCATCCAATTGGTTCGAAAGGGTGAAGCGCAGCACGTCTGGCATGAAGGGCGCCAAGACGACGATTTCTTCTGGCGGAACTCCTTCATCATTAATCAATGAGTCAATCCGTCTGGTGACCCAATCAACCATGGCTGGGAAATATTTTGGATTTCCTTGGGGTGATTCGAGCGCACCCTGCAGTACATCAAAGGATAATTCTTGCGATGATTCCGGTTCGCCCTGAAGCCGGGCAACAGCGTTCTTTACACCAAGTTTGAGCTGCGAGATTCCCGGCGTATTGACCAAGTTCTCTTCAAACCTCATAACCGAATCGCAAGACTCTCGAAGGGAAAATGCACTGGTGACATCCGCTCCCAAGAAGAAGCGGAATCCCGCATCTTCATCGAAAAGGATTAGGGCTGATTCGAAATCTGGCAGCCATTCCCTGAGGATATTGTGGGAAATAGGCGCGTCCTCCTCAATATTATCCACGATAAGGTGTTTGTAGGATTGAGAGAGGTGATTTCGGCATAGGGGGGTGTTCCAGAGCGTCTTGATGAATATTTCCACTTGCAGAGAGAAGTCCAGCAGGTTATTTTCCAGGCAAAACGCTCGGAATTTATTGACACATTGTTGTACATCTTCATAGACATGAAGCTGATCAATATCCCCGACCCAGGCGGTTTTCAAGCGGTCACCGATTTCCTGATGGGGAAAACCAACAATAGCCGCTTTGTTGAGATTATCTAAAATTTGTGAATAAATCCGATTGCGATTAATCGTCAGACTCTCAAAGTAACCCTCGCTCTCAATCAGGGGGCGCACAATGTGCGCCATATAGTACTGTGAAGTCTCCAGGGTGAGAAACTGCGGAGGCAGGTTGGGATCCGCGATACCGGCTTGCTGGCTGACAACGGGCCAGAACAGGTCCACCATGCGGCGGGCTAAGCTGCCCAGGGTCATTGTCGTGACCAGGCTGTTGGCCTGTTCTTCCCCTTCATGCAGGATATCCTGGTAGGGTTTTGCCAGTCTTCGTTGGGGGACATAGATCAGGATTTCATGCGCTGGGATTCCAGCTTGCAATAGTTGAATGAGCCGGTGTTTTGCAGCGGTGGTCTTCCCCGTACCCGCTGCACCCTGCAGGAATACCTTGGATGAGAGGGGATATTCAAGAAGGGTTTGCTGTTCAGAAGTAAGAGGCATGGTCTTATTATATTCTATCTATGCGGTGGAAAAGGATACATCTCAGGTATAATTGCGAGGTGTTCACTGACAGCATGATACTGGAAAGGACTGATATAAAAGATGAGTGATCTGGCACCCTTTTTCTCACCAGCGGGGGTTGCTATTATTGGTGCTTCCACAAATCCGAATAAGTTGAGCTACGGCATTCTCGAAAATATGAAGTTGTATGGATTTGAAGGCAGCATCTATCCAGTCAATCCCAAAGCGGATGTCATCTTGGACTTGAAGGCTTATCCAGAAGTGTCCGAGGTTCCTGATCCTGTAGACCTAGCTGTGGTTGTTCTGCCGGCACCGATGACGCCCGACATCTTGCGATCCTGCGGTGAGCGCGGCATTAAGGCTGTGATTATCATTTCCGGCGGATTCCGGGAGGTGGGGGGAAAAGGTATTAAGCTGGAGGAGGAATGCCGACAGATTGCTCAATCCTATAACATGCGATTGATCGGCCCGAATTGTGTCGGGACGCTCGATCTCTACACCGGTCTCAACACGACTTTTATCCAGGGCGTTCCAGCAACGGGATCAATTGGATTCCTGTCCCAATCCGGCGCGGTGTGCGGCGGCGTGGTGGATTATATTGCGGATAAACACATCGGCTTTTCACACTTCGCCAGCCTCGGCAATGAACTGGACGTGGACGAGTCTGACATGATCGCTTTTTTTGGGGAACATCCCAAAGTGAAAGTCATTGCGGCTTATGTCGAGGCGATTCAGGATGGGGAAAAATTCCTGCGGACGGCAAAGCAGGTTTCTCGGCAGAAACCCATTGTCATGTTGAAAGCAGGCCGCTCAGATGCCGGCGCGAGGGCTGTTTCCTCCCATACTGGTTCGCTGGCAGGCGCTTATGCAGCCTATCAGGCGGCATTCAAGCAGGCCGGTGTGATTGAGGTCCAGGATTTATCATCCTTATTTGATGTAGCCTGGTCGCTCAGCTGCCAGCCGCTGCCAAAGGGGGATCGGGTGGCGATTTTCACCAACGCTGGTGGCCCGGCAGCTCTGGCGTCGGATTCACTGGCTGTAAATGGATTTGAACTAGCTGTGATTTCGGAAGAGAAACAAAAAACCCTTGCGGAGAAACTCAATCCCAGCGCCCAAGTTTCCAATCCTGTGGATATGTTGGGCGGGGCCGAGCCAGCGGAATTCTCTCACTGCCTTTCCACCTTAATAGATGATCCAGGCGTGGATGCCTTTTTGCCCATTCTGGTTCCTCAAGCCCTGGTTGACCCCGGGGATGTCGCCCGCGCCATTGTTGGACAAGCTGAACAGACAGATAAAACTGTTCTGGCATGTATGGTCGGTGAAGGGAGTCTGGAAGAAGCAAGGGTTGTCCTGCACGAGAATGGCGTGCCGATGAGTATCTTCCCCGAAGTGCCCGGAAAAGTGTTGGGTGCGATGAAGCAGTACCGGGAGTGGTTGGCGGCAGAAGGACAAAAACTTTTCTCAGTAACCCTGACGGATGATGAGAAAAGGAAAGTCGTGGCACAGCTCAGTGATCCACCCCGTCTGGTTTTAGGTGAAGCTGAAACACGCCCCATATTGAAGGCATATGGATTGAACCTTGTGTCAGGAGGATTTGCTGCTGATCTCCAACGCGCCCTTGAGATTGCGGAGGAGATTGGTTATCCCGTCGCTGCCAAGGTTGTCTCTCCTCAGGTTTTGCATAAATCGGATACAGGTGGGATTGAATTGAACTTGTGGTCTGCTGATGAGATCGAAAGAGCGCTGAGCGTGATGCGAGAGCGAATTACAAAAGCGAAACCTGAGGCCGATATCACAGGTTTTCTCATTGAGAAGATGGCGCCAGAGGGGTTGGAGGTTATTGTTGGTATGCGGCGTGATCCCACGTTTGGGCCTTTGATGATGTTTGGTTTGGGGGGTGTGTTTGTGGAATTATTCAAGGATGTAGGGTTTGGCGTAGCGCCTTTGACAAAAGATCAAATTACCCGGATGATCAATGAGACGAAGGCCGGGCAGTTGCTAAGAGGCTATCGCGGCGGAGCAGCCTATGACACTGACGCTGTGGTTGGTGCCATTGGCAGGCTGAGTCAGCTTGCGTTGGATTTTCCAAGGATATCAGAAGTGGAGATCAATCCTCTGCTGGTCTTTCCCCGTGGGGAGGGTGCAAAAGTGTTGGATGCTCGCATGATCTTATCTGAAAAATCGAAATGAGGAAATATGGTTCTATTAGCGATTGCGATTGTCATTGCCCTGTTGATCACGATTGGACTGCCTATTGCCGCTGGTTTTCTGTTAAATAAACGTGCTGGCGTAGCGTGGCGCATGGTGATGTACGGTGCTTTGGGCTACTTCATCACCCAAGCTTTGTTAACGTTGGTTTTTAGCGGGTTTACCTATTTGGTGAATAAAGGGATCCTCGCATTATCCGATCAAGCTTTCATCGATTGGCAATTGATTTTGAGTGTGTTATTGGCTGCGGTCATCGGCGTGCTAATCCGATGGTTGGGGATGAAATATATCAAGGAGGATTTAAATACACTTAAAGGGGCTTACGGCATTGGCGTGGGATACGGTGGTGTGGAAAGCGTCTTAATGGTTGGTCTGCCCTTATTGACAACTTTCATAACTATGGTGAGCAATGTCAACATTGATCCCCAAACCACGACATTGGATCCTGCGGTTGCTGCGCAGATTGAGCAGCTCTGGCAGGTGAATTCCTTCATCCCATTAGCAGGCGCATTGGAGCGCATCTCAGCCTTTATCATGCATATCACCGTAACCATCCTCATTCTGCAGACCTTCAAACAGAATAATCGAATTTGGTTAGCGGCTGCTATTGGGCTGGAAGTGTTGGTCAATGGTTTAATTGTCGGTCTTTCCGAAGCGGGTTTGGAATATGGGTGGATTATTTTCGTGTCTGTTCTCTTGATGGTGGGGAACGTATATTTGCTTTTCCGCTTGGGTGCTTTCAATTTGGAGGGGTTTGGTAGAAAAGAAGAACTTGAGCGTAATACTAACAGCTAATTATTATTTTTGAGGCTGGATTGTTTATTAAAATATGACCAAAGAAACCGTCTGCCCTATGTGGTAGACGGTTTTGTGAATGCCATTTGCTCTCTGTGTTACGGGACTCCGATACCACTATATTCGAATCCCAGCCCTCGCAAATCCTCGGGGTCCCAAATATTGCGCCCATCCAGGAGGACATTTCCGTGCATCTCTTCTTTTATCTTTGAAAAATTCAGCGATTTGAATTCATTCCACTCTGTTGCCAATAATAGGGCATCCGCACCTTTTGCTGTGTCATAGGGGCTCTGGCAAAGAACCAGGTTGGGGATTTCTTTTTTGCTGGCCTCCATGGCCTGTGGGTCGAAGGCTTGAACAACAGCACCGGCTTCCAACAGCATACGGATGATATCCAGCGATGGTGCATAACGAATATCATCCGTGTTGGGTTTGAAACTGAGGCCCAAAACACCGATCTTTTTCCCTCTCAATGTCCCCAATGCCTTTTCAATTTTTTTGACGGCGCGCTTGCGTTGATTTTGGTTGATGTCAGCTACAGCCTGGAGAAGCTGGGGATGCGCGCCGCGGGTTGTGGCCATATAGGTCAGGGCTTTCACATCCTTTGGGAAACAGCTCCCGCCCCATCCCAAACCGGCATCGAGGAATGATGGCCCGATTCGCTTGTCCATGCCCATTCCCCGGGCGACCTCACGCACATCAGCGCCCAGTGATTCGCAAATATTGGCGATTTCGTTGATGAAAGAGATGCGGGTTGCCAGGAAAGCGTTGGAGGCATACTTGATCATCTCTGCCGTTCGCAAGTCGGTGATCATGATTGGGGAGCGAAGAGCTTCATACAACCCCGCAACTTTATTAGCAGACTCTTGATCCGTCGATCCTAAAACAACACGGTCTGGGTTCATGAAATCATTGATGGCGGAACCTTCCCGTAAAAATTCTGGATTGGATACGACGGTAAATTCAGGCGTTTGACCGCCGTTTTGATCATGGATGATTTCTGTCACCCAGTCGCCGGTACCCACGGGCACGGTAGATTTGTTTACAATAATAGTAGGGTGGTCCATGTTTTTAGCAATGGAATTGGCAGCCAACTGCACATAGCGTAAATCCGCTTCGCCGATATCGTTTGACGGCGTACCGACAGCGATAAAGGCAAACTCAACATCTTGCAGTCCCTCTTTATAACTGGTGGTAAAGCTTAATCGCTGAGCCTCAACGTTTTGCTTGACAAGCTGTTCCAAGCCGGGCTCATAAATTGGCATGATGCCCCGGTTGAGCTGTTCGATCCTGTCTTCGTCAATATCCACACAGGTGACCTGATTGCCCATATCGGAGAGACAGGTGCCCGTTACTAATCCCACATATCCCGTGCCTATGACACAGATTTTTGCCACAAAGGCCTCCCAGCTAAGACGGTAAAGATAAATTTCAGACTATTATTATAACAATGATTATAAGAATCATATTTTACATTAAAATTAGAAACAGCCTATAAGGCTGTTTACAGAGCCAACGGAGGGATTTGAACCCTCGACCTGGCGCTTACGAAGCGTCTGCTCTACCACTGAGCTACGTTGGCGTGCCAAGGATTATACCAGTAAGCAGAATTTATTAGCAAGAGAATTTGGGAGAATTTTGCATGAATATTGCCATGATTTCCTATCACACCTGCCCTTTGGCTGTGCTGGGCGGCAAGCACACCGGCGGGATGAATGTTTACGTCCGCGAGCTGACGCGTTTCCTGGGGAGGGTCGGCGTTCATGTGGATGTGTTCACCCGATCGCAGGATGAACATATCCCGCAAGTATCGCATGATCTGGGTTATTTTAACCGTGTCGTCCATGTTCCTGCCGGGCCAGAAACTACCCTACCCAAAAAACAGCTTGCTAAGTACACAACTGAATTAGCAAAAGGAATTCTTGATTTTACCGCCAGGAAGAATATTTGCTATGACCTCATCCATGCACATTATTGGATGTCTGGCATGGCTGGAGCGATTTTAAAGGAAACTTGGGATGTTCCTATGCTGCAAATGTTCCATACATTAGGCTTGATGAAGCAGCGCATCGGGCGAACGCCTGAGGAGCGAGAGGGGGATTATCGCATTGATGGCGAGCGGTATGTGATACAAGAGACTGACCGGATTATTGCAGCGACCGAGGCCGAAAGTTCACAGCTCCAATCGCTTTATGGAGTGAATGACCAGAAAATAACGATCGTCCCGCCAGGGGTGGATACGCATCATTTCTATCCCATCCCTCCGGATGAGGCAAAGGAAGCAATTGGCATCTCGCCGGAGGAGAGGATGGCTTTATTTGTTGGCCGGATTGAACCTCTCAAAGGATTGGATACACTGATACGCGCGATGGCGATTGTTAAGAGAAAATGTAAGGCTTTCGTATGCCCACATTATCTCATCATTATCGGCGGCGATCCCGAAGGGGATTCAATGGATATGACAGAAGAAATGAACAGATTGCAATCCCTTTGCGGTGAACTGGGCTTGGATGAGATGGTGGTGTTTCTGGGAAAGCGCGGTCAGGATACCTTGCCTTATTATTATTCCGCAGCGGAAGTGGTGGTCATGCCTTCGCATTATGAGAGTTTTGGGATGGTTGCCCTGGAAGCGATGGCTTGCGGAACACCCGTCATTGCTTCACGAGTTGGCGGGCTGGCATATCTTGTGCGGGAAGGGGAGACCGGTTTCTTTGTGCCTGCCCAAGACCCAGAAGCTCTTGCGGAGAAATTACGTTTGATCTTCGTCGATCATGATCTCAGGATCCGGCTTGGAGAACAAGCGGTTGTTTATGCGCATGATTTTAGTTGGGAATTGATCACAGACCAAATCGTAGATATTTATAAAAAAATACTCAACAATTGAGCATAATTTTAATGACAATTATCATATGAATATTAGATTTAATGACTATTATCTTTTGGCTTGTGCAGGCGGTGGGCGCGCTTAATCACATTCTTGCCGTATCGTTCCCGTAATTGATCAACGGCATTGAGTAGATCAGCTTCTTTCTGATGATCATCGTCCCACAAACTCATTTGATGAATTGGTGGGCCTAATCCACTCACACCGACCCCAATTAACCGAACAGGTCTACCCCTGGCCCAATTCTCTTTGAATAGGGAGACAGCGGTCTCATAAATTTCCTGATCGAGATTGGTCGCAGAAGGTAAGGTCTTCTGACGTGTGATGGTTGTGAAGTCTTGCCAGCGCAGCTTGATCTGAACTGTTGTCCCTGCCAGGGAGCCCTCTCGCAGCCGGCGTCCAACCTGTTCGGAAAGTTCCCGAAATGTATTAAAAAGCTGCCCTTCGTCCGTCAGATCCTTTGGGAAGGTGACTTCATTGCTGATAGATTTGACATCGTGCCCACTATGCACAGGGCGTTCATCAATGCCATTGGCTCGTTGACGTAAGTCCGCACCATACTGCCCAAACAGAAGCTCCAAGGTCCTGGCGGGGGTGTTTGCCAAGCCTCCGATGGTCGTGATGCCAATTTCGGATAGCTTTTCTGCTGTTTTTGGACCCACGCCCCACAGAGATTGAACGGGTAGCGGAGCCAGGAAATCTGCTTCCTCTCCTGGTGGGATGATGGTGATGGTGTTGGGAGGTTCAGGACCTTTCTTTTGTGATTTTCCCCAATCGTTAGCAATCTTTGCCACAAGTTTATTGGTCGCGCCGCCAATGGAGATCGGCAGGTGCAGCTTGTTGTTGACCCGATGCTGCAAATCCTCGGCAATATCAATTAAGGGCTTGGAATTGCCGCTGACATCAATGAAGGCTTCGTCAATGGATATCTTTTCTATGAAAGGTGAGATGTCAATAAGAGCCATGACCTTTTTGGACACCTCGCTGTAATTGTCATAATTGGAGGAAATTACGATTAATTCAGGGCAAAGGCGTAAAGCGTGACTCATTGGCATAGCGGAATGTACGCCGTACATCCGGGCAGCATAGGAACAGGAGGCAACAACGCCGCGTTGATCTGCAGCTCCGCCAACTGCAAAGGGTTTGGCTTTTAGATCTGGGTGAACCAGTTCTTCGACAGCGCAGAAAAAGGCGTCCAGGTCAAGATGCAGTATTTTCCTTGCCATGCGGTTAATTATACAATAAGCGATCCTCGTAAATGCGCCGGATGGTGTCTTCAATAGGCTGGTCGCGCACCTCCAGGTCTTTGATGCGGTAGTGATCGGAGAGTTCGTTTATCAAATTCGAGGCGGACACGACCTCACGCTCGAAGGAATAAACGACCTTGTTCCCATTTCTTTGTATGATTGCCGCATTGGTTAACAGGGGTTGGGGATAAAATTCTGTGAATTCCACACTCAATTGGCGGCTTCCCCCAAATTCCTGTAGTAAGGAATTCAAATTTCCGTCAAAGAGGATCTTCCCATGATCAATGATCATTACCCTTTCGCATAGCTTTGCGACATCAGATAAATCATGAGTTGTCAACAGAATCGTTGTGCCTTTTTCCTGATTAATAAATTGAATGAAATCCCGGATGCGTTGTTTGGCGACGACATCCAGACCGATAGTCGGTTCATCCAGGAAAACCAGGCTGGGATTATGGAGGAGCGCGGCGCAGAGATCCGCACGCATGCGCTGCCCTAGTGACAGGGATCGGACAGGCGTTCTGATAAATTCGTCAAGACCCAAAATTTCATTGAACAGGTGAAAGTTCTTTTGAAAAACATCGTGTGGAATATCGTAGATATGTTTGAGTAAGTCGAAAGAATCTGTTAATGGCAAGTCCCACCAAAGTGTGGTGCGCTGACCGAAGACCGCTCCAATGTCTTTGACATAGTCCTTGCGTTCTTTCCAGGGAAGATAGCCATTGACATTTATTTCACCATTTGTGGGGACAAGCAACCCGGTTAGCATTTTTATGGTAGTTGACTTCCCTGCACCGTTGGGTCCGATATATCCGACTAACTCACCAGGGTAAACTTCAAAGCTGATATTATCCACGGCATGAATGAGATCATATTTTCGATCGAATAAATTTCTTATGGCGCCAAAGAATCCTTTATGGTTATGATAGATTTTAAATGTCTTCCTGAGATTATTAACTTGAATAATAGGTTTCATATTTAACTTCCAGTACTTTGATAATTCCTGATCCCATAGTGCCAAAATCTAAGGGCAAGAAACATCATCAAGACTGCCACCAGAGGGGCGATAAAAGAGACAAATTTCGGCGCATGTAAGGGGTCAGATTTACCCAGGATAAAAACAGCGGGGAAATAACTTAGGAAAATAGCTGGGACGAGAAAGGTAAAAATCAAACGAATGGGGCGGGGAAAGATGTGCATTGGATAGGACATTATTTCACTGCCGCCATAGGTGAAGATATTCAAAATCTCCAGCCTTTCCATAGTCCAAAAAGTAGTCGTTGCACCGATGATGAATAGGCTGCCAAAGAAAAGAACTTGACTAATAGAAAGAACAGGCACATAAAGGATTTTAATAAGTGTCCAATGGATATCGAGTTGACTTAATCCAAAAATGAATATTAACAAACCTTCCAGGACTTTCCCCAAACGGCGCAGGACGAACCGGGATCCCAGAACTTGCAGTGTGATATTAACCGGCCGAAGGAGCATTTGATCAAACCGCCCTTTGCGGATCACCGGCCCGAAAGAGTCATAATCAAACCCGCTGAAGAGCATATCCATCACGCCGAAACTAAATTCCGTGATTCCCCAAATGAAAGCGACTTCTCCCAAGGTCCATCCGCTGATCCCCTCAAATTGTGATAGAGCGAAAGTAAAAGCGATAAAATAAAAACCCAAAATTAAGGCGTTGCCGATCACATCCATGATGAATGAAAGGGGATACTGAAGCTGACTTCTGATTTGGATTGACAATAAGCGTTTCAACGTTGAAAAAGCTCGCTGCATTTATCCTCCCTGGATGACCAATTTTCGCACACCACACCCCAGGATGATGTGGTCTAAAATCCACAATGTTGCAATCCAGAAGCATTGTATGAATAAGCTTTGTAGTAATGCACCTCCTTGAACATTCCCCAAGAAAATCTGGATGGGGATATAAATGCTTGCGCCGAATGGTGTTGCCCTTGAAAACTGAGCAAGCCAATCTGGAAAGAATGCCAGGGGCATATAAAAACCGGAGAAGATCCAGCTCAGCCCAAAGGCAAAGCGGCCGATGCCGATAGCATTCGGCGTCCAGAAAGCAGCCAGGTTTACCATGAACCGCCATCCGAAACTGATCAACAACGCCAGGAGCATTGAAAGCATGCAAAATCCCCATTGGAGGAGGGATTGGGGAAGGGTAATGTCATAGAAGAAGGCGAAAACGACGAATAGCGGAAGGCTGCGGATCAGGAAAGATCCCATAGCGCGCCCGATATCCACACTCAGCCAATAGAGGAAAAAGTTCAAAGGCTTCAGTAGATCGGTACCCACCTGCCCGTCGTAGACTGTGTGCGCCATCTCATACCAGTGAAAGACACTTAAATACCCAATCAGCATCTGGGTCAAGCCGGCAAAGGTGATTGCATCTTTTACCGAGAGGTTGTTAATGACTGTTTGTTGATGGTAGAGGGCAATGAAAACTGATGCGCGGAAGAAGGCAAACATGAGGTTAGTCACCAAGCCGGAAAGGTTGGCAGCGCGATAGGTGAGCTGGCGCCGGAATGAAATATTGATCGTCGCAAGAAATGCTTTCATCGGACTTTAGAATCTTAAGTGGTAAATGAATGAAAGAATTATTATATCACACCATGACTCAGGAAATCCGAGTCCGCAATTCCTTTCGAGAATTCGTTTTTAGGAAACAAAAAAGCTGCACCGGTTGAGATGCAGCTTTGGTATCGAATGGTTGATTATTATCTACACATCCAAATTGCGCACTTCTTTGGCGTGGGTTTGGATAAAGCGGCGTCGCGGCGGCACCTTGGACCCCATCAGCATATCGAAGGTGCGGTCGGCTTCAGCGGCGTCTTCAATGTTTACCCGCAATAAGGTGCGGTTTTCGGGATTCATGGTGGTATCCCAAAGCTGATCGGGGTTCATTTCACCCAGACCCTTGTATCGTTGGAGTGAATAGCGTCCACCATTCGATGTGATCTCTTTGATGAGTTTTTCCCGTTCAGCTTCAGTGTATGCGTAGTTCTTTTCTCTGCCACGGGTGATCAGGTAGAGTGGGGGTTGAGCAATGAAGAGGTGTCCGCTTTCTATCAGCGGCTGCATATAGCGGAAGAAGAATGTCAATAAAAGTGTGCGGATGTGGGCACCATCAACGTCAGCATCGGTCATAATCACAATGTGGTGATAACGCAAACCCTCAAGGTCAAAATTGTCACCAATACCTGTGCCCAGGGCAGAGATCAAAGCTTTCACCTCATTGTTATTGAGTATTTTATCCAGACGAGCGCGTTCGGTATTGAGGATTTTTCCCCGCAAGGGGAGGATGGCCTGGAAGTGGCGGTCTCTGCCTTGTTTAGCAGAACCACCAGCCGAATCACCCTCAACGATGTAGAGTTCCGTCTTTTTTGGATCCCGCTCGGAACAGTCAGCGAGTTTTCCAGGAAGAGTCAGGCTTTCGAGGGCGGACTTACGGATGACAAGGTCTCGCGCCTTACGCGCTGCAGCCCGTGCACGGGCAGAGGTCAGGCATTTTTGGATGATCTTTTTTGCCGTAGAGCTGTTTTGCTCCAGGAAACTACCGAAGCCATCATTCAAGACCTGTTGTACATAAGTCTGGACTTCAGGGTTCATCAGTTTGACCTTCGTCTGACTCTCAAACTGAGGGTCAGGATGTTTAATGCTGACGATAGCTGTCAGGCCTTCCCGTGTGTCATCCCCAGAAAAATTGATGTCGGAATCCTTCAGTAAGTTATTCTTGCGAGCGTAATCATTGATTGAACGGGTGAGAGCCATGCGTAACCCCGTCAGGTGCGTTCCACCATCAATAGTATTGATGGTGTTGGCGAAGGCATATACGGACTCGGAATAGGCGTCTGTATACTGGAAGGCGACTTCAATGCCAATGTCATCAATCTCTTTTTCAACAAATATCACATCGTGTAGTGGATCTCGGTTTCGATTGAGATATTTAACGAAAGAGGAGATACCACCCTCAAAGTAGAAGGTGACATCATTGTCATCTCTTTTATCCACCAACCTGATCGTTACTGCCCGCGTGATGAAAGCCATTTCTCGAAAACGCTGGGCAAGAGTGTCGAACTTATAAGAAAAATCACCTTTGAAAATGGTTTTGTCATATTTAAAAGTCGTTATCGTTCCAGTCTTTGATTTTGGTACTTTATCAATGGTTTTGACGAGAGCCTGCGGTATACCTTTTTCATAGCGCTGAAAGTAAACGTTTCCATTTCGATAAACCTGTACTTCACACCATTCCGATAAAGCATTTACGGCAGATACACCGACGCCGTGGAGGCCTCCGGAGACTTTGTAACTACTGCCGCCGAACTTTCCACCCGCATGAAGTATGGTCATGACAACTTCGAGCGCAGAGACTTTTCTTTCAGGATGAGGATCTACTGGGATGCCGCGGCCATTGTCTATGACTGTGACGCTTTCATCTTCATTAATAATGACATCAATGCGATCGCATGAGCCAGCAAGCGCTTCATCAATGGAGTTATCGACGACCTCATAAATGAGGTGATGGAGGGCTTTAATATCCGTTCCACCTACGTACATACCAGGCCGGCGACGAACGGCTTCCAGTCCTTCAAGGACCTGAATATCATTTGCATCATAGTGTAGAGGTTGTTTTGCCAAGCTTAAAACTCCGTTTTCTATAAATATTGAATAGTATTACCCAGATTTCATTCTCTGATTCATGATGGTTTGAGTGTATTTGGTCGCGTCCATGAAGTAATGAAATGAAGAGGTAATCACAGCGGATGATATAAAGGCGTGACCGAGGATTCCGATCATCAATAACCAATTGTCAACATTCGGTGTCTGCCAGAGGTAATCCAAGCCCTTTATCAGAATAAACCCAAAAAGAATGAATTGGGCAGTTTTTGTCATCGAAAATTTTACAACGCTGATACTGGTCATCATCGCCGCGATCAAGTTTTGTTTGAAGAGGAAAATTCCATGGGGTGTGAAGATCAACGGCATTAGTATCCAAAAAACGATCAGTCCAGTGAGAAATACGAAGAATTGACTGACCCCAGGGCTGATCATGGTGATCAATGTAATAAAAAACATTAAGGGAATACTTAAAATCAATAAAACAACCAGTAATAGTATTGGCATGAGGATGATTTGAATATAGGACTGAAATAGATTTTTGAGATTCTTATCCTCGTGAGGATTGATAACCTGGTGAGAGATGTTTTGAAAATATAAGCTTCCAAGGAAAAAACCGATCAAAAGGAAGGTCAACCAGGAAATAAACACCTGAAATCCAGATACTAAATTGAAGGTCACTGTCCGTCCAAGGGGATTCAAGAACGGCGACTTTGCAACCATGAGACTGGGAACCCCAATCGGCATTGTGTGTATTGAAGTCGCCAGATTGAAGTTTTCCAGAAAATCCTGCCATAACATTTTGTAGGCTTCGAAATCCCCAACAAATTCCGGTACATTCATTTCAGGCAGCCTGGTTAGTTTTTGAAGCATTGGCTTAAAGTATGAGTCCACCCGCCATGCTGGACCGAACCACAGAAATAAATCCACAATTACGGGAATGAGTATTAAGTATGGTTTATTAGCTACGGTATTGAAGCCGGATAAAAACGCATCAATTATTTTTGGTTGATTAATTTTATTATCAGAACTTGTGTTCATACATCTATAAATTTTACCACATTAGACTTGAGAAGGCTATTTTATTGATCGCCGTTCTCACGTAGTAGTGTGTATTCGCTTCATTTAATAAATGTGGATTAGATACTTACCTCAAAAACCCAGCATGGTAAAATGGATACATGCGATTTCGAGACACACTCCCTGATATCAATCGTCTGTCAATAATAGCTGCTGTTATTATGCTCGCATTTGCTTTGACACAAGTTATCTCTTTCCCCAGACAGCAGATTTCACTTACAGTTTTTGGCGTTATATATGAATTGTTTATCGATTTCAGTACGATTATCACCGGATTGACAGCTTCGCTGGCGGCTGCGGGTGTGGCGTGGTTGATCCAATCTAATCCACATCGTAAGCAATACAAGTATCGATGGTCATATATTCGTCACTGGATTGTTCCAGTGTTCACAACATTAGTGATTAGTGTTATATTGAATACTCTGGACAGTGGAATTTTCTGGTGGGTGATGTTTGGCGTGGGCAGCTTGTTACTCATGGCTGTGTTTATTGCGGAATATAACGTCTCGGTTGCTGATAATATCCGTCATCCCTTAGCGATGATTGGATTAACCGCGTTATCGTTTGCTTTGTTTTTATTATTAGCCATCGCAGTTAGCTCTGCACAAATGCGGTTGTACCTTCAATTGCCGCTGCTAGCTACCAGTGCAATCGTGGTTATCTCACGATCCTTCTATCTCCGTTTAGGAAAATGGTATATGATTTGGGCGGTCGTTGCAAGCTTAATTATTTCGGAGTTGGTTGTTGGTTTCCACTATCTCCCACTAAGTCCCATTCAGTTTGGTTTGCTGTTGGTTGGGATCGCTTACTCGCTGACAAGCGTGGTCTCTGCCATTAAAGAGGAAAGGAGGGGTTGGAACTTTTGGGCGGAACCCATCGGTATGCTTGTTTTGGTGATTTTGGTCAGTTTTATTTGGCCTAGTTAACTTCAACCTCAGCTCTATTCTCCTGCTCAATGGTTTTGTAGTATAAGGCTCTCAGATTCCGTCTATGAAGCTCACTGGCGAGCCCTCCCAGAAGAACCCTGCTCTTTCCACAAGCCTCAATTCCAATACTATCCAGGACTTCAAGGGGATTCTTCCGTCGGATTGCAGTCGTTACTGCTTTCTGGATAGCTTTAAGATAGGTAATGTTCTCGTGAGCTTTATCCTCAATTTCACCCCGTAAGATGATATCACCATGGCCTTGAATGATATTCTCCAAACCCATCTTAGCGATCTTTTGAATACTTTCAATGGATTGCTCCAGATTACCTTCAACGACAAATGGAATGGGCATGAAGACGTCACCAGAGAAAAGGATACGATCTTCTTCGATAAGGACAGCAATGCCGTCTTCTGAATGACCTGGCGCGCGGAATAAATTAATATTCTTTTTTCCCACCTTTAATCTATAAATCCCATCTTTAAAAGTTATTTGCGGTGGCACAATGGATAATTTCGCACAGAGTGGATTTTCCTGACTGGCAACTTCGAGCGCGGAGGGTGCCTTTTCAATCAATAATTGGCGGCAGAGTTCATGTCCGATGATCGTTGCACCTGGGAAAAAACAGTTACCCCAACTGTGGTCTGCATGGTGATGTGTGTTAATAATATATTTGACAGAAAGGGATAATTTTTTTTCGATAAATTCTTTGATCAACAACGTTTCCTGAGGTATCAATGTGTCCACCAGCACTGCCCATTGCGGGCCAGCGATGACCCCTGCTGAGACTTGTGCATATATTTCGCTTTGGAACCAGTAGATGTTTTCAGATACGCGTTCGCGTTGCATAAGTCCATCCTAATTACTGAAAATACTTCCAGCAAAGAATAGCACAAATGAAAACAAAAGTCAAAAAAGGGGTCTTGTCTAAGAGATGTATGATTTAAAAACGATTATGCTGATTATAATGAGTAAGACCAGCCCTCCGACAGCACCAATCAGCAGATAAACCCAATCCATTATTTGATTGGTTTCTGCAGGTTCATTGTCCATCTCGGTTGGCGTTGGTGAAAGGATACTGGTGGCAGATCGCTCATCTTCAGGCGCTGGATATCCCTCTGTATTAATAGGCGCTGGATAGCTTGTGCCGTTGGTCATTGTTAATGTGATTGTTGGCGTTGCTGTTGGCTTTCTGTAATCAGTTCTGGTGGGGTTCGGTGAGGGGCGATAGGTGCGCACCTGAGTGGGCTGCCTGGCTGTGGATGTGTTTGGTATGTAAATGGGTGTTTGAGTGGGATAGAGCGTTGCTGTTCTGGTTAAATAATAAGTGGCTGTTGTTGTGGGCAGAGTGGCTGTTTTTGTTGCATCAGTTGTATAAATATGTATCGGACCATAAATACCCACGATTTCTCCTATGTCATCAATGACTTCCAGCTTGTAATAATAATTGCGTTGTGACGTCACTTTTGTATCGTCGTAGGAATAGGTTATCGTGGATTGGCTGCCCGCATCACCAATGGCATCAATGCCTGATTTGATGAGGGTATAATTGCCCGACTCTGTGTCTGCTCGATAAATCCGGAATTCTCTGATGTTATTTTCTTTAGTCGTTGTCCATTGGAGGTGGATTGATGAATCGTAATAATCTCCTTTGAAACCAGAGATAGAAATATCAGATGTTGGCAACCCTGCCACAAAGGGTGTGAAATTCAAATCTTGCAAATAAGGCCTTCCACTGTCATTGATGGTAACGTTGATTGTGTTCTCCTCCATGTCACAGACAGTGTACTGCCCTTTGGCATCGCCTGCGCCGCTTCCTTCTGGGTCCTGCCCCGTACGGTCCCAGCCATTGGTTATATTATTGGCAGGGTCATACCACCACAGTGGATACTTGCTGCGATCTTCATCTTGATTGCAGTAATCACTCGACTCGATCCGACTCCGGCATGTGTAGGTTAGATCATACTTCAAGGATAGGACAAGGTTCGTGGGAGCTGCGTTTTCTGCCAGGAAGATGTCGTAAAAATTAGAGCACGCGTCGATTGCCCCAGCATCTTCTAGGAAGGGAATGTTGGAATCATCAATATGACCGTGATTGACGATGATAATATCGAAATTGCCCCCCTGGGTATGTTTAAACCCGATGTCATGATCGAAAACATCATAAGTCATGGTGTCCGTAACCGTTTTTGGTACGGCTTCGACGCCGACCCCTCCGGATGAGACAAGGATGGGTGCGCCCAACTTCTTTCCATTGGATACACTACAGCCTGGAGCGTTTTCCTCAGCGTCGTTATCCTCCCCCCAGTAATTATGGTCTGCAGAGCCGTTGTTATTGCAATGAATCTGGGTCACACTGCCGTTATCCATAATATTATTCGCATAGATAGTGAGTTTCCCTAAGTTGCTGGTGTTGTAAATGGCTTCAACATTATCAATAATGTGATTGAACCTCACGGTGACGGATTTAGCCTCTTTGATTGATTTGATGTCAATGGCTTTGTCACCCGAGGTCAGGGTGTTGTGCTCGATGGTCAGGTTGCTGGATGTATTGACTTGGATCAGGGTGCGCGAGGGGCTTTCCCAGTGACCGTCATTGATCATCAAGTCTTTGATGGTGCCGCCCTGGGTAAAGGTCAGCATGGGTTCACTGTATTGATTCCCTGCGTAGGTGATCTGAGCGCTGGAGTCTCCGCGGATGGTGAGTGTCTTATCTACCAGAACTGCATGGTCTTTGATGAAGTAATCGTTTAATATCTTGATTTCCCATCCTATTTCCGCCGTATTGATGGCATCGCGCAGACCTGTCCCGATGCCTCCTGTTCCATCATCCCCCGAGTTGACATAGCAAGGGGAGTATGCCCCGCAGTCATCCGGCGTCCGGGCAACATAGGCTGGGGAGCCTTTTGAGGTAATGGGAATGTCGATATTATGATTGAATGTCTCAGGTAATTGGAAACTACCACCACCATCGGTCTCAAATATTTTAACTAAAACATCACCATTATTGCTGGTATTGGAATGAATGGTTAAGGCAAATTCCAGTTTGTCATTTATTGTTCCTAAGGGTAAAGATGAATAAGCCCCTTCGAGAAAAATGTAATCATTATCCGTTTGATCTGAGCAAATTGAATTGCTTTCTCCTTCTGTGTATTGATAACCGGAATCTATACCCTCAGATGATATCCATTCAAACTGTGCCCAAGAGTAACCTGAGATAGCGTTATCAGACACATATATACAAACTTGGGTATTAGCCCCACTCGTATAAGTTGGATTTGCTGTGAAAGATGTTATGAAGTTTATCCGCTGCCCCACTGCGCAGCCCCCGCTTGGGCATTCACTGGGTGAGTCCATGGTCAGCACATCTGCCTGGGCGTTGGTTTCAGACGTGGGTGTGAGGCTGAGGAGGGTCAGCAGGGAAAAAAATATCACAACCAGGATCGTTTTATTTCGCATAGTATTGAAAGGTGTTGAGACTTGCCACCATTATACCATTTGGCTAAAATTAATTATTGCTCTGATAGTTTGCAGACGCATGCGCAGTAAGATTAATGACACACTTATGAAATAGTGTACATCGGAGATTTTATGATCCTCAAGACGATATTGAGTGCTTTTAAACCCTTTCGCTTGATCAGCTTAGTTGCCACTTATATCTTGGGTGGGGGGCTCGTCCAATACGTCAAGCAAATGCGGGATTGGATGGACTTTATTCAGGGCGGTATTTTCCTTGTCCTGATCGCCATCAGCCTGGATCTTTTAACTTTGCTTCAATCACTCCAAAATCGGAAAAATTGGCCGGAGGGAATGGAATTGAGAATGGTAAAGGAGACTCGTTTTATGACGGCGGTTACCGCTGCGACATTTCTGACCGTTTCAACGACGATTTTCATTCATTGGATGATTTCCGGAATCGTCTGGCAGGGTTTGGGCTTTCTTCTTGCGGCGATGATTGGCTTCGGGGTTCTATATTATTTATCTCGAACCGGGACTTCGCTGCGCCTTTTTCAAATTCTCTTTGAAGCGGGCATCTTTGTGGTCATTCCCCCTGCCGTTGCTTATTTTCTTCAGTCGCAAGACCTTCACCGGCTGTTGACCATGGCGGTGATGGCACTCCTTCCCGCTTTTCTTGCTTATCGCATGCTTATCTATTTAAAGCGTTTTGGGTTTGACCAGCAGAACGAGAACTTGACCATTGTCACTTATATGGGATGGCAGCGGTCGATGACTTTGCACAACGCTCTAATCCTCTTGACCTATCTTCTGATGGCTTTGATTGCCCTCCTTGGATTTCCCTTGTTTCTTCTTTGGCCTGTTTTTCTGACACTGCCGATAGGGATATTGGAAATCTGGTTGATGGAACGGGTCAGGGGTGGAAAGAAACCCTTATGGCGTGTGATGCAGTTTGCAACGGCATCTGTGTTTTTAATACCAATTTACCTGCTGGGTTTTGCTTTTTGGATCAGGTAAATCGGGTCTTGTTTTTAGAACTGCTCACAATCTATACTTAATTTAATAACCACTATCCTAGATGTGGAGAAAAATAAATGGTACTCACAGCAGGGCAGCAAGCGCCAGAATTTACGTTGACCGACAGCAAAGGAGATGTTCACAGATTATCCGATTATCGAGGAGAGACCATCGTCCTTTATTTTTATCCCAAGGATGACACGCCAGGGTGTACGAAGGAAGCTTGTTCGTTTCGGGACAGTTATCAGGATTTTAAAGAGGCAGGTGTGGAAGTCATTGGGATCAGCCCGGATTCGGAGAAATCCCATTCCAAATTCATTGATAAATACGAGTTGCCTTTTACCTTACTCTCAGACCCTGACCACCAGGTATGTGAGGCTTTCGGCGTCTGGGGAATAAAAAAGTCTTTTGGGCGCGAATACGAGGGCGTCTATCGGACAACTTTCGTGATCGGACCTGAAGGAAAGATCAAACGTGTATTCGAGAACGTCAAACCTTCTGATCACAGTCAAGAAGTCCTAGAGGAGGTGAAGAAATGAAGAAAACGATAGTCCTGGTTCTCATGTTCAGCCTTGGGCTTGGTCTGATCGTTGCATGCCAGGCGGGAGTATCGCAGGATGGGCTTCCGGAAGAATATGCTGGTTTGGAGAACCCCTATGCCGGGGATGAGGATGCATTTGTTATTGGTATGGATATTTTTGGGGAGCGATGTGAGCGTTGTCATGGACCTGATGCGCGAGGAGAAGGCAGCGCGCCAGATCTGATTGCATCTGCCGATGAGCATGAGGCAGACTACTTATTCTATTGGGTGTCGACAGGTGGGGATAGCTTAATCATGCCTGCTTTTTCCTCCAACCTCAGCGAGGATGAGATCTGGCAGGTCATTACGTATATCACGCAATTGGATTAAACGAAGTTACACGTTCGACAACGCATACGAGATTGATGCGAATTGTTAAAGCAAAGCATTAGAGGCTGTCCAAAAAGGCAGCCTCTAATATTTTATGTAAATAATTAGATAAGAAAGTTGGTTTACATCAATCGCAAGAGCACGTTGCCCTCTGACCAGAGTTCTTCCAACCGGTAGTACTCTCGTTTTTCCGGCGAAAATAGGTGGACAACAACATCCCCATAATCCAATACGATCCAACCCGCGTCAGCTTCACCCTCGGGTTGACTCGATTTATGAAATTCTGTTTTAATCTCACGGGATAATGAATTTGACAGGCTCTGAAGCATTCTCCTGCTGGTTCCGTTGGCAATGACGAAATAGTCTGTAAAGGATGCAATGCCTTTTATGTCTAGGATCAGGATATCTTCTCCTTTTCGTTCCTCAAGAAAATTCGCAATTTCTCTTGCTAATGTTATCGCTTCCAGATGTCACCTCGTATGAATGATTTGGCTTGATGGGGTTAATTATACTTTATTCAAAGATATAGTCATCAAAGGCGTATAAATCGGACCTTTAGGAGTCAGCTCGCTTTGGTAAAGAACAACTTGTTTTATCGTGGTGTTGCCTAAAGAGTCGACCTTGAACAGGGAAAGAATCTCTCCGATCTCACTGATTGTATTGCGTTTTGTTCCCCGCCTGACTCGGGCAATGGTCAGGTGTGGGGAGAACTTTCGCTTTTCGCGTTCGATATCAACCTCCTCCAAAGCGCTGTCGAGTGTTTGATGAAGATTGATCAGTGCATCATCAGCGGCGATGCCCAGCCATATCACCCTGGGGTTGTGCTCGTTGGGATACATTCCCAGCCCCTCGATTTTGATGTTGAATGCCGATTGATTTCGCAGTGAATCTGCCAGTACAGCTTGAACCTGACTTAGTTTTTCCTCTGGGATTTCGCCGAGGAATTTGAGGGTCAAGTGCAAATTATTTGTTGAAATCCATTTAAGCGCTTCGTCAGGGGTCTGGGTCTTAAAGTAAGTAATGATTTTCCCGATTTTCTGGATGATCTCTGGTGGAAAATCAACCGCAATAAAGGTTCGAAGCATGAGGATCTCTTTCCAATGGATGATACTTCTTAACAAGATTACCATATTTGTGAGTGGGGAATGAAATTCCCATCCATTTTTTATGCGGGGAATCTTAACATTAATATTCTTTTCAAGGATTTAGAATTATGGTATAAGTAGTTTACCCTGCTGTGTTCGTGATGCGGCATACCAGTTTTGGGCCAACACCTATTAATTGTGTTCGATCTCCATTCAGTGCCGCGATAGACTTAGGTCAAGGCGAATCTGATGGGTACGACAAACCTGCTTATGCAGGTTCAAAACTCAGCAGCACACGGCACGGCGGGGTCGTTTTTTAACGAATAGAATAAAGCGACAACGGGAACCCCAATTTGGGGGTTTTTATTATTATCAGGGCAATCGCAAAGTCTAGACTTTATTTCATTATCAATAATAACTTCAAATAGCGCTGAATATTTTTTCTGTTGATCCATTTGATTGAAAAATTTTTTATTTGTAAGCCATCATCATATACTTCACCTTTGCAAATCGTTACTCTTACTAAAAATAAAAAAGTATAGTTTTTGGGCTTCCCCTTAAGGAGCGAAGCGACGCATCCCCCAAAGGGGTAAAGGGGAAGCTGTCTGCGCAGCAGACTGATGAGGTGAAAAACAGGGATAACAATCTAATAACGGTGTGTTTAGCATAACGCCAGTTATAAAAGAACATTGATGAGACAGCAACAATGCCAAGTTTTTTGTTGTATTTTATAAGGAATACCTCATCCAGCGCTTTGCGCCACCTTCCCCTGGGGCACAGTGTATAGACAGGACACATGGGTAACAGTCGTTCGGGGACATGGGTTACACACTGTTTTTTAACATTCGCAATCTCTCAGGTCAATTTTATCAATAATTTCATCACAAAAGAAAACGTGAAAGACATC
>Ga0307427_1000126_pt1 | contig 60173 bp, 48 predicted proteins | sample SalMarWE160190MG_FD_202162 | JGI IMG/M metagenome (GOLD analysis project Ga0307427, IMG submission 202162) | Salt marsh sediment microbial communities from the Plum Island Ecosystem LTER, Massachusetts, United States - WE1603-190 | ecosystem: Environmental > Aquatic > Marine > Intertidal zone >...
GACCCCTGCGGCCTTCGCGGCGAGGTGCAATCCGCCAGGCTCCGCTACGCTCCGCCTGCCGGATTGCAGGATAAAGAACGTGGATAACTCTCTAATCAAGGTTGGTACATAATTCGGGGTCAGATCAAACCAACAACAAAAATAGCTCATACGTAAAGCGCGTAGCTCTGCCACAGGTACGCGCTTTACGTATTGGTATGTCAAAGCAAGAAGCAGAGTAGTTCAAGCATCCTTGCTTGAGTACGCCTGATGCGTATAAAATTGTATTTTTCACAAGCTGGGAGCTTGTGCTACGCTTGACACCTTTTGTTTCTGAAATTTTGCTTGAAAATTAAGCCGTTTTTGGTATAATATGTATCAAATTTAGAATATAGCATTTAGTATTTAGCATTTAGTATTTAGTATTTAGCATTTAGTATTTAGCATATAGTATTTAGTATTTAGCATTTAGTATTTAGCATTTAGTATTTAGCATTTAGTATTTAGTTGGGGGATAGCGGAGGTCGCAAATCAAAAACTTGTCCTGAGCGAAGTCGAATGGACTCTAAATTCATCCCTAAGGGACAATATATCAAATGTTTAAAAAACCTGAATTCTCAATGCTAAACGAAAAACCAAAACACAAAAATCAAGATTCAGCCGGTGGGATGGGTAATATATTCACGAGAGACTTATTTGTCCATATTGCCAATATTATGCAAACCCAACTTATTCGACAATTGTCGAAAGTATTCGACAAATCGTCCCTGTTTTATGCAAAACAAAGCCAATTTTTGTAAGGTCAAAATTATCGTAAGCTCTTTGACATAAAAAGAATATGTGAAATTTGCCGTTTCCGGGGCATGGAAAAACAAAGCCAATTCAAAGCCAATTTTGGCACTATTTTTGTTCTGGGTCTGTCCATGCCTTACGGTAGAGGAAGGCTTCTAATATTAAGGCAGCGGCGACGGCATCGAGCCGTTTTCTCTTTTTGCTTCTTGTCAGCTCGGCGGGAGCGAGCTTTTGCTCAGCGTCAAAGCTGCTCAGGCGCTCATCCTGAAAGTGGACAGGAACATCAAGGTGCTCCCTTAGCTGCTCAGCGAACTTTGAGACAAGTCTGGCTTGAGGTCCCTCCGAATCGTCCATATTCAAAGGCAGCCCTATCACAACGGCCTCGACGACTTCTTTCCTGACTACATCAGCGATTCTTTTTAGCAGCTCTTTTTGTCCATGGATTACTACAAGAGGTGTAACGATGGTCTCACCGGCATCGCATATTGCCAGGCCGGTGCGTTTTTCGCCATAATCTATTGCCAGGTATCTCATTAGCGTTTTGCTAAAGAAATTTTTCGCCACGGTGCTGTTTTATCAGCTCAAGCAACTCCTTTAGTCGCTGAGTCTGGTCGGCATGGCATACTAACGTGGCATCAGGACTATGAGCTACGACCATATTATCGAGCCCAATAGCCGCTATAAGATGTCCTTTATCCTCAGTAATTATAATGCTATTTTTGCAATCAAGCAGCTCGCTCGATCCGGCTACTACGATATTATTGTCATTGTCGGAACTGATGACATCGGCTAAAGCTGCAAAGGAACCTATATCCAGCCAACGACAATCCAGCTTTATTGCATACACATTATCAGCCTTTTCCATTACTGCGAAGTCGATACTAATCTTGGGTAGTTTTACAAACCATTCCTGTAGTGTTTTTTGCTGGTTCGGGCTGTCCCAAGCGGCTCCAATTTTGCGCAAAGGCTCAACTGCCTGAGGCAAAAATCTTTCTAAATTTGCCAAAATTGTTTTGGCCTTCCAGACAAACATACCGGAATTCCATAGACAATTTCCAGCCTGGAGGTATTTTTTTGCGGTTTCTTCGTCGGGTTTTTCTTTGAAGGCCTCCACAGAAAATATTGTATTCTTACAGCCGGAAACTTCTCGGGCTGTGATGCACTTAATGTAACCGAGTTGCGTGCTGGCAAAGGTCGGCTTGATGCCAAACGTAATCATGTCGTTTGGATTGTCATTTACAAAAACCAGAGCGTCTTTAAGGGCCTGTTGCAGCGCTTGGCCGGGTTCTATTAACTGGTCGGCGGTAACGATAGCCATTTGAGCATCTGCGTCAAACTTATTGAGTATGGTTGCAGCTAATCCTATGGCCCCAGCCGTATCGCGGACGGCAGGCTCAGCAATGACATTATTGAACGGCACATCAGGTAGCTCTTCACGGACGAGGTCTGCATAGCCGGCGTTTGTGAGAATAATTATACTTCTGGCATCAAATATAGGTGCGAGCCGTTCAAAGCATCGGCCAAGAAGTGTTTGGCCTTCAAGGAGCTTTAAGACCTGCTTAGGGCGTTTTTCCCGGCTGAGAGGCCATAATCTTTTACCCATCCCCCCTGCCATTACAACTGCATAATTCATGAGCCTATTCCTTCATATCGTTTTTAACCAGCGTATAAGTATCAAACCAAATAGGCTGTGTCAATATCGGTCAGAGATTGAATTTCTTGGGCTAATTCTTCATATTCATCACCGGGTTTGCCCATAAGGGCGAAAGTAGCTTCTTTACCTAACTCTACAGCGGGCTGGTCATAAGGATTTATACCAAATAAGGCACCGGCTAAAGAAGTCGTTACCTCGTACAAATAAATGAACTGCCCGACAGTGTACTCATTTACTTCAGGGAAAATGACGGTCAGACAGGGACGCTTACTCTGCAACAGGGCATACTCTGTTGCCTTTTTTTCATTGTTTAGCAGTGTGCTTAAGTCTTTGCCGGCAAGGAAATCAAGTTCTGGAGCACAATCTGGTGCAGGGCCTATTTTAATGTCCTTATCGAAACTATTGACCTGCAGAAATGCGAACAGTTTATCGTTAGGTCCTTCGCGGTATAATTGTATCTGGCTATGCTGGTCAGTAGGTCCCAGCGCCTTGACAGGCGTCGGGCCAATATGCACTTCATTGCCCTTTAGGTCTTGAGCTTTGCCCAGACTTTCGGCCCAGAGCTGCCTATACCAATCAGCTAGGTCTTTGAGGTGGTAACTATATGGCATCATTACGGAAATCTTTTTGCCGTGATTATAATAGTAGTAATTTATTGCAGCATTGATAGCCGCCGGGTTTTTGTAGAACTCTTCGCAGCTTACTCGTTTATCCATATCACGAGCACCTTCCAAGAGCAAGTCGATATCAATACCGCACATAGCTGCACTGAATAGGCCAACCGCGCTTAAGACACTGAACCTGCCTCCGACACCATCAGGTACTACAAGGTTTCTAAAACCTGCATCATCAGTAATACGACGGAGAATGCCCTGATTTGCATCGGTAGTAGCGATTATCTGTTCTCTGCAACCTTCTGATCCGAGTCTATCTAAAAGCAATTGACGAATAATCATAAATTGGGCTGCGGTTTCAGAGGTTTCGCCGGATTTGCTGATTACATTAAAAATGGTCTTGTCAAGTTTATCACCAATCCAATCAAGAAAAGAAGCAAACTGCACAGGGTCAACGTTATCGAAAACAAACAGACGAGGGCCTCGGCGTTGTCGGTTATCTATATTATAAAGATATGGATTTAGTGCGGTCTGTAAAGCAATATTACCCAAGGCCGAGCCGCCAATACCGAGCACAACGAGATTTTCACAATTATCTTTTAGCTCTGCGGTTAATTTTTTGACCTGCTGAGGAATTTCGGCCCTGAAAGGAAGGTCTCTATAAGGTGTTTTGCCGTCCTTTCTTTCTCTGTTTAAGTGCAAAATTGATGGCTCGGTTTTTTTTGCAAGGTCTTTAAGCTGTATTTTTGTTAGTCCGTGTTCTTCGCCGAGCACATCAGAAGTTGAGTTTTTGTAGTAAAGATTAATTTGAGATTTTGCCATATTATTAATTCCTGTGCCACCCCCGTCGCCGTGCCGGACTTCGGCGAGCTCAGCCGAGCCGCGACGGCTAAACGTTGCTCCTCGATCAAATCGAAGAACAGTTAGCTTATATTATCGAAAGATCGGCGTATTTTACCATCAGTGATTTTGTTTGTCCGTTATTAAATTTGACTACCACCACACTGTTTTCAGCCATATCAATAAATTCCTGAACCCTGCCCTTTCCGAAAGTCTTGTGCTGTACAGGATCACCTGCATTAAAAGTCTGCGTAGAATTATAGATTCCCGCCTGTGCGGTAATGACATTAACAGATTCGGCAAAGTCGATTCCAAGCTCAAAAAGAAACTGTGACGGTATCGTTCGCAGCATCTGCCCACGTATAGTTCGGTACCGAGCATAGCTTATGTATAAACCAACTTTGGCGCGGGTTATACCAACGAAAAAAAGCCTGCGTTCTTCTTCTAAATCGTCCTGGTCGTCGGTATTAGATTTTTCATGTGGCAGAATACCTTCCTCCAGACCAATGATAAAGGCATTTTCAAATTCAAGCCCCTTCGCAGCGTGTAGCGTCATCAAAGCAACACGCTCGCTGGTAGTGTCGTAGGCATCGACATCGCTGAAGAGCGATATCTGCTGAAGGTAGTCCAAAAGTGTCGGTTCTTCTGCTTGTTGGTCGTACTGTGCGATTGAATTTATCAGCTCATTAACATTATCGATTGCGTTCTGGTCGCTGGCTGCGTTAAGGAAATCAGCCAAGCCGGATTCGATGAAGACGCGCTCGGCAAGAGGTGCGACTTCACCAGTAATTTCCTTTTTAAGCTGCTCCAGCATATTTATAAAGTTGGCAAGCTTGGCTTTAGGGGCTTTGGAAAGAGAATCAACATGCTCTGCTCGCTTTACAGCTTCGTAAAGGCTAACATTATTGCGAACGGCATAGGCACGAACTCTGTCAATTGTGGTCTTTCCAATACCACGAGCCGGTGTGTTGATTATGCGCAATAGCGCAATTTCATCATCTGGATTGACAAGGACTTTCAAATAGGCAAGCACATCGCGGATCTCCTTTCTGTTGTAGAATTCCACCCCACGGACAACCTGGTAAGGTATCTTGTTTCGGACAAGTGCCTCTTCGAGCACACGGCTCATAGCATTAACGCGATAGAACACAGCCATATCATTCAAAGACGAGCCGTCATCGATAAGCTGCTTTATCTGCTGGGCTACAGTCTGGGCTTCTTCGGTTTCGTCCTCGAAGGCTGATACAACAATATCCTCGGCACGAGGCTTTGTGGGAACAAGTTTTTTTTGTTTTCGATTTTCGTTGAAGGCAATTAAATTGTCTGCGACTTCGAGAATGTTAGGTGTGCTGCGGAAGTTTTCCTCCAATTTGACTACCGTGGCATCAGGCCAATCATTTTCAAAGGCCAGTATATTGCGAATGTCGGCTCCCCGCCAACGGTAGATGGATTGGTCCGGGTCGCCGGTTACGCAAATATTATTGTGCTCTGAAACAAGAGCTTTGGCGATTTTATATTGGGCATGATTGGTGTCTTGATATTCATCAATGAGCAGAAATTTAAAACGATCACCAAGCTCACAGCAAACTTCAGGATAATTCTGAAGCAAAAAAGCAACCTTCATCAACAAATCGTCAAAGTCCAGTGCATTGTGCTCATTCAGGATGTACTGGTAACGTTCGTATATTTTGGCTAATGTCTGGGTAAAAAAACCATCGATTTGAGACTTGAATAAATCAACATCAATTAGCTTGTTCTTGAGAGTGGAAATGGCCTCAAGCATTCGGGCAGGTGGAAAGTTGGTGGTGTCAAGCTCGCAATCTTTAATAGCCTGCTTGATACATCTGCTCTGGTCGGAATCATTATAGATACTAAAGTTGGTTTTTATACCTGCCTTATCAGCATATTGCCGAAGGATTCTGACGCATAAAGAGTGAAAGGTGCTGATATGCGCACCGGCGGAAGTACCGAGAGTAATAGCTCTCTGGCGCATTTCATTAGCGGCTTTGTTGGTGAAAGTTATTGCGCAGATGTTATATGGCTTAATACCTGAATCTATAAGTGCGGCGATACGATATGTAATAACACGGGTTTTGCCGCTGCCAGGGCCTGCAATAACAAGCAAAGGCCCTTCGGCATGGAAGACTGCCTCTCTTTGTGATGGTGTAAGTTTATGTAAGAGCGTATTAAGCATGAAAAATACTATACAAACCCCACGTGAAACATGGGGCTAAATATTTAGCCCTGCAATTCTTCGACTTTGCTCAGGCCTGCCCCGAGCAAGGCCGAGGGGACAAGCTTATTGCAGGCATCCAGAAGTCACTTTGTCATTTCTGCTTGCTTCCTTAGCTTTTCTGCCTGTTGTTCAAATTGTTTATAAAGCTCGGGTTTTTCTATTTTTATACGGCCAAGCAAATTGCGTCTCAAATTAGGCGGATACTGTTCGTCATTGAGAAAATCCCCGAGTGCAAGGTATCTTAATAATGGTAACTCAGCAAGGTCAATCCTTTGTTCATCGGGGTATTCCGTCTGGTAGTGCTCCCAAACTTCTTCTGCCAATTTTTCACTGCCGAACGCTGCATCATCGTCCCGCAACGCGTATCTGAAGTAGCTTTCTCTAAGAAGTGCTATTATTTGCTCTCTGGCGTCAAATATACCGATGCTGCTTTCAAACTCTTGGCGTAAACGATTCCTGGCAAATGCAGGCAGTGAAAGCTTAAATTCGTCACGAGGATAGAGTTTTCTCAACTGACTATAGATTTTTTGTGCTTGGGCCCTGTGGCCTGCTTGATAGAACATAAAGACGGCATTTTTGAGCATATTCCGATGGCCGTCTTGGAGCGATTTATAGGAACCTTCTTCTTCGGGGCCTTTGTATTTTTCGAGCACTGCCAGCATAGCTTCGTTGTATGGATAAAACATTCTTAAATCCGGCCTAAGAAATATCTGTTTAACCGTTCTTTGCTCCGGTTCTGAAGCGGAACCTTGTGGTGTTTCGACCAGCACGTCATACAAAAATATTTTTCCATAGCGGAAAAGGTTCTGCAGGCTATGTCCGGTAATACGATCCGTATTAATTTCGATCATCGATATTTCCCTGTCTTCATTTTTAGCAACTTCCTGCAGGCCCTTAATACCCCAGTAAAGGGCGTGACTATCGGGATGCCGCCAATCCAAAGGCAAATGCTTGTTGGGATCACTAAAGTCGATAGGGCCGTATGTATTATTCAACTGCTGCATCAAGACCGGATCGAGTTTTAAAGTATTGCGTAAGTAGTATGCTTTGGCAAAAATATCAAACTTTTCAAGGGCCGGCGTACCTCTAAAATTATCTATCGTCTCAATTGCCGCAGGCTTGAACCGCTTAGGATTCTGTCTTAAGGACAAATAATTATCCACAAACTTGCCGGCATCGGCATCGCTAAATACGTCGTCAGCGGATTTTAAAGCTTTGACTAATACAGCTATGCTTTTATCTTTTATAATTTGTTGCCATGTGGTTTGAGCTTTGGTCAGGGCCTCGAAATATTCGTTATCTGCGGGTCCGAGCAGCGGCTCCATAGTTAAGGCCAGTTGCACTTTATAATATCTGTGAGCATCATCCGTCACTCCTCCTATTTTGTGTTGAAACATTCGGGCAAGCTCACGATAGAGATCGATACTCTTAGGATTTAGTGCAATGCCCTGGTCTCGCAACAGCTCGAAGCCGTTTTTAACCCAGTGCCATCGCTGGTCCGGCTGTGTGGCAGGTATGGCTACGGAAATGTTATAAGCCATATTCCAGGCTTGAAACTCCCAGACTGCTGCAAAACGAGGCTGTAAGGTGGTTATCCATTCAGCGAGCTGCCTTGCGTCAAAGAATTGGCCTTGTTCTTTTAAATTATCCGCTCTTATCCATAGTGCATCTACAACGAGGCCGCGAAAAGCCCCCATAGCAACAGTTGCAAATGCCAAAGAAGGTGGAGCATTCTCAAGAGGCTCATTAATAATCAAATTCATCTCCTGCCGCTGGCTATTGATATAGTCGAGGCGCATACCTGCAATAATCAACAATGCAGCCGCAAGAACGATACAGACAAAGCAAATTGTTAAATCACGCAAACGCATAAGAAAGTTTAGAGTTCATAGACTATGAACCAAAAACCACGAACTAAATTACAACTTTCGCAATCTCTCTGAAGCTGAAAACAAGTAGAGCAATAAGCAACAATAATAGAGCTTTTATACAAACCATCAGGCCTACCGCTTTAGCCACAAGATACCACGTTATTAGTCGGGCTGGGACAAGAAATTTTGTAGGATTAAATTTATCAAACTGCGGCAGAAGCTGAATAATCGGCTTGATAGAATAAGAATACACACTGCTTAGATTTTGACCGATAAAGTTAAAGGATCCGATAATAAAGCTGCTGAAAGTTGCAATACAGAAAATCACAAGACAAAATAGTATAGCCACCGGGAAGGATAGAAAACTCGATGCTAATATCCCTAAACAGGCCAGAAAGGTCAAACGCGAGAAAATGAGAAGCACGGCTCTTATAAAATTGCCACTGAATGTGTCTGCTTTATATAGCACCTCTAAACCATCTTCAAGTGGAAAGATAACCACGGTATCGTTTAGAGGGTGATTTAAGAATGCGACGCCGAGGCGGCCATCTGGAGGGACTACACTCGCGGGGACCTCTATCTCATGAGATGTCCGAATGGAATGTTTATGAACCTCATCATACACTGGTGTTTCGATTTGTTCGCCGTACCGAATATATTTATAGTCACCAACCACCCATCTGCCGATAATTTGCGAATCGGGCGGAGTTACAGAAACGTCATATTTAAATTTTATGAACAGGCTCTTATTAGGATCAATGGGCTTAACATCACTAAACTCAAACGGCAACATATAGCCCGGAGCTACAGCTCGTTTCTCGAGCTTTCTTACATTCGTAAGCTGAGCAATAATCTTGCTATATGACATATTTTCAGGTAGTTGACCTGCCTGCTTGAGTTTGGTAAAGACTTCATCGACCTCTTTGCTAACATCGAGCTTAGGCGGAGCTATGTTGGCTCGAGCGGTATAAAACTCGTTATTAACCTCTGAAAGCTCGGATTCGGTTGCATGAAAAAACCTGGGCATGTAACAGGTAATGCTGTATATTACGGTAGAAAATACTATTAGCAAAGATACATTCAATAATATTACACCGAGCAGCTTACCTAAGAGAAGCTGGTAACGGCGAATGGGTTTCGTTATAACGGTATATATCTGTCTTTGTTGTATATCGCTGGTGACCGAATAGACCGAGACTATTATAGTAAGCAAACAAAGCAAAATGCTGGTCAGCGAAAAACCATAGCTCACGAATGTCTGAAGCCTGCCTTTCAAGGTGCCGTCGCCGGTTGCCGAAACGCTCATAACAGGAAGCAGGATAAGCAGCAGGATTATAAAGGCAGCGGCAATTTTTAGTCTGAGGGCTTGCCTTATAGTATTTGTAGCGACAACCCAGATACTACGCATCGCTGGCCTCTCCTGTCTGGGATTTATCCTCCTCAACTTGCTGTTTATGCTCGTCTTGTTCGATCCGCCTCGGCGGATCGGTGAGCTGGTCCAAAACGTTTTTTTTGATTTGCTCCTGCTCAGCAGTTTCCGGTTCAACCGGCTCAGTTTTTACTTTCTCGTTCTGGATGACTGGTTTAGGTTGAGCTGGCTCAGCAGTCTTGGTTAGTTTGCTCAATAACTCCTTATCAGGCTCAGGTTCAGAACCTTCGGTATGAACGACCTGCTCGTTTGTCGGGGCTTGTGGAGGATTTTCTTGTGATACCGATGAGGAAACAAGCTTATCAAGAATGTTTTCTTTGGAAGTCGTCGATACAAGGAAATCACCAATTTGGGTAGTACTTACTGCTCCGCTTGTCGGTTGAGCCTGTTCTTGTGCGGTTGTGACCGTTTTAATGAAATATGCTTCGAGTTTTTCCATTGGACAAGTCAATTCAAAATCGGCATGCTCGTCCTGAATTAGCTGCTTGATCCTTTTGAGAGTTTCATTGCTTACAGTACCTGTAGTGATTTGTTTTTTATCTGTTTGTAACAAAAGGTCTTTTACTTTTCCCTCGGCCTGTATTTTGCCGCCGTAGAGAATAGCGATTCTATCGCACACATCTTCGACGTCGGCAAGAAGGTGACTGCATAGGAGAATTGTTTTACCACGTTCAGCAAGTTTTAAGATAAGGTCCTTTATCTGTCTTGTTCCGATAGGGTCGAGTCCAGTTGTCGGCTCATCCAGTATCAAAAGGTCGGGGTCGTTTATCAAAGCCTGGGCCAGGCCGATTCTGCGTGCCATCCCTTTTGAAAACGTGCCCACCGGCCTGTTTGCAATCGCCTTTAGTCCAACCATATCAAGAAGAGCTTCTATTCGCATTTTTCTCACTTTCGATGGTAGGCCAAACAATCTGCCATAGAAATCCAGTGTTTCGCGGGCGTTCAAATATCTGTACAGATAAGATTCTTCGGGCATAAAACCTATCCTGGCATTGATCTTAGGGTCGCTGCCGTCACCACCAAGAATAACAGACCTTCCCTTTGTGGGATGAAGTAAGCCAAGCAGCAATTTCAGAGTAGTGGTTTTGCCTGAGCCGTTGGGTCCTAACAGGCCGAACACCTCGTTATAGCAAACCTGCAAATCAAGGTTGTCAACGGCAATAACTTTATCCCGGCCCCACCAATCGGAAAAAATCTTGGTCAAAGAGAAAGTTTCAATAGCGTATTCCATAATTTCGTAGCTCGTATCTCGTGAAGTGTGCTTCGTATTTTACCTCATCCTCGCGGTTCGTGGTGGAGTTCTTCACCGTAGCGAACAAGTCGTGCGCTGTTAAAAACAACGATTAATGTCCCAAGAAAATGCAGCACTGCGGCGTAAACTGCTGAAAGCCACGCTGCAGAGGCTGCGGCAACACCAAGAATAATAAACATAATTCCAAAAGAGAGGTTCTCCAGTATAACAGCTCTGGTTCTTCGTGAAAGTCTTACGAGGAAAGGCAGCCGCTTCAAATCATTACTCATAAGCGCGATTGAAGCGGAATTTATAGCTACGTCACTGCCGACAGCACCCATAGCAATACCCAAATCGCCCGCCGCCAGGGCCGGCGCATCGTTTATACCGTCACCAACTACGGCTACGGTATGTCCATCATTTTTTATCTGCTCAACTATCGCCAATTTGTCGGTGGGCAGACAGTGCGCCTTGACATCCGTGCAGCCGAGTTCTGCAGCGACGCGGTTAGCGACTTCATCCCTATCGCCGGTAAGCATTATCATTCGTTTTACGCCGATCTCAATAAGCTGCTTAACCGCCTGACTTGCTTCCGGGCGAGTCTTATCCTGCAGACCAATCCAACCTATGCACTTGTTATCTTTGGCAACATAAAGTGTGCTGAAGCCTTGTTCTTCATGAAGACCGGGGTCGGGGACAGTAGCTATATTCACATTGTTTTCCTTCAGGAAAGTGTCCCTGCCGATCATGACTTTTCCTGAATTAACTGTAGCAGTAACACCTTTACCGGGAGTTTCCTGGAAGTTATCTGCAGCCGCCAATGGGAGATTTGCTTCCTTTGCCACTTCCGTCAGCGCTCTGGCGGCTGGGTGTTTACTCATCTGCTCGGCAGAGGCAGCGACAGTTAATAATTCGGCAGGTTCGACATTCTCAGCAGGAGTTAGTTTCATCACATATAGCCGACCCGTGGTTACCGTTCCCGTTTTGTCAAAGACCAGCGCGGTTATCTTTCCGGCAATCTCCAAATCGGCAATGTTTTTTATAAGGATACCCAGCCTTGCTGAGGCCGAAATCGCTGCTATCATCGCCGTGGGAGTAGCTAAAATCAACGCGCAAGGACACGAAATAACAAGTATCGTAATAAATCTGTTGAAATCTCTGGTAAAGAACAACACAATCACGGCAATCATCAAAATTGTCGGCGTGTACCATCCTACATAACGGTCGATTATCCGCATAATCGGTATTTTTGTTTGCTCAGCCTGAATAATCAACGACTGAACTTTGCCGAGTGTAGTATCTTTGCCGGCTTTGGTTACGGTGACATCCAGGACACCGGTGAGGTTGTTTGTGCCGGCGAAAACCGACATTCCCGGCACTTTATCAACAGGTAAAGATTCACCTGTTATGGTCGCTTCATTAACAGAACTAAGTCCCTTTATAACTTCACCGTCGGCGGGTATATTGTCTCCCGGCCGAACACGAATACAATCGCCGGGCCTTAAACTGCTGACCTTCACTTCTTTTTCGCCGCCCTGCTGGTCAACTAAATTTGCCTTCGTAGGTGTCAGTTTAATTAGCGATTCGATCGAGGCGCGAGCGCCGAGGGCGGTACGACTTTCGATAAGCTCACTCAACAACATAAAGAATGCGACAATGCCCGCTGTGACGTAGTTCTGAGTCGCAAAGGCGGCGCCTATCGCCAGAGCAGCCAGCACGTCCATGTGCGCCTCTTTTCTTATGAGGCTTGTTATTGCATGAAGGATAATCGGTGCACCAAGCAGTATCGCAGCGACCATCGCTAAAAACTCGGTATTGAAACTGGTTCGGCCGTAAATAAACCTGGAGATACCGCTGTTTATCAGCAGCATTCCGCCGGCCAATGTGCCCAGCAAGGCCATACTTACACGAATCTGCTTGCCGTGAGTATGTTCAGCAGCAATATCTTCTTTGAAATGTAAATGCTCGTGAGCCATAATTTAGTATCTCGTATCTCGTATTGCGTATATACATTTAATGCCGGTCATTTCTCTTTCGTAGATTTAGGTTTTAACGTTGGATCTCTGTTAAGCTGAATCCAATATTCAACGCCTTTGCTGTCCTTGGTGGGTTGAATAATGAATTTTTCATCGGCATTTGTAAGCACATCCTCTATGGCGGACTGATAGATTTCCCAAGTTACAAGCTCTGGGCGTTTGCGATATTCCGGCAGTATTTCATGTAAATACTCGGCATTAGCTCGTGCGGATTCCACTACTTTTGTTCGATAGGCTCTGGCGTCGGCCATCCTGCCCTGAGCGTCACCTGCTAATTGAGACCATAAAAACTCTTTTTGTTCTTCGCTGACTGTCCCATCGTGTAAAGCTTTATAAAGCTGTACCGCAACCGGGCCGGCAGCCTCATTAAGAGTTTGCTCAGCGTAAGTTCTGGCTTCACTTATAGCTCTTTGACTTTCCTGACTTGCTCTAATGGAGGCTTGGAATGCTTCATTAACCTGACGAGGCCAGATTTTATCTGTCAATTGCACCGATACAATTTTCAAGCCGCTTTCTATTGCGTCAAGCTTTTCCTGCATCAAACGTTTAACATGCTGCGATACTGCCGCAACCTGCTCGAATAAAACATCATCAATAGTATAATTGACAATAGTAGTTACGACTGCATCTGCAACCATATATTTCAGCAGCGGTTCAATATTTTCAGATATGACATCAGCATAATTCTGTCCGGCTTGTACATCCGCTAAGTCCACAAAGACGTTGGTAAAGAAACGCTCAGGGTCATCTATTGCGTAAGTTATCTGCCATTTACAATGGACAATGTTGTAGTCGCTGCCGGTAAGACCTGCGATAGCCTGGTTTTGTTTTTCACTTCGAGTAATACAATAGCCGTCTCTTACCGGATTTAACGCATCTCGTGGATTGATTCTTTTTTTCGGCCCTTCACCGAGTATCTCTGCCGAACTTTGAGAGTACCAAGATGAGTCGATCGGTAAATTGACTTTATTCTGTACGGGAATTCTCACAATTTCATCTATTGGATACGGAAATACCCAATGCAGGCCGGGGCCGAGAAGCCTTTCTTCGCCCACACCTCGAATTTTTCCAAGCCGCAGAACAATTGCCTGCTCTTCGGGACCGACCGTTCTAAAACCTGAGGCCAAGAAAATAACCACCAACACGACCATTATCACTTTCAGAATATTAAAGCTGAGTCTTAATGCCTCGGAAAGAGACTTACCTGCAGCATCAAGCTCTTTGTCGGTCTTGTCATCAGGCAACCGGGCCTGTAAGTTTTCGACACTTTCAGGATTTTGCTCGACCATACTACTGACCACTTTGAGAGAGCTGTTTTTCTGTTTTGCTTAACTCGCCTACTTCAATTTTAGGTATTTGTTGTAACAATCTGAAAGGTTCTGAATCAGCAGGTATAACTATTGTTGACCTTTCTTTCAGTGTCTTCTTAAGTGCTTCGATATTCCGCAGGAATATTGCCAGGCCGGGATGTTCTTCCAGCATCTTATAATATCGTGCGGCTTCAGCATCACCCTGGCCCATTATGGCTTTTGCCCTTGCTTCAGCGGCGGCTAATAACTCTATCTTTATCGAATCTGCTTCAGTTTTTATCTTGGTCGCCTCAGCGTTTCCTTGTGCAATTGTAGCCTCGGTTCTGCGGTTTCTTTCAGCTTTCATTCGCTCAAAGACATCTTTGCTGACATCTTCACTGACCTTGAGCTGTTTTATACCAAGAGTCTTAATTTCAATCCCATAACTTGCATCTTTAACCGCCTGATGAAGGTCAGTGAACATTTCCTCTTCAATTTTCTTGAATTTTATTCTTGTCGGATCGCTGTTTACAAACTCACCGAATGAATGTCGGCCAATTACCCTATTCTGCGTATCGCTAATCTGGCTGAGTAATTTACGTTCGGCCTCTATAATACTTCCATGCTCGTTGGCATTGAAAAATGCAAGTGGCTCATCAATTCTCCAAACGATATAGGTTTTAACAATGATGGGCACAGCCCCTTTGGTTGTCGTCTCGCCGAGGTCGGCTTCAAAAACTCTCATCCGAGAATCGAATTCATAAACCCGCTGAATCGGCGCCGGCCATCTGAAGTACCAGCCGGGTTTTTTGATTTCATCCTGTTCGGTGGCCTTGCCGAATGTAGTTACCAGAGCGGTTTCTATCTCTCTAACCTGAAACGAGAAAAGATAGAGAGCCAATATGGCAACTATCAGCACGATAAATATGGTAATAGCAATACTTTTCATTTGTCGCTGCTCTCCTCAAAAGCTCCCAATTCATACAAACTTGGAGTTAGTTTTTCCTGGAAATCGACTATGAAAACTTGATGAGCATTTGGGTCTCCAACCACAACAAATTTTCGTATCTTTTCGAGACCGTCCTCAAAGACCATCAATCTCTGCTCACGCTTATAAATTTCCTTTGCCGCCCTGTATGCCTTGAGCTGGTCGGCAAAACGCTTACCCGTTGCCCGCGCGAGTGTTGCTTTTTCAAAAGCATAACTTTGCGCGTCTCTTAACGTCGAGAAAATACCACCCTTGGCTTGCTCAAAGGCCAGGTCCAGCTCATTGGCAAGCTGCTGCACTTGCTTGATGTCGTTATTGTCCTTAACCTCCTGGTATTGCCGGGCAAGTGAATAAAGTTTGTCGGCCTCCTCAACCGAGCCTACAAGTGTGCTTAAGGTTTTATTCCGCTCGGCATGAGCCTCCAGGATAAGTGCTTGTTTCTTTTGAACAGCACCAACTACTTGTTGATAATCCGTTGCGACTTCGGGCGGTGGGTGTATGCCCTGAAGACCAAGAAACACAATTTCAACACCTAAGCTCTCTCTGTCAACAGCTTCTTGAATGTGTTTGGTTAAAAGCTCTTTAGCCTCAGCTCTACCTGCTCCAAGAAGGCTGTGCTCCAAAGTTTCTTCATTATCAACTTCGATTCTGGCACTGGCTGCAAACTTCGTTAGCTCACGATAGCAAATAGATTCGAGCAGCTTCTCCGCATCATCATGGTTGTAGATAAACCGGTACAGGTCTTTTATTCTATATTGAACCGGAACCGCAGCCATGACGAGACTCACCGGCACAGCTTCAGCAGTAGTAGAAGCGGTGCCTGTTTGCTCACTGGCTACAAGTAAGTGATATTCCTGCTCATAATGAGTCTGACCCCAAAGCAGCGGTCCGTACCCTACTCTCTCGGGGTCCTCCGTTGCTTTAGGAATAAATCCTATATTGATCTCTGAAATCTTCTCCGTAGGATACTTATAGGCAATATCAACCGGCCACGGCCATTTAATATGCAGCCCAGGCCCAATCTGCCTGACTTGGCCGGCCTGATCAATGGGATTTCCGAAATGTTCTACAATCGCCTCTTCGTTAGGCTCTATAATAACAATGCAGCTCAGCAGATATATTGTTATGGCAGCAAACAAAATCAGTGGAACAATTGCCTTTTCTAATAGCTTATAGAACCAGGTTTGAGAGACCTGAAAACCAAACTGGTAATCAATAGCGCCGGCAGCGGTACGGAATATCTCGCCCGGCTCGTTTATAAGCCCCAGCAGTCTGCTGTCAAAGGCAGCTCTGCTGTATTGGTCTTTCAATCTTGGTCGGTATATGTCAAGGACAACGTTAAGAGCTGTTTCTACGCCGAGCACAAGAAGTAAGACCGGAACAACATAATTGATTACATTCAATACCACGAAAATATTGAATTGCGCCAGCGCCAGACCTATCGCTAAGGCGAAACATAAAACTGCTTCACCCAGCAGGATACTTCCGCCGGCTCTAAGCGGCTTCCATTGAGGCTGGGCTGACATGCCGGTGGCATAGCGAGAAATCAAAAAGCTGACAAATGCTATCGCCGTCATGAAAACAGCACAAAGCAGCGCACGTTCCGACCGGATTTGCAATTCAGTTGAGCCGGCTTTTAGTAAAAACAGCCCAACGGCTATTTGATAGGCTGCTATTAACGCTGCAAATATGGGGATGAACCATTTTTCCAGTATTTGTAATCGGCGCTGGGCTACGGCAAATAGACCGGCCCGCTCACCCTTGGCTTGAAAGATCGCGGATTTCTGTTCCTGAGCCAATTGGCTCATATCGAGCTTCTCCTGCTCAGCTAAGGTGCGTTGATGAAACTCAATTACGAGAACAAGCCAAATTAAAGCTCCTGAGAGGACCAGCCAGCTAAATCTATAGATTGCTGAGAAACCGCTCCATCGTCCTAAGAGAATGGTAATAACAAAAAAGATAACGCTCAAAATCAATGATAGCAAAGCTATGTATTCGGAGCGCTTAGATGACATTGTCATATTTTATCTCTGTTTTGTCTTCTGAACAAATCAACCACAACAGCAGTATTTATATAAACATACTATGTAAATAAATCCTTTACAAGATTAAGTCCAAATAATATAAAAAACTATGACATTTTAGTATAGAGACGATTATGAAAGAATTTAGCATTAATACAAGGCATAAGCGATAGCAGGTTTTTAAACATATACTGAAAAAATTATGCATATTCTATTTACGATAGCGAAAAATACTTTTACAGAAACATTAAGACAGCCGGTTTATGCTATAATCATAACAATTGCCCTTCTTCTTTTCTTGATAAGCCCATCGTTAACGATGTACACGATGAGCGATGATAATAAGCTCTTACGAGAGATAGGACTATCTACGCTTTTTCTAACGAGCTTGTTCATCGCAATCTTTTCAGCCTCTGGTGCCGTAGCCGAGGAGATGGAGAACAAGACTATCACGACCGTTCTGAGCAAACCGGTACGACGTCCGATATTCATTGTGGCAAAGTTTATGGGGGTGGTTGCTGCGGTGGTTTTAGCACATTATATCTGCACGGTTGCTCTATTAATGACGATTAGACACGGCGTTCTCGAAACAGTGAGGGACACACACGACTGGACGGTCATAAGCACAGCAGCAATCAGCGTGTCATTGGCATTTCTATTAAGTGCTTTTTTTAACTATGCTTATGACTGGAAGTTCTCTTCAACAGCCGTTGTTTTAGGTGGTATATTCGCCGCTTTGGCGATAATTTTTCTGGCCTTTATCGACCGCGATTGGCAGTTCAATCCCCAGAATAACGGCATAAATACTCTGGACATTTATGGCTCTTTACTGCTGCTGTTGGCTGCAATAATAATTGCCGCTTTGGCTTTGGCATTTTCCGCCAGATTTAACGTAGTGACGACCCTTGCCGGGTGCATTGGGATTTTTTTGCTGGGTCTTATCAGCGATTATGTGTTCGGCAGACTTGCTCAAACGCACTTGTGGGCTAAGATTGGCCGATTCCTTGTACCAAATCTACAGATTTTCTGGATAAGCGATGCCATTTATGAAGAAAGCGTAGTACCGCTAAAATATATAATAATAAGTGCTTCTTATGCCTTGTGCTATACAGCAGCAATTTTAGCCCTGGCTGTGGCTCTATTCCAGAGAAGGCAAGTAGGCTAAATTCGTCTTGCGTATTGCGTATATCGTATTGCATCTTTGTTTTTACGCGATACGCACTACGCATCACGCGACACGTTTTTTATCACTGCTATTTCATCACAATTTTGCTGTTTGGAGCACTTGGCACAATCCTTCCAGACCTTCATAGGAAGTGCATCTTTTTCTATTATTTCAAAATCCAGCCTTTCAAAAAAGACTGTGTCCAGAGTAAGCGCAAAAACCCGTGGCAAGCCGAGTTGGCTAGCCTGCTCGATTACCGCATTAACCAGCATTTTTCCTATGCCCTTATCTTTATGTGCCTGGTCAACCGCAAGTGATTTTATCTCCGCTAAGTCCGACCAGATGATCTGCAAGGCACAACAACCGACTACATTGCCGTCAAGCTCAGCTACTAAGAAGCTCTGCAGGTTCTCATAGATATCAGCCAATGAACGAAACAACATTCTGTCTTGCTCAGCATAATAATTGATTAGAGAGTAAATAGCCTTGGCATCCGATATTTTGGCTTTGCATATCTTCATAAACGAAAATATAACCAACCATACATAATTTTCCAAATATTAATTTCATTCATATCAAGAGAAACGGCAAAAGCATAAAATAGCTAAAAAAGACTGGAAAAACGATTGCATCTTGTATATCGTATTGCGTCGTTCGTCCAACCTGCCGTGAAACGGCGGGCTAAATACTATGAACTACGAACTCTGAACTAATTTATGCGATTTATTCTTATCGACAAGGTAGTTTCATTAGAGCCGGGTAAGCGAATAAAAACTGTCAAGAGCGTTTCTTTGGCTGAGGAATACCTGGCAGACCATTTTCCGACATTTCCGGTACTGCCCGGCGTGCTGCTGCTGGAAGGGCTGATCGAATCGGCATCATGGTTAGTGCGCGAAGCAGAAAATTTTGCCCATAGTATGATATTGCTTGAGCAGGCAAAAAATGTAAAATATAGAAGTTTTTTGGCGCCTGGTAGCCATATAGAATATACTGTCGAAGCAAAAACAATTGAAGAAAATATCAGCTCGTTCTCAGGCTTTGGTTTATCAGACGGCCAGCGTATTGTAGAAGCAAAATTTGCGTTGAAACATTTTAATCTTTCTTCGCAAGATTCGAAGATGGCGGCAGTGGACGCAAACATAATAGAAAATATGAAAAAGCGTTGGAAACTGCTAAGCTGTTAAAAAAGTCAAAATCAAAAAATATTTTTACGTTATATTCCGAATGCTAAATTACAGGAGGTAAAAAAATATGGCAATGAATCGGGATGAAATATTTAAGGATGTTCAGGAAGTCTTAGTTGATGCGTTGGGAGTTGATGACGATGAGGTAACAACCGAATCGACCTTAACAGGAGATTTAGGAGCTGAAAGTATCGACTTTTTGGATATAGTATTTAGATTAGAGAAAGCATTCGGAATAAAAATTCCGCGGGAAGAGCTGTTTCCGGCTGAGAGCCTGATGAATAATTCCGAATTTATCAGCAAAGGCAAATTCACTGAAAAAGGCTTGGCTGAATTACGAGATAAAATACCACATACCGACCTATCGACATTTGAGAACAACCCCGATGTGAACAAACTTGGTGATTTGTTCACCGTAGGAGCTATTGTAAATTATGTCGAAACTAAACTGAATAGTGCTGCTTAATTGTATAGTATAAAAGGTTTTCGAGACATTAGCGGCGGGATTGTCAAAAGTAAACCCCGTTAGGAGCCCTTCGCCCTTCTAACGGTACTAACACAGGGCATTAAATCCTGTGTTTAATATAAAGGAATTAAATATTTTCATCCCCGTGCCAAGCCTTCCTGCGCGTAGCCGCTTCGGCCAAGGCAGGCCATGGGGCATTCTAACGGGGTAAACCTGCCGCTAACTTTAATATAGCCTGAAGATGCGTTGGATTTGGATAGATAAATTTATTGAGTTTCAAAGCGGCAAAAGTGCTGTGGCTGTTAAGAATGTAACGCTTGCCGAAGAGCATTTGCACGACCATTTCCCTGGCTTTCCGGTGATGCCGGAGACTTTGATGATTGAGGCAATGGCTCAGACAGCAGGAATCCTGGTCGGCGAGGCAAAAAACTTTAAGGAAAAAGTTATCTTGGCAAAGATTAAAAAAGCGGTATTTTTCGATTACGTAAAGCCCGGCGATACAATAAGATTAGAAGCCCAGATTGAATCTATCACGCCGGAAGCGGCCAGCATAACCGGCAGGATAATATGCGCTGAGAAATTGATCGCTGAGATAGATTTGATTTTCAGCCACATAGACCAAAATCTGGCAGGCAAAAAATTCCCGAAAGAAAATTTCGTATTCACCGGTACATTTGAGTCCCTTCTGCGGGATGTGTTTATAAGTGATGCTGGCTCCGGCAAATCGGAGTCGGAGCAAGACGGATGAATCCAAATCGAGTAGTGATAACCGGCCTTGGCGCGGTAAGTCCGCTTGGACTAACAGCTATCGATATGTGGACTGGTCTATGTGCCGGTAAATGCGGGATAAATAAAATTACGGCTTTTGATCCTACGGGTTTTGCCTGCCAATTAGCCGGCCAAGTCCCAGAATATAAGATACAAAACTACGTGCCGAAGACCTATCGAAAAGCCGCAAAATTGATGTGTAGGGACATCGAGCTGGCGGTCATAGCAGCTAACGAAGCAATTGTCAGCAGCGGACTTATTACGAAAGGTATTGATCCGGAGAAAATCAACATAAAACCGGAGCGTTTTGCGATAAATATAGGTGCTGGTTTTATAAGCTGTGACTTGGTGGAACTGGGCCCTGCGGCGGCAGCAAGCATTACTGATGGAAAGTTTGACATTCGGAAATGGGGAAACCAGGGTTTTGAGCTTGTACCTCCATTATGGTTATTGAAGTATCTACCCAATATGCTTGCCTGCCATATAAGCATTATTCACGACATCCAAGGGCCAAGCAATTCCATAACATGCGGCGAAGCAGCCGCGCATATCGCGATAAGTGAGGCAGCTCAGATTATCCAGCGCGGCGGTAGTGACATCGCTTTAGCCGGTGGCGCGGAGACAAAAACCAACCCGATGAATATCACCCGCCAGTGCCTTTTGAAAAGAGCTACCACGGAAAACAGCAATGAGCCGGACTCTGCCTGCAGACCTTTTGACGCCGAGGCCAAAGGCTCTGTTTTCGGTGAAGGAGCCGGCATTGTCGTATTGGAAAATCTGGATAAAGCCCAAAGACGAGATGCCAAAATCTATGCGGAATTGGTTGGGACCGGCCAAAGCAATAGTCTCAATCCGGCATACGAGCATATCGAGCCGGATGGTAAGGGTATTCAAATAGCAATCGAAAAGGCAATGGCAGAGGCACAAATAGAGCCGGAGCAGTTAGATTTAATTATCCCGCACGGAACAGGAATACCGCAGGATGACCTGGCTGAGGCAAGAGCAATCCAGAGCGTTTTGGGAAAAGCCGATGCTGAAATTCCTGTTTGGCCAACTAAAAGTATGCTGAGCAATACCGGTGCCGCAAGTGGAGCACTCGATGTTGTCGCAGCGATTTGTGCAATGGCTGAAGGTAAAATACCTGCTGCTAAGAATTGCGACAGAAAAGCTGATGGTTGCAATTTAAATATCGTAAAGGAATCTATACAGAAAGAAATTCGTTACACATTGTGCTGTAGTTATACATTCGGCGGACAAACAACAGCTGTTATTTTAAAAAAATGGTAACCGTTCACGCAGAAAATAAGGCGTTTTTGTGTCATTGCGAGGCCTTTAGGCCGAAGCAATCTCAAAAACGTACGATTTTAGATTGCTTCGCTTCGCTCGCAATGACAAAAATGCGGTTTTCCCGTGAACGCTTACAAAAAATGAATATTGAATATCGAACAAGGAATCATAAAGTAAGAAGTAATTCGAAATGAAGATTAATAATAAAAAATATGATCTCGAAGATCGGCTGATTGATTTTTCCGTAAGAATTATTAATATTGTAGAGGAACTACCCAATACGCGCACTGGGAATCACATAGCAAATCAACTCGTTCGTTGTGGAACGTCACCAGCACCAAATTATGGCGAAGCTCAAAGTGCTGAGTCCCGCAAGGATTTCATTCATAAAATAAAAATATGTCTTAAGGAACTGCGTGAAACAAAAATTTGGCTCAAGATAATTCAACGTAAAAAACTGCTAAATAACACTGAGGAGGTAGGTGATGTTATAGCAGAATGTGACGAGTTAATTTCGATCTTTGTAGCAAGCATAAAGACTGCAGAAAAAAATAAAAGGGCTTTACAATAGAAAAAATAATTTATTTCGACATTTGTTATTCCTTGTTCGATATTCATTATTAAAAGAAACATTTATGAGAAATATTTATAAGGTTGAATAAATGGACAAGCGCGTCGTAATAACCGGCATGGGTGTCGTCTGTCCCTTGGGGCATGATGTAGAAACTGTTTGGCAGGCAATGCTGTCGTGTAAGAGCGGAGTGGCTAAAACCACTATCTTTGACGCATCCACATTTCCTTCGACATTCGATGCCGAGGTGAAGGATTACGACCTTACAAAGCATACAAAAAATCCACAGCTTCACAAGCACAGCAATCGCGGCTCAAGCTTTGTCATCGGTGCAGCGGTCCAGGCCTGCCGACAGGCAAGGATTGATATTGAAACTGATCAGCCAAACGATGGTATAGACCGCAGCAGATTGGGGATTTATTTGGGAGCGGGTGAAGGCTCTGTGGACAATGCTGCTTTTTTCACAGCGTTGGTCAAGGCTTGGGACGTGACCAAAGACCAGATGGACTGGATCAAGTGGGCCGATGTTGCCTTTAGCATGATGGACCCAATGCGTGAGCTTGAGCAGGAACCCAATATGCCGGCTGCCCATATCGCTATGCTCACAGGTGCGCGAGGACCGACAAGAAGCTGTTTAACCGCTTGTGCGGCCAGCACACAATCCGTCGGCGAAGCCACAATGCTCATCCGAAGAGGCGACGCGGATGTGATGGTCTCAGGCGGCGCGCACTCAATGATACATCCGTTAGGTCTTATGGGTTTCAACCGTCTTACCGCCCTATCGAGGAGAAATGACAGTCCGCAGACAGCTTCAAGGCCGTTTTCGGCCAGCAGAGACGGCTTCATTCTCGGTGAAGGGGCAGCTATTATAATTCTCGAATCACTAAGCTCAGCAAAAAAAAGAGGTGTAAAAATCCTCGCTGAGGTCATCGGCTACGGCAGCAGCTCCGATGCCTTCCGCATTACCGATATGCACGAAGAGGCCAGAGGGCCTATCCAGGCGATGAACGCTGCTCTAACTGATGCAGGCATTAGCTATAAAGATATTGACTATATAAGCACGCACGGCACAAGCACTATTGAAAACGATTCGATAGAAACGATGGCTATTAAAGCGGTTTTTAGAGAAGATGCTAAAAACACACCTGCCAGCAGCGTTAAGAGTATGTTAGGCCATTTAATTGGCGCAGCCGGGGCTGCTGAGCTGATCACGTGCGTTCTGGCAATACGGGACAACATAGTACCGCCGACAACAAACCTCAACGACTCTGACCCTGCCCTTGACCTGGATTATGTTCCTAACAAACCTCGCAAACACAAGGTTAATATAGCAATGAACGAATCTTTCGGATTCGGCGGACAAAATAATGTTGTAATCATCAAACGATACGAAGAAACAAGAGAAAACAGAGCCCCGACCGTTAGAGAGGGGGTAGGTAGAAATTATGATTGATATCAAGCAAATTCGAGATAATCCGGAAAAATTCAAAAAAGCCGCTAAAGATAAACACTTCAATGTGAATATCGAACGATTGGTAGAACTCTATGATGCATTGCGAGGAAGCAAGGCCTTTTTGCAGAGTGTTATTACTAAAAAAAATCGGATTGGCAAATCCATCCCAAAGCTTTCAGTGGGTGAAAAACAATCAGCACTTGCTGAACTTTCGGAACTGAAGCAAAGAGAGGTAGAATATAACAAAGATATTAAAAAACTTCAGCCTCAGTTTGATCAGCTTATGCTGCAGATTGCACAGCCAGCAGATGAGGATGTGCCCGTCGGTAAAGACGATACCGAAAATGTCGAGATAAGAAAAGAGGGCAGAGTAAGACAGTTTGATTTTGAGCCTAAAGACCATGTACAATTGGGGCTGAAGTTAGGCATTATAGACATCGAGCGAGGCGTTAAATTAGCTGGGACGAGAAACTATATATTAAAAGGTGATGGGGCGCTTCTGCACTGGGCTGTCCTGCGGTTTGCAATGGACTTTATGGTCGGCAGAGGATATGTCCCGTTCTCAGTGCCGGTTCTTATGAAAGATGAGACAATGACCGGCACCGGCTTTTTCCCGGGCTCCGAGGACCAAACTTACCGAATGGAAAAAGACCAACTGAATCTGGCAGGTACTGCGGAAGTACCGCTGACAGCCTACCGAATGGGCGAGATTCTAAGCGCGGACGAACTGCCGTTAAAATATGTGGCACTATCAAGCTGTTTTAGACGTGAAGCCGGTGCGGCAGGTAAAGATACATACGGACTGTATAGAATCCACCAGTTCGATAAAATCGAGCAGGTGGTTATATGTAAGAACGACATCGAAAAAAGCAACAAATTCCACGGGGATATTTTGGCCAACGCCGAGGCGGTGATGCGGGCATTGGAACTGCCCTACCGTATAGTGAATGTTTGCACGGGCGATCTTGGCAGAGGTCAGGCTAAAAAATTCGATATAGAAGCCTGGATGCCGTCACGTGGCAACTACTGCGAAACACATAGTGCCAGCAAGTTCTATGAGTTTCAGGCAAGGCGATTGAACCTTAGATACAGAAGACAGAAGACAGAAGACAGAAGACAGAAGGGAAAATCGGAAATCAATTTTTGTCACACGCTTAACAACACTGTAATTGCCTCGCCGAGAATACTGATACCCATTTTAGAGCTATACCAAAACGCTGATGGCTCAATAACAATACCAAACGTTCTTAGAACCTATATGAATGGGAAAGAAAAAATAACAAGAGAAAAGTAAAAAAGATTATTTTGTTCTGAAAAAACAATCGAAAAATTCAAACTAAAAATAACCCTTAATTCTAAAGCTGTTTTTTCACTTCTTTCATAATAAGCTGTTTGGCATGTTCTATGGGGCTGGGAAGGTAAGTGCCGGCGGCCATTTTGTGGCCTCCGCCGTCAAACTTCTGGGCGATCCTGCAAACATCAACAGCACCTTTGCTCCGCAAAGAACACTTGACTCGGCCGTCCTTTAATTGCACAAACAAAGCCGCTACTTCTACTGAACTAATTCGTTGACATTCATTGATTAAATCCTCCGTATCCTCATACGAAGCACCGGTCTGCTCAAAATCCTTCTGACATAGATACTGGGCCGCAAAACGTCCGTCAAAATGTAATTCCAATGAGCTAAGCATAGCAGCTAAAAGCTTGAATCGCTGTGGTGAGAAACTCTGATACAGATGACGGTACAGTGCTGTTGGATTTGCACCGGCTTCAATAAGCTCGGCACAGCTATTGAAAACCCTGCTGTCGGTATTACTGAACTGAAACCAGCCGGTATCGGTAACGATCGCTAAGAAGAGCGCTTGGGCGATTTTCTCAGTAATGGGCCATTTTGCATATTTAAACAAATCATGGACAATCAAAGCCGAAGCAGCGGCTTTCGGCTCAACTAATTCAACGGTACCGAGGCCGTCACTTGTCACATGGTGGTCGATTACCAAGACGGGCTTATCGTTTTGTTTCAGATATTGCTCGAACTTCGGTAACTGACTGTAGCTATTGGTGTCGATAATCATTGTTAAATCGAATTTCCCTAACCTCCCTTCCGTCAGCTCTTCGAGCTGAATACCCTGGCCGAGAATCGGAAATTGCTCCGCAAACAAAAACGCATACCATTTCGGAACCGGCGATAGAAATAATATCTTTATGTTTTTGCCAAGAGCAGTCAGAGCTTCGTGCATTGCCGCGACTGAGCCGCAGGCATCGCCGTCCGGCTTATTATGGGTTGTAATTAAGATACTTTCGGCTTTGCTGATTAGCTCAACAGCTTTTTGAAAATCGTTACTACCTATCATTTCGATCTTTCTTTATTGGAGTTTTACTTCATTAGATCTATGAGTCACAATTGAAAGAGTTTTAAACTCCTGTTGAATGCTCTAATTCCGCTTCTATTCTCTCGGCCAAAAAAATCTTCAAAAGAGATTGATAGGGAACGTCTCTTTTGTTTGCAAGAAGTTTAAGTTCCTGGAGCATTATTTCAGGAAGTCTGATGGAAATTGTTTTAACCGACGGTTTTAGATTCGGCAGAGTAACCTTTCTGGCTCTGCTCGTGTCGAAATAATCCAAAGCCGAATGACTCGCCCAAAATTCACGTTCTTTATCTTCACTCTTAAACTTAGGCAAACGTTTTTTATTGGTTTTCTTCATAAAACTTCCTTTCCCTACGATTCATATCTCTTGCAGAAATAACTCGCAAAAGTCTGACTCTCCTTGTAAATATAACCACGAGCAATCTACCGGTATCTGTATATCCGAAAGCCGCAAACCTTTTTTCAGAAATTGAATGCTTGGGATCATTGAGTACAATCAAAGGTTGGTTGAAAAAAATCTGTTCACATTCAACAGGACTGACTTTATGTTTCAGCCAGTTTTTTTCAATATTCCCATGATCCCATTCAAATCCATCGCATTGCAATAATCTTTCTATATCATCCATGTCTATATAAGTATATAATGAATATATACAGTCGTCAAGTTAATTTTTCGAGATAAACCGTCCTGCAATTATAAATATCCTGCATTTAATACAGTAATTCTTTCCACTAATTCTGCACTTTGCTGTTAATCTTCACATTTTCCAAAATCAGATTCTTAACTCCTTTGAGTATGTTATCTCTGTCAACATTATCAAATATGCAATCCTTCAAATGGATATCGGTTGCCGGCGAACGGTCGTAAGCCCTAATCGACAAAGCGTATCTGCTTTTTTTGCTGGTGACGTTTTCCATATTGATATTGCGAACAGTCGGCGGATATTCGCCGGTGTCACCTTCGCCATAATAAAAATTGATTTTGAGAACCGCTTCGGCAACCTGGCCTATCGTGACATTTCTTATATAAATGTTTTCGACTTTTCCACCGCGAACCGAGTTGGTCTTAATCCTAAGTGCCCTATCCAGATTGGGGCTATCCATCGTGCAGTTCTCAGCAAAGACATTTATGGCACCTCCTGTCATTTCGCTGCCTATAACTACGCCTCCGTGACCGTCCTTCATCTGACAATTTCTAATAACAATATTTTCACTTGGCACATTCACCCTTCTGCCATCGTTGTTCCTGCCCGCCTTTATAGCAATACAATCATCCCCTGTATCAAAGTAACAGCCTTCAATAAGGACATCTTTGCACGACTCAGGATTGCAGCCGTCGTTGTTGGGGCCGTGTCCAATCACTTTTACATTTCTGACAGTGACATTAGTTGAAAGCACAGGATGAATATGCCACATAGGTGAATTCCTGAATGTAACTCCCTCTATTAAAATATTTTTACATTTGTAGGGTTGAATCATATTGGGCCTTAATTTCCTGCCGGCACCGAAGACTCGCTCTTGAACCAGCACACCGGCTTGACCCTGCTCCCGTGACCGGCGAACATCATCGCCATGGCTTTTCGTCCATCTCCACCAATTTTCATAGCTGGCCTGTCCATCAAGTGTCCCTTTGCCCGTAATGGCAATATTTTCCTGCTCGTACGCATAGATTAAAGGTGAGTAATTCATGCACTCAACGCCCTCAAACCGAGTATATACAACCGGAAGATACATATTGGGATCAACCGAAAACTTTATTACGGCATCTTCCAAAATGTGCAGATTGACGTTACTTTTCAGATGAATTGGGCCGGTGAGAAATGAACCGGCACCAACCACCACACGACCGCCGCCAGCTTGGTTAGCAGCCGATATAGCTTTCTTAAATGCCTCGGTACAATCCGTCTGTCCATCTCCAATCGCACCGTAATCAGTGATATTAAAATTCTGATCCGGAAATTGCGGGGCAGAAATTTTGCTTAATATCTCATCGACCTGCTCCCAACCGGCATTTACCCGACAGGCCGGCCCAACTAACAGAATGAGGCAGAATAAAGCTGGCAAAAACCTGCCGGAGATAACAGCGACATCTCGTAGGCTCTTCGAATTTCTACGTTTCATGGTAACCTCCTATAAATTCTCCCTTGCTTACGTTCGGTTTTTTTACCCCTCACTTACGTTCGGGGCTCTGTCCTTTCACTTTCCCCTCACTTATGTTCGGGGCTCTGTCCTTTCACTTTCCCCTCACTTACGTTCGGGGCTCTGTTTGTATATCGTACCAAAGGCCATCATTTCACCTTGCTCATTCTTAACATACCCGATTGCTGATGCAAGACTTTCTTTCGTCCAAAGGTACTTTGTGCTGCCGTGTCGTGTCCAATATTTCTTGAATGTCGGTATGCTGTTATTACTTTGTCTTATCGCTTTGGTGGCATAAGCCTTAAAATCAGCCATCATCTTTTCCGGTTTTTCTTTGCCGCTTACTACGATGTGAACATGGTTGCTTCTAACGTGTACTGCATGGGCTAACCAGCCACGAAATTTACATACCTGAAGAATGCTCTTCAAGACTAAATTCCTTTGGCTTTTTTCTAACAAAAACTTTGGATTCTTGAGGTTATCTCTCTCCTTTCTGCACAAGTATGGAGCTGGAGCTACGAAAGAGCTACCATACTGGTTATTTTCCCTGTTGACACTTCCCCTTCTGTCACCATGCAGCCACGTTCCATAGGTTGTAAAAGTTATAAGATATGCAATAGGATATTTAACAGGGCCGCGAGACCTAACAGAGCCGCGACCGTAAGGGAGCGGTAATCCATCTCTATTCATCACAATGTTCATATCGCTGTGCCGTTAAAATCTTCCTTGCCTTTTCGCAGTCCTTTGCGATCTGGGCGGAAAGCTCTTCAGAGGTCTTGAATTTGTGCTGGCTGCGTATAAGCTCAATAAAATCCATAGCCATATATTGACCGACGAAACTGCCAACGTTCTCTTTCAGCAAATGCGCCTCTATCAGTAATGGAAATTCGTCACCGTATGTCCTTGCCTGGCCGATACTATAGACAGCGGGGATCTTCTCCTCACAAGCCAGTCCTAGGGACTCCTTGCGGAGAACATCTTCTATCGTCTGCCCGATACGGACAAAGCCGGCATAGACACCCTCAGCAGGAATTACCTGCTGAGGTCTTCTCATATTTAATGTCGGAAAACCCAATCTTTTCCCTATGCCCCGGCCCGGTATGATTTGCGCGGCCAACCGATAAGGCCTGCCTAAAGCAGCATTAGCGTCGGTAACGTGGCCGCTTTCGAGCATATAGCGAATCATGGTACTCGAAACTCTAACAATCTGACCTGTTGAAAGCTTTATTTGTCTCGGCTCGATTACAGTAACTTCAAAGTCCTTCTCCGCACATAAATTCTGTAGCGTATCAATATTTCCCGATCGTCCGACACCGAAATTGAAATCGCTACCCTCAACAGCCACGCTCGGCTGAACATTCTCAACGAGAAAACGGCTCACAAAATCCTCTGGCGAAAGATTCAACAATTCGTTGTTGCCCTTTAAAATGATCAAGCAATCTACGCCGAATTTTGCCAGTAAATGCTTTTTAAGCTCCAAAGGCGTCAATACTCCCGGCGTCCTCTCCGGATGTAAAATCGCAACCGGATGCGGCTCAAATGTCATTGCTACCAATTCCGCCAAGTTTTTTTCGGCAGCTTTCCTAGCGGCAGCAAGAATATCCTGATGGCCGATATGAACACCATCAAAATTTCCAATCGTCAGCACACAGCCTTTTTTTATCTTTTGAAGGTCCGATATTGTTTGTATTATTTCCATTCTGCTTTTATCTTCGTCGTTAAGTCCCTATTACGCTTCCAATTGCCAATTATTTAGCCCCGCGTTTTACGCGGGGTTTTATCTAACAAACAGGAAGGATAATGTACCCAACCAAGCTAAAACCTGCAATTGCTTTTTAGCCCATAACAACATTACTTGGTCTTGCTTTGTTCTCTTGATGTATTCCTCAGTTGATAACAGCGAAAAAAAATCTAAAAATATTTGCAACTTAGTTGCAAATTCTTCGTAATAGAAATAAAGTAACTCTTACTGTCAAGAAGCTTCTTAAACTATGTCTCTTATAGGGCACGACTTAGATGCAAAGACGTCTCATTACCATTTTGACAGAGCTAAAGACTCATGCCCCATTTACGTTATTCGGGGCATTAACGGGTCTCGTTTGTATGATGCTGTTCAAAAACCTTCAGCAGCAAGCAAGCCTCAGGATATTTTATATGTTCCATCCGGCGCACGTGCTTCTAAGTGCGATGGTAACCGCCTCCATATTTGAGCTTCACACTAAAAAGAGAAAATTCATTGAGATGCTGCTGATCGGACTTCTGGGTTCAATAGGAATTTCAACACTCAGCGATTCACTGATTCCTTACATCGGTGAGATTCTATTGGGTATGCACATTCACGTCCATGAACACGCCAGCTTCGCTGAACGCGTTCACATTGGCTTCATTGAAGAGTGGCAGATAGTAATACCAGCGGCTATCGCAGGTGTACTGATAGCATACTACTGGCCTAAGACAAAATTCCCGCACGCCGGTCACGTTCTGCTGAGCACCTGGGCTTCTTCGTTTCACATCATTATGGCTATGGATGGGCATCTGTCATTATGGAAAGCCTTAGGCAGTTTTGTTTTTTTGTTCTTAGCTGTATGGCTGCCCTGCTGTTTCAGCGATATAGTTTTTCCACTGTTATTTGTTAAGTCGGAAGGTAATCTATCACATGCCCACCATTACAACAGCAAAAACAGAGCCGCGACCGTAAGGAAGCGGTAAACTAAAATGAAGAAACATAAATCAGATTCAAATGTCCGAAAGATGTTAAAAACAGTAAAGCTTTACCGCACCGGATGCAGAGAGTCAATATTGAAAGTGCTGCTAACTGCAAAGAAGCCACTTAGCCAGAAACAGATCTCTAAACGATTAGATAAAAAACGCTTCAATAAAGTTACCATTTACCGAACTTTAGAGAGTTTCTGCGAGGCCGGTCTGGTGCATAAGGCTTTCATGCAAAAAAGAGCGTGGCATTTTGAATCGGCTCAGGACTGCAGCGAAACTCAGTGTCACCCTCATTTTACCTGTACAAGCTGCGGCCACACACACTGCCTTATAGGAATGAAATTGCCTATGGCAAAAAGTCCACATAAAGGTTTTATCATCCGGCGCCAGCAGGTTCGGCTTGAAGGTCTATGTCCGGCATGTGCATAAAGAAGAAACAAAGTTTAGCCGTCGCGGCTCGGCTGAGCTCGCCGAAGTCCGGCACGGCGACGGTTAGTTCATTGTAAAAATAGAAATAAATAGAACGAAAGGTTTAATTTGAATCGATCAGTCCGAAAAGTTATTTTGGTAACTACAACCCTTTGCTTTGTGGCCATGGTCACTGGGCTGATACTGGAAATGCACTTACACAGCCATAAACATTCAGTCAACCATAGCTCCAGCCGATGTCCGATTTGTCAAACACTGCTGAGTAATAACAATAAAATCGGCATAATTGCAGAACCGAAAATCGAAGAAACAAGCAGAACTGAATATCCTCCCGTCTTTATTTGTCAAACCTCCCCGGAATTTTCTGATGCCAGATTTCCTGTTCCTCGCTCTCCTCCTTTCGCACGTTAAAACTTTAACACAACATAATTGAATCACAATAAGTGGGCAGAATATGTCAACTTATTTGTGTCTTAAGCTCTTTAAGAATATTTGTTGTCTAAAGCAATCCTGTTAAGGGTCTTAACGATGAAGAGGATCTTTATTACTTCAATACTATTTATCCTAACAGCATTCAATATTACAGCCATAGCAAAAGAGGACAATATAAAAAATATTGAGCAATTAAATGCTAAGGTTTTGGAGCTTCAGCAGCAGATTATTGAGATGCAGAAAAGGCACGACGCTGAAATGGCTGCTCTAAAAAAACAGATAGATGAGCTTTCCACTGTGACTACCAAACAAAAGACCCAGGATGAGCTTACCTCCCTGCGCCAATTAGCAAAGGCAAAGGCCAGTGAAAAAGCGGCTGCTGAGGAAAAACCGGAAGAAGTAACGTTCAAATCCGGAGGCTTGAGTCTTCAGGCTCTCAATCCTGAAATAAGCTTTGCCGGTGATTTCTTGTTTTCCAGCAGACAGGATAGCACCTCTGAAGAAAGCAGCGATTTTGATTTTCGAGTTCTTGATATTCATGTTCAGTCATGGCTGGATCCATACACTCTATTTAAGGCTGCGATACCGGTAACTGAGGATGAAACCACTCTCGGTGAGGGATATATAACCTTGTACGATATTGCGGATGACCTTAATTTAACGCTGGGCAAATTTCGTCAGCAGTTTGGTGTGGTCAACCGCTGGCACAAACACGCTTTAGACCAGGTTGACTTTCCGCTGGCTCTTCGCCAAATCTTCGGTAACGGAGGTCTGAATCAAAGCGGATTGTCACTTGACTGGATGATGCCACCTATCGGTGACACAACACAACAATTAACATTCCAGGTGACAGATGGCTCAAACAGCCGCTTGTTTGGCGATAACGCACGCAATAGGCCGAGCTTTCTTGCACACTATAAGAACTACCGGGATATATCAAAAGATACTTATTTGGAGTGGGGCCTGACAGGTCTTTTAGGCTGGAACGACGAATGGGATATTCAAGGCGGAACTAAGCAAAACAGCAGTCAGATGACGACTGTGCTGGGGGCTGATTTGTCGTTGCTGTGGGAGCCGACCGAAAAGATGCGATACCGTAATGTTGAATGGCGAAGTGAGGCCTATTGGCTCAATAAAAAACTCCTGGCACCAGATGACTCAGGTGCTGACACTCTCAACGCCTGGGGTTTGTACAGCTATTTACAAAATAAAATTTCGCGTACAATTGATATTGGCATCAGAGGCGACTTCTATGTGCCCGATACCAAAAGCTACGCTGATTTATCCAGCTCGCTCTCACTGTCACCATTGGCTGTAACAGGTGATAATCCATATCTATGGCAAATTGGCCCATATATTACCTGGTGGCAGAGCCCATTTGTAAAGTTTCGGTTAGAGTATGATTACAGCAACGGCAAGCGAATAGACAATCCTGAGCACATCGTCTGGCTGCAGTTAATATTCTCAGCCGGCCCACATAAGCATGAGCGTTATTAACGAAAGGGAGTAAGGTTACTATGAACAAGAGATTAGTAATAATCGTATTGGTTTCGTTTTTTCCAGTTATGAGTCCGCTGGGAGCGGATGCCAAACAAAGTTTGAATGTAGTAACAACACTGCCGGATTATGCCTTTTTTGCAAAAGTTATTGGGGGCGACCGTGTCACTGTGAAAGCTATTGTCCGGGGCGATCAAGACGCCCATTTTATTCGTCCTAAGCCGTCATTTGCTACGGCCCTGCGAAATGCTGATGTTTTGGTCGCCACGGGACTGGACTTGGAGCTTTGGATACAAACTGTAATAGATAATTCCGGCAATGGAAATATTCGCAGCGGCCAGCCGGGCTATGTATCCACATCCAGTGGTATGAAGCTCTTAGAAAAACCTAAGACAATATCAAGAGCAGAAGGTGGGGTTCATATTTACGGTAATCCCCATGTCACTTGCAGTCCTATCCAAATGAAAGTAGCTGCGCGCAATATAGCTACGGTATTGATTAAAAATGACTCTGAAGGCAAAGAAACATATTTACAAAATTTAAATAAATTACATCGAAAGATTGATGAGCAGTTGTTTGGTGCCGAGCTTGTAGAAATGCTCGGCGGTGATACGCTTTGCAGCCTTGCCGAACAGGGTGAGCTGGTAGGCTTTCTTAAAGAGCAGCAATTTGAAGGAAAGCCACTAACTGAATTTCTCGGTGGTTGGATAAAAAAGATGCTTCCGCTTCGTGGTACGCCGATTGTTACTTATCACAAAAACTGGATTTACTTCGTGAAAATATTTGGGCTGGAAGAAGCAGGAACTGTGGAACCCAAGCCTGGAATACCACCTTCGCCGAAGCATGTGACTAACTTAATTAATCTGATGCGAGAAAGAAATATCAGTATTATCTTGGCAGCAAACTACTTCGATGAACAAAAGATACGAACAGTTGCAGCAAGGACAAATGCCGAAGCGGTTATAGTTCCTCTGTATGTCGGTGGTGCCGAGGGTGTAGATGATTATTTTAAACTTTTTGATTATTGGATTGATGAGCTTTTAAAAGCAGCGGAAAAGAAAGGTATTTTGAACAAACAGTAATCGAGAAATACCATTATGACGTCAGAAATAATAAGATTTTTTTCGGTCCAGATTGCTCTGTTGGCGGTCGTCTTGATTCTGCATACCTATATAGGGCTGCACATAATTAGACGCACCTTGATATTTTCTGATCTGGTCCTGGATCAGTTGGCAGCTTTTGGTGCTCTGGTCGGCATAGGTCTGGGAATAAAATACGGCACGGCTCAATCTTATATGTCCTCGTTGATAGCGGTAATATTCGGTGCAATGTTGCTGGCTTTAATAAAGCCAACAAGTAAAGCCATACCTCGCGAAGCGGTTATTGGCATTATGTATGCTCTGGCACTGGTTGCCTCACTTTTGCTGGGAGATAAGCTTCGTGGCGGCCAAGCATACGTAACTAAAACACTTGCAGGCTCTATGCTATGGGTAAGCTGGCCGCTGGTTTCTGTTACAACCATTGTATATATCATCCTGCTGCTGTTTCACTATAAGTTTCGCCATAAATTTATAGGCTTAGCCAAGAATCCTTCTATGGTGAAAAATGAAAAGCTTTGGGACTTCTTGCTGTTTATAACTCAGGGTATTATTACGGTTTTAATCGTTCCTATTGCAGGTGTATTGTTAGCTTATGCTTTTTTGATGATCCCGGCGGCTATTGCAGCGATGTTTACCAAAAAATGGGCTGGAGCTGTTGTAATAGGTTGGAGCGCTGGCTTTATAGCCTGTCTGATTGGACTATGCTCATCCTATTTTTTTGATCTGCCGTATGGCCCCAGCTTAGTCTTGTGCCTGGGCGTTTTCTTCGTTGCCGCTGTATCTATTCGGTGTCTGTTTTCTAACAAAAAAGTGTTCATATGAGAGGATATGAGTGATGCCGCCGATAATTCAAATTTTAGGTTTACCTTTTCTTGCTTGTATCCTGATGGGTTCCATTCTCGGCTATTTGGGGATACACGTGCTTAAAAGGGAAGTTATCTTTATCGATATAGCTTTAGCTCAAATCGCAGCAGTTGGCTCTATTGCTGCCCATCTTGCATTCAAGGTGCACGGGGATTCTACTATCGCATATATATGCGCATTAGGTTGTGTCTTGTTAGCGGCTGCTTTTTTTGCTGTAATAAGAAACAGGATTACTCAAATTTCAATTGAGGCGGTTATAGGTATCTCTTATGCAATTGCTGCAGCGGGAGCTCTATTTTTGGTTGGTATTGCACCCGGCGGGCACGTGCATGTACAGCAAATATTATCCGGCAGTCTCCTTTGGACAAATTGGCGGGACATTGTTTTAAGCCTGTTTGTTTTTTCAGCCGTAGGAGCTTGTTTTTACTTTTTCCGAAAACCGTTGAACAGATTATCGAATAATTACGCCAAGGCCCATGCCGAGGGTCTCAAGACAGCAATGTGGGATTTTGTCTTCTATATGCTGCTTGGTATTGTAATCACTTTAGCTGTTCAAATTGCCGGTATTGTGGTGGTGTTTGCCTTTCTGATAATACCTGCAACAATATCAGCTTTGTTCTCATATAATTGGAGTATAAGAATGCTAATAAGCTGTGCAGCGATGACTGTAGCTTCAGTGGCAGGCTTATTGTTTGCGTATTATCTTGATTTTTCAATCGGCCCTGCTGTTGCATTGTTTCTGGGAGGTGAATTGATAATAGCTGCATTGTATTGTGGACAACGAAACCTCGTAAAGTTAGTATAACGATTATGAAATTCTATCCACTGAAATTTAGGCCGATATTCAAGCAGCGAATATGGGGCGGACAAAAGCTGCGAGAAGTATTTAATAAAGACATCCCGCCCTTTGAAAAGATCGGCGAAAGCTGGGAATTGGCTGATCTGCCGGATGATAAATCTATCATTGCAAATGGTGAATTGGCTGGCCAGACGCTCAGCCAAGCAATTCAAAAGTTTCCAGAAGAAATTACAGGTGACAAAAATTTCAAAGGACCTTTTCCATTACTGATTAAATTTCTGGACGCCGAGGACATCCTGAGCGTGCAGGTCCATCCTGACCCAGAAACCTGCAAACGAATGGGCAAGGGCGAACCTAAAACAGAGTGCTGGTATATTATATCTGCTGAACCTGATGCGGCAATTTATAAAGGTCTGAAAAAGAGCGTAACAAAACAGCAATTCTCCGAAGCAGTAAAAAATGGCACTGTTGATAAGATGCTTCAAAAAGTGCCAGTCGAAGCGGGACAGTGTCACTTTCTTCCGGCCGGTACGGCCCACAGCATCGGTGCAGGTCTGTTAATAGCTGAAATTCAAACTCCGTCAGATACAACATATCGCGTCTTTGACTTCAACAGAGTCGATGATACCGGCAAGACCAGGCCGCTTCACATCGAACAAGCTCTGGAAAGCATCAATTTCAATATGGATAGCGACAAGTTTCCGGTAACAACGGTGGGTCGGCTCGTGGACTGCGAATATTTCAAGATAGACAAAGGCGCACAAGGGAAAAACTGCGAGGCATTCATCTCATCAGGTAAGATAAAAACATTGATTATTTTAACCGGCTCCGGAACAATTCTCTCTGCCGATACAAATCCTGTTGTCCCGAAAGGGATGCCTTGCGGCAAATTCAGAGCAGGTGATACACTCCTAATCCCCGCTATCTATGAAGGAGCGATACGTTTTGCCGACGATACACAGTATTTAACAGTGACCATTTAATCAGTTGAAAAACTATTATTTTTCGGGAATTACTCCGCGCAGACCTTCCATCTTTAAGTAGCCCTTCTTCCATACCACTGTTCCGGAGACCACAAAGACAATCACATAGATACCCGCGGCATACTTTGTTTTGATCTGGCTCATTGCTAAGCCAATCACAGCATATACGCCTGCAAGTGCATAACAAATAGCAACGGTCCTTTTCAGCGAAATTCCTCTGTCAATCATCTGATCATAGATATGGCCGCGATCAGAGACAAATAAAGGCCTGTGATTCAGTAATCTCCGTATTAATGCAACAGCAGTATCCAGAATGGGCAGGCCAAAGACAACGATTGAAGCCATCCACCAACGCGGAACGCCCTCGGCAAATAAAAGCATTAGGGCAGCTACCATAAAGCCCAGAAGCATACTGCCGGCATCGCCCATAAATATCTTGGCTGGATACCGATTGAAAGGCAAAAATCCACAGACGCCTCCTATGAGTCCAAGACAGATTATAATCCGCACAGGGTCACCGACTTCGCTGTATCCCCAGGTCGCAAGATGTATCGATAAAAGCAGCATAGCAAGAGTGATAATGGTCGTTACACCTCCACAAAGTCCATCGAGTCCATCGAGCAGATTTAATGAGTTCGTTGCACCGAGGACAAAAAATATCACGATAAAAACACCCAGAATCATTTCGAGATTATGAGGCATCGGCAGATTTAGCGGGCCAGCAATGCGTTGCAGATTCGGCGTGATACCTACCAACAGCAAAATAATTGCAGCAACAATCTGGCCGAGAAACTTTTGTCTCGGCTTTATATCGAATATATCATCGGTCAGTCCGACAAAACATGCTATTGTCCCACCAGCCAATATTCCCAGCAGCCATTTCAAAGCCGAGCCACGAAATTCTTCATACCGCATGCAACCTATACCCACTAATACACCAATGGTTAGGCCGATGAGCATACCGAGACCACCAAGATATGCTATAGGTGCTTTATGTGTCTTTACTAAGTCATCAGGCCGATCAACAATTCCAAATTTTATGGCTATCTTTTTACATAGCCAGGTAGCCACAAGTGAGCCAATAAATGACACGGCTAAAACCGGCCAAAAGTGAACCATCCACGTAACCGGCCTATGTGGTCCTATTATATTATCAAACATCTCTCAACTCTTCTCGCGACCATTAGAATTCAGAATCAATCTGTCCTCTGTTCTCTATCTTCCGTCTTCCGTCCTCTGTCCTCTATCCTCTACAGCCAGACTTCGCTGTCGTAGCGAAGCATAATCAGATCATCCTTGAATCCATCGAAACGAATATTTGGTTTTATTCCGAGCAGCTCTTGTAATATCCACTTTGGGAAGTTTGCGCCAGCTTTAATTGACAAAGGAACGCCGCCCCCGAATCGTGGATTTATTTCAATGAACTTTACTTTATCATTCGGGCTTAAAAATAATTGCAAAGTTATAATCCCGGGCCCTGCTCCAAGCGTTTCTACCAATCTCGCAGACTCGCTCATAATTCGAGGCTTCTTATCTATTTGTCCCTTGCTCACCTCGCCGGCTCTTGTCTCGATGCGTTTTCTCGGCACAACACAGCGAACCTTCATATTAAAGTCAACATACACATCGCATGTATATTCGATTCCTTCGACAAATTCTTGAAAGATAACATTTGGTATTCTTTTCGAAAAGAATAATAACTCTTGCCGGTTTTTCACGACAGCGTTGCCTCTGCTGGCATAACCATCCCAAGGCTTTAGAAAACAGGGCCAACTTAATTTCTCCTGCTGGTGCTGCTTTGAAAGCACTGACCGAACGTTCAACGTCCTGGGAGTATCAAAACCGTTCTTAACCAAAAAACGATACGTTTTTCTCTTGTCCTGGCAGATTTCAACTACCTCCGGACCGGAAACAAGAACGAGACAATCCAAAGCAGAGAATTTTGACCTGTTCTGTGCGAGAAGCTTCAGGTCCAAATCAACAGTAGGGACAAGTAATTTTACCTTGTTGGTTTTGACAATAGAGAGCAGTTGTTTGATATAGCTGTTGTGGGTTATCGGTTTAACTAAAAAACCTTTATCGCACAATTGTAATGCGGAGCTTAACTTGCTTGTATCTGTACCAAAAAGAGATGCGGCTATCTTCAGTTGCCTTGCTGCTCGATGAAAGCTATTGAGCAGTGAGACCCGTCTGCCAATACAAGTGAACAAAATGTTCAAACCATCTTTAATCATCAGAATTCAGAGGCTAGGGATCAGGAGCTGGTATTCTGTCCCTTCGACTTTGCTCAGAGCCTGCCTTGAACATAGTTGAAGGGGCAGGCTTCTGTATTCTGTCTTATCAAAATTTATTATTTACTATTGTATATTGGTTATTTTCATGTTATCTACGCAGTATGCCTTACGGCAAATGATAAATCTTATAACCTCTTTTAACTAATCGACTAAAAGTAATTACTGGTTTAGATAAGAGAATAAAGTTGCTTAAAGCAAGTGAAAATCCGCCGATAATTTGGCCCGAAGAAGAATCAATCAGCGATTTTATCGGCCTATGGTGGGTGGCCCACACCAAAAGCAGGAATGAAAAGGCCCTGGCACATGATTTAATTGGAAAAAGCATCCCTTATTTTCTTCCGATGACCTGGAAAGTCCAGCGTCGAAGGCACAGAACGTTACGGTCGCTTCTACCGCTATTTAGTGGATATCTATTCTTTTGCGGCGAAGAACATCAACGGATTGAATTGCTGCGAACCAATCGTGTCGCGAATCTAATCGAGGTCAAAGACCAGGAGAAATTACTCAGTGAGCTGCAACAGATTGATCAAGCTCTTCGAGCCGGTGCTCCTTTGACGCCATATAAGTACATCAAAGCAGGCCAACGGTGTCGGGTTATAGCCGGGCCATTCCTTGACTTGCAGGGCATTGTCGAGACGACAAAAAACGCTACGCGTTTAGTGCTACAAATAGATATGCTCGGCCAGGCAGCAAGTGTAGAAATTGATGTCGATATGTTAGAGCCCATTGAAAACGCATGACGAGGGACGATGTTTAGCCTGCACCCCTGCGGTGCAGGTTATCTTTAGTCCATTGTCCATAGTGCTCCATAGGAAACCATTGAATGAAAATTTGCGTCGTCGGAATTGGTTACGTCGGATTAGTTACAGCCGGTTGCCTGGCCGAGGCCGGCAATAATATTGTATGTGTCGATAACGACGAAAAGAAAATTGCCAACCTGAAAAATGGAGCAATTCCTATTTACGAGCCTGGCCTGACCGAGATAGTCAAACGCAACAAAAAGCTCGGTCGACTGCACTTTACAACCGATCTAAAATTTGGAGTGGATAACTCACTTATTATTTTCCTTGCGGTTGGCACTCCCTCAGCACAAGACGGCTCATGCGACATATCGGTGGTCCTGTCAGTTGCTGCTGAAATAGCTGAGTGTCTAAGTGACTATCATATTATAGCTACAAAAAGCACCGTACCGGTAGGCACGCATAAAAAGGTTACAAAAATAATAAAATCCAAAACAAAAACAACATTCGATTACGTCAGCAATCCGGAGTTTTTGAAAGAGGGCTCCGCCGTTGAGGATTTTATGAGTCCCGACAGGATAATCATTGGGACGGCTAATACGGACGTTCAAGGAAAAATGGCCCAGTTATACGGCCCATTTATGCGAAGAGGCAGCAGAATACTATTTATGGACCCAGCCTCCGCTGAATTGACAAAATACGCGGCGAATATGATGCTGGCAACAAGAATATCGTTTATGAACGAGATATCAGAGCTGTGCGAAAAAGTCGGGGCGGATGTAGAAATGGTTAGACAAGGTATCGGCAGTGACTCGCGGATTGGGCGGTCTTTTTTGTTTGCCGGCATAGGCTACGGCGGAAGCTGTTTTCCAAAAGATGTTCGAGCGCTGATTCACACAGGCTCCATTCATGGTGCTGAAATGACGATAGCTAAATCGGTGCAACAGGTAAACGTGAATCAACAAGAAAGATTCGCATCACGAATTACAGATTACTTTAAAGGACGGCAAGAAAGAACTATACTGGCCGTTTGGGGATTAGCCTTCAAGGCAAAAACCGACGACATAAGAGAATCGCCGGCTGTTTACTGCATAAAGAAAATTCTTGATTGCGGCATTCAAATAAAAGCCTACGACCCCGCAGCCCCCGCTCCTGTCTTCCAGGCACCAGCGACTCCCGTCGCTAGACGGGGCCGCGGGCGACAGGAAGACGCGGGGGGTAAAATTCAGACCTTCCAAAACGGATACGACGCACTTGATAATGCCGATGCTCTTGTTATCTTTACCGATTGGCAGGAGTTCCGTAATCCTGACTTCGAGCTTATTGCAACGAAATTAAAAAAGCCGGTTATCTTCGACGGCAGAAACCTGTACGACCCAGAGATAGTCAAAAACGCGGGAATTGAATATCACAGTATTGGAAGGCCTTCGCTGCTAAAATTCGAAGAACGAAAAAAACCTTAAAAATAAATTCTAAATTCTAAATTCTAAACAAATCCAAATGACCGAAAAACAAAATACAAAACAGTATGACCTTGAGGAACGTACTTTAATTTTTGCTCGTAGGGTGAGAAAATTTGTGAAGAAGCTGCCTAAGACTTTAGCTAACATTGAAGATTCCAGACAACTGATCAATGCTTCGGGTTCGGTTGGAGCAAATTATATCGAGGCAAATGAAGCTCTGAGCAAAAAGGATTTTATCATGCGTATAAAGATTTGCAGAAAAGAAGCAAAAGAGAGTCGGTACTGGTTGAGATTAGTCGATACGGCAGGTAAAAACGACCTTGAAAAAGAAAGAGAAGTATTAGAAACCGAGGCCGGTGAGCTTACCCACATCTTCGGCTCGATTGTAACCAAGAGCAAGTAATACTTTGATGTACTCCCGATATTTGAGAAAAGAAGGATTATATTGTGAAAGAATTTCTTCTTATTTTGACCGGTGCGATATCTTCAGCTTTGGGTGGTTGTATAGCAATTTGGTATCAGACCAAGAAGGCTCGACAGATTAGGATGGAAGAGGTAAGGGGTGAGCAACAACTCGAAGCCTGCAAAAAAGCACTTTCTTTAATCGACCAAATACAAACTCTACTGATACAACGTACATCTGAAGATGTAATCAAATTTTTGTATGATAACGGTGAGTGGCTCTCTATGAATCAGATACTTTTACCTCCTACCCTCGTAGACAACTGGAGATCTATAAGGCTCAACATCCAAAACATGCAAATTTTAGAACAGGCGGTGAGGGAGAAACCAATTGGAGCAGAGCGGAGTAAGGTAATAAATGAGGCCGTCGAGATCGGGGAATATGTTCGGAAACTTGCAAAAGAAGCTGAAGATATACTCAGGAAGGAACTAAAACTACCAGAAGTGAAGATAAAAACACCTGAGAAACAATGAGTTTGCTTAAAAATATTAGAAGCCATGGAATGTTTTGGTCATTTGGTATTTGTAAATTTAGATTTGTTTAGGATTTAGAAATTAGAATTTAGAATTTATCCGATAGGACACATGAAGACACTCGTCACCGGAGCGGCAGGATTCATCGGCTCGCATTTATGTGAGCGACTTCTTGTAGAAGGCTGGACTGTAGTCGGAGTTGATAACTTCGATGACTTTTATGACCCTAAGATTAAAAGACTCAACATCGATAGCTGTCTTAAAAACAAGAATTTTAAACTTATCGAAGCCGATATCCGCGATAGCACAGCAATAAATAAAGCAATTGGTAGTGACATTGAAATAATCGTTCATTTGGCCGCCAAAGCCGGGGTTCGGCCTTCTATTGCTCAGCCGGTGCTATATGCCGATGTCAACGTCAATGGAACAACGGTCTTACTCGAAGCAGCGAAAAAGCACAACGTCACTAAGTTTATCTTTGCCTCAAGCTCAAGTGTCTATGGCAACAATGAAAAGGTCCCGTTTTCAGAGGAAGACAATGTTGATTTTCCTATTTCACCGTATGCCGCGACCAAAAAGGCCGGTGAGCTTATCTGCCATACGTACCATCACCTTTACGGAATTCATATAACTTGTCTGCGCTACTTTACGGTTTATGGGCCGCGTCAAAGGCCGGATTTAGCCATTCACAAATTCGCTAAACTTATCGAGCAGACAAAGCCTATACCTGTCTATGGCAACGGCACTATGATGCGCGACTTTACGTACATTGATGATATAATTAACGGCACCTTAGCAGCGATAGAACAGTGTACCGGCTTTAATCTTTATAATCTCGGCTGCTCACATCCGATTTCGGTCAATGATTTAATTGCTGAAATCGAAAAGGCGCTCGGCAAAAAGGCAGTTAAGGAATATCTGCCTCCTCAGCCGGGTGATGTTGAACGAACTTACGCCGATGTCACCAAAGCTGCTAAAGATTTAGGTTATAATCCATCAACAACAATCCAAGAGGGCCTGGCAAAATTTGTAACCTGGCTGCGAAAACATTGACAAAACATCATATCGAAGAAAACATAACGCAGCTTCGGTATAGACCATTGAGATTATGGGGCTTGAGCTGTGTTGGTGTGAACCTGACGTGATCTTTACAGTTGCATTAGACCTTGAGGTGAGGAATATTCCGGTATGCAACTTCCGGTTTGGTGAATTTCTCTGGCTGTCGAAAAGTGTAATGATAGAATCTGTCAACTACGAATCTAAGGTTCATTAGCTCGACTAAGCCCTTTCGAGCTTGTTGAGATAGGCTCGTTTAAGTCAGGGCATACGTTTAAGGCCTTCCCAGCGGATATTCCATTTGCCATTGTCCGGAAAGCCGGGCCCCCCTTCTTGCTTTCGCAAAAAAGCAGGTGGGTTTGGACAGCCGTCCCAACCGGCGGCCATCATTGCAACTGCTGTGAGCAGGCCGCCGTTACCAGGCAGGTATAGTGGCAGTCGAGCCGACTGATAATTGTGGCCGTTTGCTAAGTACCTGTTTTTCTCCGCTTTGATGAACAGCGCATCTATCGCCTTTTCCGGCTCGCCCAATCGTGCAGCCGTCATTGCCAGCATTGGGTAATCCCATCCCCATGTGCTGGGCCAATCCCACTTCCGCATTACGTAGTCGAGGGTGCGTTTCATAGTGTTCGGATCGATAAGTGGCGTCTGCGGCACGAATCCCAGCGCAGCCACCATTGATGGATGGTCTTCTATAATCGTGTAAGGCGGTGTCTCGATGCCGGTGTAAACACCCCCGCGCACTGTCGGACGCGAAAGATTCTGAATTACCCGGTCCCAGTTGGGCTCGCGTTCCAAGCCGAGCCGTTGGCGCCATTTTTGTGCGGTCTCCAATCCCCAATACCAATAAGCCAGCTCAAAAGTCGGATTAAGATTTCGTGCCCGGTACCGTCCGTAGCTTTCCTGTGCCGGGATTAAAGCCGGCCCCAACACATAGCGTTGACTGTTTTCATCCCAGACTGGATACGATGCCATAAACTCGGCTGTCTCAAAGACAATCTGCCGATAACGTTCCAGGGTTTGCCTGTCCTTATGAGCACGGTAGCACAATTCAGCGTAGTAAATCGGATGCGGCTGCTGCCATATCAGGAACACTCCTACCGTGCTCGGACTGTCACGTCCGTCCGGCGATACCATCTTAGGCCAGCGAGCTCCAGGATAGCCCTGCAGCTGGGCGGTGGCTTTAGCCTTGGGCAGAATCGATTGATACCACGGCAGACTATGCTCCAGCAGCTCTAAGCGGTTCCATAGAGCGAAATGTACTGCGTGCCACCAGTGCATCTCCAAGTGGAATTTGCCAAACCAACTGTTACAAACAAGACCTGTCTCCTGTGGCGGAAGTGTCCCTGAGCACTGGATAGCTGTCAAATATTGTGAAAGCACGACCCTTCGTTCCAATTCAGACGCTCTTGGGTCGGTGCACTGCGAAAAATCTATTGCCCCCCCACTTTCCCAAAACTTCTGCCAGTGTTCTGCAGCAGCAGCCCTTACTGTTTCAAAATCAGGCAGTGGCTCGGAAATCACGTTCGGTGAAAAGGCAAAGACAAGCTCCAGGGGCCGCCCATCTGTTTGATATACCTCATATTCATGTTGAGATATAGCAAGAATTCCACCTCCGCCTTCGGGCGAACGAGCAACTCGTACATAGTAACAGACAGAATCGAGAATCCGAGTCAAATCAGCCTGTTGAGCAGTGATGCTCTGTCGTGTTGTGTGACGATCCGGATGATTCCAATTTGCTGCTTTGCCCCAATTATCATTGCCATAAGGGAACTTTATCTTAACTTGCAATCGGCCTTGCCCTAGCAGATTCGACTCGATGCGGACTGCAAGCAGGTCGATCTTTGGATGACAAACAGTCAGAACTTTCGCCGTCTGTCCATCTATCTCGAATTTGCTGTTGAGCAGACCCTTCCATAAGTCGAGTATTTGAGATGCATTAGATAAATCCTCAATTCTTGCAGATGAGCCATCATACTTAGTAATCCGCAGACCTATTTGTCCGAGGTGCAAACGATGTGGGTTGGCACGCAACCAAGATGCCGCAGGCGAGTATCCTTTAGAGTAACCTTTATCTGAAGCATACGGCACTTTGCGGCCAGCTACAACATACTCCTCCAGAATATCCGACAGCTTATAATTTTTTGTGTTCGGCGATGTATGCCAGCCCCATTGCGATTGCGTACCTAAAGGCATTCCTTGCTGATAATAGTCGGGAAATGTCTGTAGGCCCGTAATGTCGGCGGTGAAAGCAAACTCGCCGTTGCCGACACTGAGCGGTGTTAGTGGATCTGGTTTATCGAGGGTGACATTATGGCGTCTGACTAATGCGTAGCGATCTATCAATTGGACAGACGCCCCCGAATTGCCTGCCTCAATAAGCTCGCCTTCGAAGTGCCGGGGTTTTGCTCCAGCCGTTATGCAAAAACTAAGAATTGTAAGTGCTAAAGTAGTTACCATGAATGATAAACCGATAACAGGTCACTGACCATACACAATCAACATTGGCATGATAGATGATTAATCATTTCATTTCTTGAAAAAGGCTTTTAACTTGACCAAAAGTCAGTTTGGCTTCAGGAACAAACCGATCAGAAGCCATATATGCTAATAAGCTGTATCGAAGCTGCCGAGCTGTAACCCGGCGTTCCAAATCGGTATTTATATCGATAGAGCAGATTAGCATCTTTCCGGCACCGACTGCTGCCTCGAAAAGCAATCCAAGCTTGCGACAATTATTCCAGTCATCTATCGGCTGCAATATAGGCTTAATCTCTTTAGGTAATTTATCCATAACGAGCGGCTGACTGTTGTCAAGCAGGTCCTGCCACTGCCAGCTCGCATGAAAATCGGTGGGAAATTTAGCCAATGCGGGATGATTCGGATCACATAAAAATCCTATTGTATGAACTTTTTTTCTTGGGAAGGTAATTCGATTCCAAAAAATCGGCTGAAATGAGCCTAACGCATCGATGCCACGAGAGCGAGGGACTAACAGAAGCACCTTGGCTCCGGAATCTAATTTAGTCGTTATCTGTTCATCAAGACCCCTTGCAATATAAATATCGTTGGTATCAATGGAAGGCAGTGTCGCCGGATATACCCAAAAATCCCAGTCGTTTGCATAGGGTAAGCCAACAAGGTTAATTTCAAGATTCAGTCGAGCCGACTCTTTGATGTCACTTAAACTATATTCGATACTACCGACACGCGTCAAGCCGCCTGTCGGTACAGAAGGCACATTGAATATACCGGTTTTAATCTGACTACCATCGTCTTTAGTAATCTTCCAAGAAAGCTGGACATTAGATAAATCCTCGGCGCTATAGTTTGCCACATCGATGACGGCTTCAAAACTGCTGTCTCCTGTAAATATTCGTTTTTTCATTCGTGCTAATGGTACGACATCGTTACAGAACCGCCGGTACTGCTTTGCGGTAACATATCCTTTTGATTGCCACAAAGCATTTAGGACTCCCACCGGCGCTGTACCCTGGCCGGGGAAATCGTGCAAATCAAGCAATTGAAAGCCGGCAAAATTGGGAGTTCGCAAAGCCGTCTCTATCTCCTGTTTATAAAGTAGGGTTTGGAATTTCCCACCTGCCATAAGGAATTGTCGGGCAAGGTGATCCATTCCGGCTTTTTGCAGCTTGTCTCGGAAGATTTCGATATTTTTCGCCTTTAATACGCCGGTATAATATTTATCTTCATCCAAATCGGGATACACACACCATTGGCCGATTTCATGACCGACGACCGGTATTGGTCGAGCATTTACGTGCTCACGATAATCGTCAAACGTCTGAGGGGGCTGATCAAACTTCAATGTTTTCCAGCGCTGCAGCCGAACAGCGTGTTCTATTGAATATTGATTTTCTTTGATCTGAGGCCAGCCGGCACCGGCAACATAGAACCTTCGGTTATCTCTTTGCTTTAAGCTTTGCAGTAGCTGGCCGAGAAATTGCTCCCGATTCTTTCCGCTTGGCTCATTACTGGGTGAGAAAAAGCAGAATGACGGATGGTTACCGTAAGCCTTAATCATGCGGTCGATTTCTTCGTATATCCATTTATCGAGAGCTGTGCCGTCGCCGAAACCCGCCCAGCATGAGCCTTCCACCTGAAGATAGAAGCCGAGCTGGTCAGCCGCGGCAAATGCCGCTTCCGGCGGACACCACGAATGAAAGCGAAAATGGTTGAGTCCGTGAGCCTTCGCGATACCTATGATGTGCTTCCATTCATCAATGTCCGTCGGCGGATAACCATGCTGTGGAAAAATGCAACATTCCAGAGTGCCCCGCAGGAAAATCTTTCTGCCGTTGATGGTAAATTGTTTATCCTGAATACCCAGCTCTCTCATACCGAATTGAACGTCTTTAACAGATTTTACTCCCTCACCTTTCAGTAACAAAGTTAAACGATATAAAGTTGGCTGATATTCATCCCACAACAAACAGTTATCACCCATATCGTATTCAAAGGAGACACTTCCACTGTCTTTGTTCCACTCTATTGGGACAGCTTTCGCAGATACTTTATGCTGCTTGGCTGTATTGAAGCTTTCTGCGGAAACAGTTAGGATACCTTGTCCTGCCCGGCCGGTTGAATTACCTAATTGAACATCAACTTTCATACGTTTATTTACCACATCGCCCGCTGCCCCGACTTGCGTCGCCAGACGCAGGGGCATGGGAAAAACTTGTACATCATCGATCCAGATTTCCGAGTCGGCTTTAAGCAGGATTTTACCTGTGATTCCATTCCAGTTAGATTGTGTCTGGTCGGATATGCTATGGGCATCTTTTCCTACAGGAATCACATAACTGTTATCAACACATATTGTCAGGCTATGTGTGCTGCCGGGTTTTAGGAAATTCGTTAAATCATATTCATGTGATGTACCGAGACTGTCATACGAGCCAACATGTTTATCGTCCACCCAGACGCTTGTCTTCCAGTGTGGCCGCTCCAAATACAAAACGATGCGCTTATCCTGCCAGTCTTTGGGAATTGTAACTTGCCGTTGATACCACGCCTTGCCAACGTAATGTCTATCCGGCGTCAGCCAGAACGGACATTTGAAATCATCACCGTAAATATATTCTGCAAACCGTGGGTCGTCCAGCAGCTTCATGCCGATCCTGCTTGTCCACTTGGTTTTTGCGGAAGGCTTTTCGCCGTAGCCCTGTTCCTGTAATGAGCCGGGCAGTTTAATTGACTGGGCCGGCGTCTTGTCAAACCACCTTTCGCTTACGCCTGTATCGTTTTGCCGTAAGGCATCCTGTGGAGGATCCAACTGAAAAGCCCAACGGCCAGATAAATCTATTTGCAGTTCGGCCCTGAGCTTACTGCCGAAGGGTTGAGCCTGTGCGCAAACGACAAGTCCCAAAACAACAACCAACCTCACAAACATCCTTTTCATAGCGCATCTCCTGTTATATCAACGTTCTTTCGCAACAAAATTGCGTTGATTGTCTAAATCCCTTTAGTTGTTGTTTTAATTTTTACTGCCAAGGTAGTAGCTGGTCATAGGAACCTGCTCGTAGCCCATGGCCCTGAAAGCCACATCCAGCCGATATATGGGGTCCTGCATCAGACAAACACGACGATCTACGGCTGGGATGACGGTCGTGTAAATGCGCAATTCGCCGCCTACATAAGTGATGAATTCCTCCCGCCAGTCACCAAGTATGTCAGCCATTATTATAATTCTGCCCTCGATGCCGGATGTAAGGATCGAGCCTTTATACTTGACTATGGAGACCTTGTGTGACCAGAAACGACCGCCGCGGATTATCTCCCGCAGGCCGTCGGCATCCCACCATAGAAGGCCATCCAGAGACGGGATGTCACCTTCGATAACTTCGCCCTTAGCGGTGAAGAAAAATCGCTCTGACCAGCATTCCATGCCCGGATACGATGGATCGATGTCGCCGACGAGTGCCAGGCTGACCTCGTTGTCGATAATCTCCTCTCTGGTGCCAAAGATGAGATCGCCGGTGCGGGCATCCCACAGGCCAACCCCGTTTTGTGGATGGGGGTCCTCGTAGCCATACCAAACCTCCAGGCCGGGACGCTGGGGATCGACATCCGTCACGTAGAATCGGTCTCCATGTCCGTATCCTGTGCTCCACATAATCCGTCCGTCGTTGTCGATTGCGATTGAGCCGTTCAGAATCTCGTCACAACCGTCACCGTCGATGTCGGCTACGTGTATGCCATGCTGGCCCTGTCCCTGATACCTCCAGCCAGACGTTTGATTGGACCAGCTCCAGGCCTTGACCAGTTCATTGTCTTTCAAGAACCATGCGTCGGCCTTCATAAGTCCATACGTACCGCGGAGCACCAGGATGCTTGGTGTCTTGCCGTCGAGATAGGCCACGCCCATTAAATGGCGGCTTGCGCGATTGCCGGTCGTATCTCCCCAGTCGCTAAGGTTGCCACGCGGAATCCAATCGACCCTGGCGATTTGCTCGCCGGTCTCGCCGTTCCAGACGGAACAGTACTCCGGCCCGGTAAGAACCCGTCCATCTTCGCGGCGATGATCCCCCTCGCTGGTCCTCAAAGCCACCTCAGCCTTACCGTCACCGTTGAAATCATAGACTACCATTGGCGAGTACCAGGTACCCAGCTCAATCGACCAGCCCAGGTCGTTGCGCCACAGAAACGTGCCGTCACTCTTGTAACCCTCCACTTTAAAAGTATTTGGACTTTTGCGCGCACGGCCCGGATCCACAATACCATCGGGGCGTTTGATAACAAAATCATATTCACCGTCGCCATCCAGATCGCCGATACCAATTTTGTGAATCCCACGACCTGAAATGTCGTCTCGCAGCGCCAATGAGATGTATTGTCGCTCCGGCGGGTTCGCCGAAAGTATGGCTCGGACAGAAGCCTCCTGCTCCTTACCATTCAGCACCGGCCTCACCCACCAAGTGTTTTCGCTATCCAGAGGCGGATTGGAATCCACAAAATCCGTGGTCTTCCGGACCGGTTCAGCGTTTAACTTTACAACTTCAGCATCGGCTGTTAAACGATAAACATTGAAGGTGATGCCTTCGGGATCGGTTTTGAGCAGACGCCAGCCTATGTACACCCTGCCCTGGCCCATCGGCACAGCCACAACACCACGGCCAAGTTTCTCATCAATACGCTGCTGTGCCCAGCCTAATGTAGGATTCTCCTCATATTCCGGATTGAGCGTATAAGCGCTGTAATTCGGTGCTATCGAAGCGTGTGAGATTGCTGTACACATAACAGTACAAATCAACAATGTGCTAAGGACATTTTCTCTAACCATGATTCATTAGCTCCTAATAGGAAAAAGACCCCCTGGGGGCCAAATATTTAGCCCCGCGTTTTACGCGGGGTCCGCAATTTATTTTGGAGTATCATCTTTGACAGGCTGTAATTGAATATATGTTGGTTTATCACGGTTGCAGACAAGCTTGCCCCTTAGGGGTTTAGCCTCTTTATATTCGAGCTCCACTACCTGAATCGAACTACGTGCTTGTTCATAGGGACTCTGCGGTCCACCATCGCGTCTGCTCGGGTGGGTAAAGTAAAAAAGAAACGCTCGGTCACCGCTAACTACCACGTCCGGGTGTCCACCTTTAACTTGATCATCCGGACCGGCGCCCGGTTGTTCCAGCAGGTTCTCCTGCTGTGGCGTCCAGTGCAACAGATCGTCGGAATGATATACACCCAACCCACGCCAGACATCCACGACCATCCAGTATTTTCCCTGCCATTGGAAGACCTTAGGCCCTTCACCGGGCCGATCGCCCAGAGCTTTGCCTTTGTCTGTCCATTGATACAAATCCGGGCTGTCGGCATAATAGATGGATTTGCCGTCACGTTCATTGTTGTACCATAGACGCCAAGTCCCATCCGGTAGTCGCAGCACGCATGCGTCTATCACCCGATCCGAGGATAGCTTCAGCACCGACTGCTTCGTCCACTTCAACAGATCCTGACTGGTCAGATGTACAATATCCCGTGGATGACGCCAGTCATTAAATATCCCTGGTACATGCGTTAGGTACATGTGATAGGTTCCGTTATGCTCGATCACCTCCGGAGCCCAGTAAGTGCACAGCATGCCTTGCGGCATTTGATTTGGCTCGCCCAAGTCGATGTCCGCGATCCCTCGATAGGTCCATGTCACCCCATAGTCCGACGACTCCGCAATTCCAATATGCGTGCCGTGCACCCAGGCCACACCCTGTTCCTTGGCCAAATTAGCTCGACGGTTGGTATAAAACATGAACCACTTCTTCTCCTGCTTATTCCAGCAAAGGACCGGATCAGCCGCACCATCGTGAATCGGGTCACGGAACAAAGGCTTGGGGGCCAGCTTGCCCCTTTGGGACTTACCCGGCCATGCCGGCTGATTAATAGTCGGTTCCGCACCAAGGCTAATTCCAGTGACAATAGCTGTCAGTAATAACGTCGATAAATAGATTATTCTCATGCGTGTATCATCATTTCCAAGCGGATTAAAGATTCTTCTGCTCAACGCTTTTGATTTGTATATCCGGCACCGGCTCACATCGATGGGTTTTAAAGTCCTTGACATTTTTCAATACAAATGTCGCGACATCCGGGGCGTGCTTGGCTTTTACATTGTTGAAATCTGCATCCTTTACATCGTCGAGAATAAATGCAGGCCGGAAATCCTCATTAATAAAACTTACTTCAACGTTATTTAGTTCAATTCCCTTTACATGACGGATAAAAAAGCCGTATGCTGGAATCTCGCCAAACATCCTCGGATCCGGGTATCCGGTCTCAAGCTCGGGGACCTCAACTTCAGCCTGCTCTTTCGGAGCACCGCCTGTAACCAATATCTTGATATTGCTCAGCTTCACGTCCTCGATGTTATGGCCTGGTATGCCCATGATGAGTGAGCCATAGTGTGGATCGGCGTTATACACAATAACGTTACTAATATTTACACGACGCAATTTGCCCACAGGCACGCCTTCCGGGCCGCGCATACGTCTGCCCAAACGCAGGAAAAACGGCGAATTGGTAATGTCACGCATAGTTATATTGGTTATAGTGACATCCTCAAGCAAACCTCCGTCCACCGTCTCAAGAGCAAATCCCCTACAGCGGTCGAACACGCAGTTGGAAATAGTAATATTCTTGAAGCCGCCATTGGACTCGGTGCCGAACTTTATGCGTCCGGTGACGCCGCCACGATCGAGCGACCACTGCTGAGCACTCTTAAAGGTGCCGTCCAAAAATGTGCCAAGGTCATATCCTGTAACCTGGCAGTTGGTTATCGTCACATTCTCCGTCGCTCTTGCATAACCCAGTGCATAAGAGCTCTTCAGGACAATTGCATCATCGTTTGGCGAATTGACGCTGCAATTGGAAATATGCACGTTGCGGCAGCAGTCGATGTTAATTCCATCACGGTTAGTATCAATCTTTATATTGTCAATCGTGAAATTATCGACCCCCGTCGGCAGTATGCAGAAATGGCCACACATATACATAGTTATATCTTTGATGATTATATTACGGCAGAGCTTAAGTGCTATCGCTTTATCACCTATGTTGCCGCCTTCCCGGCCATCAAGTCCGTGGCTAAGGCCTTTGCTGCCGTCAATCTTACCAGGACCAAGAATAGAAATATTTTCAAGATTCTCGCCCCATATCAGGCTGTTATGCCAGTGGCTATGTCCGAAGTCTTGGTATTTGTGTTCATCGCCCCATGGATTCGGCTCAGCCAAATCGTATCCAGCCTCGGCGTTAGGCTCAGCAGCTAATATCGTCGCTCCATGATCGAGGTAAAGCCCGACGTTGCTCTTTAAGTGGATTGAGAAACACAGGTACGTGCCTGCTGAAAAGTGCACCGTACCGCCTCCTGCTGCGTGCGCTGCTTCAATTGCCTTGTTGAGCGCTGGTGTATCGAGTGCCTTGCCATCACCCACGGCACCATATTCTTTAACGTCGAAAACCTTGGCATCAAGCTGAGTGACCATAAGAAATTGTGTGATAACCAAAAGAAAACAAATTATCAGGATCCGTTTTGCCATTATTTCTACTCCTTCTTAAAAAGTATTTAGCCCACCAATCCTTCGACTCCGCTCAGGACAGGTTTATTGGGGGGTTCTGAAGATTTTATTTTACCGTGACGTCCCAGACCTTTGAACGGCGAGATTCGCCGTCCGGCCCTCCGATATCAAGTACGACAACAAAGCTGCCGGGCCTTTTATATTCATGGATAGGATGCTGTTCGGTCGAGGCCGTACTGTCACCAAAGTCCCACTTCCAGGACGTTATATTACCGTAGGATAAATCCTTAAATGCTACTAAGCGGCGGTCCATATCCAATACGCGGAATGTCCACTGTGCCTCAATAGGTTTACGAAATTTCTTCTCAAGCGGCATCAATCGAAACGCGCACAAATGCGAGGCGTTGCCGTACATTTTGTGATTTCGCGAGAGATTCCAGAAGCCGTTATTGCTGCTACTGTTGACGTCATCGTAATCAATTACCGCCCAGCACAAGCCGATGATTTTGTTTTCCCACAATACTGATTCCACGGCACGGGCCGGGCCTTCGGGACCAGCATAATCAAAAAGCGTAATCCAAAACTCAAGCACGAGCCTGCCGGATTCGCCCGGCTTAAAGTCGTAGCTGCAAACTGCATTTGCAAAGGGCAGCTCCTTTATCCACGGCTGAACACCCCAGGCTAAGGTCCAGTCCTTACCATCAGCGGGCGTAAAGATATGATAGTTTTGTGCGTGGACGCCGTGGATAGCCCAGTTGGCTTCCTCGTCACTGATCCTATCATCAGCGGTTGCCGCAGCACCCACCTCTTTAGGTATCCACATTTCACGATGTCCCTTGTCAATCAGAGGACCACCTGAAGCGTCGGCATCCACCACCACTTCAAAGGTATCATTATGCAGACCGGCAAGGGAAAAGTCCCAATAGTTATCATAAGCCTCATAGAGGAAATACAATCGGTTCATTCCCTTGACCCAACCGACGCGCACTCGCACGTCCAGGTTATTCGGATCGGATTTCTTCCATTTGCCTTCGTCATCTACGAGCTGGTCGGTTCCGATGACATATTCGTCAGGCACCATGGCCCAGTCATCGGCTTGGCCATCTATCCGCGGTATCATGTTGGCAGGAAATTGAAAAACCTTAAATGTCACATCCTGTCGCTCAAGGGCTGCTGCTGGGTAACACACGAAAGCTGTAAGTATAATGATGTTTATCTTTTTACATGTGAACATTTAGTCCTCCAGTGTGGTTTTACCGCTCACTTTGCACCGATAACGATAAATTTCGTTCCATAAGGCACTAACTCCAGCGTCAAGCTTGCGACACCATTTTCTGATGAAGCACCGGTCAGAGGCTTAATGTCTCCCGTTGCTGGATACCAGACTTTTACCCGACCGCTGCCGGAAAGGGTCGCCTTGCGAGTTTGTTTTTCTCGGCTTTCGTTGAAAAACATATAAAGCTCAGCATCTCGCCATCTTCGGTGCGTGTACTTTATTGCCGGGCAAGTTTGCTCCAGTATGACATCGGATTTAGGCAGCGATTTAATCACGCGGTCGGTCACTTGCCCGGACGGCTCTATTATCGCCCAATCGAGAGCCGGCGGCCCGCTGACGTTGAGGAAAGTTTTCTCAACAACTATAGAAGGCGTCCGGCCAACAAAGATAACGCTGCCGCCTTTATCCGCAAAGGCCTGCAATTTATCCAAAGCCGCCTTGGATATCGCGGTCGCCGACGAGATAATCACAGCATGATACTTCTGGCCGCTGAGATTTTTGAGCTCATTTCCTTCGAGCTTTAACAGCGATCCTATTGACCGATCATCCACCACGTCGAAGTCACGCTGTTGTTCCAGCAACTGCTGCATAATAGTTAGGGCACAATCATTGGCCTGCTCGTCTCCCAGCCACATACTCATTGAAGGATGATAAAGCGCTATGGAAGCGGTAGGATGTCCCTGTGAAAGGATATAACAGGCTCTATTTAAATATCGAGCTACCTGTGGAAACTGCTCTGTTGCAAGCCAGCCACGCATACCACTTCGACCCTTGGACGAGGCCGGTACAAACATCACCTCGACCATGTTGATACCGCGGACGAGCTGATGGTTCAAAATCCACTTGGCCTGCTCGACATTCGGAGCAGGTTTATAAGCCGCAAAGCTTTCTGTGAATGCACGAGGTCTCGCGAAAAGGTGCGCCGCTGAAGAGGCATACTTCGGAAAGTCTGCTACTTTGTCCATCCAAATCTGACTCCAGATTGTGTCTATGCCGGGCATCTGGACGTGTCGCATGCACCTGAAAAAATCTCCCTCGGAGCGAACCAGGTCCAACATCTTATCTTCATGGTTGAGATGGACCAGGTACTGAAGATTATGTTCCGCGCACCATTTGGCCTGCACACCGAAGAAGTTCTCGCCGAACATGTCCGACCAGACGTCCCAGTAATCCGCCTTCGCCCGCCGTTGCTGCTCCGCCAAATCGCCACGCGTTAAAAATGAAGCTACGTATGGCCGGACGTCATATCCTTTTCGTTGCTGAAACTCTTGGAATATTTTATTCGTCCACGGAATGCCACGGATGCTGTAATCCGGCTCATCGCCTCTGAAACCCAGAACCGTCTTGCCAAACTCTTCACCAAAATACTTCTTGTATTGTTCATGGGTAAACTCAATAAACTGCTGAGTCGCCGCCGGGTCTAAGTAATCGCAAAGGGAATTGCTGGTATCCTTGCCGCGAGTGGGATTGTTGACGGCTCGCGTTGGTGAAGTGCGGAACTGGTGCTCGACAAGAAGCACCTGCCAATCGCCCTCTGGTGCCGTCCAGCTCAACTCACCGTTGCTTATATCGAGAACCTGACTGGTATTATCCTCTCTGTTTACCGCAACGACACTAACCGTTTCAGGCGAAAGTTTGCGCAAAATTTTCTCACCGGCAGCTACACTAAGACGCTCAGCAAGAACCAAGGCCTGCATCCGCAGGTCGGGCCGTTCCTTAGAAAATTTTCCTCCGGCAAAACCACTTGGATATTTGCCCTCATCGACCAGCCAAACTTTCATTCCACGGATGCGAGCCTGTTCGACCGCGACCTTCACCATCTCGAACCAGCCTGTAGTCAGATACTCCATATCATAGCCCGGCTCAAGCGTGACGGCCCTAACGCCATTTGCCTTAAACGTATCTAAATCACGAGTAATAACTTCTTCGGTAACGGGACCATCCCAGCCCCAGTAGAAAGTCATGCTGTATTCGGGCGGTGGCGTCTTAAAATTAGAAGCCACCTCCGCAACAGTTGGATTCGAGATTTGTGGCCAGGGTCTTTCCGCAGATAATACAGAATTGTGCCAGAGTATAACTAATACAAGAACCAAAAGTAGAATATTCAAATAGCTTCTCATGTCTTTGCTCCTATTTACTAACTGATTTCTTTTGACCAACTACACGATTTCATTTCACACTCATAATTTCGACCGTTGCTTCCTTAAGCCCCTCCGAACGCGCTTTCAGCCGTATCCTTCCAGGCTTATGAGTTGACTGCAAAATCGCAAGGCACAACCCGTTAAATGCTCTACGTTGGCCTGTCCTGAGCTGTGTCGAAGGATCGGCCTTAAATGAGTCATGGTCAACAGGATTTCCGTTATCAACGCCGATGAGACGTCCTTCACCTTCGATTTTAAAATGCACGAGCTTCTCAGCGTTGGGAACAACTATACCAGCGGTGTCAACAATCTCAACCATTATGTGGGCAACGTCCTGTTTGTCAGCGTTAACTGTGTCACAATCGACACTTAGCCGGATCGCGCAAGGCTCGCCTGCGGTTTGAACTTCCTTAACGCAGACCTCTTTGCCACCTTTTCTTCCGACTGCTTTCAGAACGCCCGGCTCATAGGGGACATCCCACGACAGGTGCAGGTCGGCGGTTGTACCATTCACCGGAGGGCTGGCGTATCGGTACCAGCTACCAGAATTGCCAGGCCGAGGAAATTCAAGACGTTTCTCGCCAAAGGATTTGCCGTTAAGAAATAGCTCGATAGCGTCACAGTTACTATAGCACAGAACTGGAATGACCTGTCCCTCTCTGCCGGGCCAGTTCCAATGCGGAAACAGATGTATCATCGGCTCATCTGTCCATTGGCTCTGGTAGAAGTAGAAGCTATCCTTAGGGAAACCACAAAGGTCGAGCACACCAGAGCTGGCATTTTTGCTGGGCCAACGTGACTCACCGAGGTAGTCGATGCCGGTCCACATAAAATCGCCGATGACATAGTCGCGTGTTGAAACAAACTTCCAAAGCTGCTCGGCGCGTATCATGCCTGTAGTATAGTTAGCTCTGACAACATTTGGATCTCTTCCCAGAGAGTAACCACCACGTCCGCCCCACACCGAGACGCCCTCGGTGCCGACAAACTTCCAATCCGGATGGGCATGACGGTCGAGGCTGTAGTACAATTCGCGACGTTCATGCCAGCGGTCAACGTAGTTATAGCCAACTATGTCGAGCAGCTCAAGAAACTCCGGCGTAGTTGAGCCACCGTCGGCGGCGATGTTGTCGCAACCCTGCGTAACCGGCCGCGTAGGATCCTCTCGGTGACATATATCAACGAGCTTTCGCAGCACTTCGTGACCGCCCTGGCGTGGTTGTTCCCTGACTTCGTTGCCTACGCTCCACATCACCACCGATGGGTGGTTGCGATCACGGTGGAGCATCGCTATCAAATCACGTTCCGACCACTCATCGAAATACTTATTATAGCCGTTGGTTATCTTACCTATCTGCCATTCATCGAAAGCTTCATCCATAACAAGGAATCCTATACGGTCGCACAGATCAAGAAATTCCGGCGCCGGAGGATTATGAGCAGTACGGATGGCATTGCAGCCCATTTTTTTGAGTATCCGCAGCCGACGTTCCCAGACACCAACCGGCACGGCTGCGCCGACGCAGCCGCCGTCGTGGTGCAGACACACCCCCTTCATCTTCACTTGTTTACCGTTGAGCAGGAATCCACGGTTGACATCATATTCTATCCTGCGAATCCCAAATACAGTATTAACCTCGTCCAGAGGCTTACCATCTCTGAGAACCACCGAGCGCAGCTTGTAAAGCATGGGCTTCTCTATCGACCAAAGGTTGGGTGAGTTGACCTGCATCTGTTGTTGAAGCTCGGTTTGCTCTCCGCCTTTCAGCTCAAAGTCTGATTCAACGCTGGTTATCTCTTTGCCATCGGCATCTATAATAATCGAGCGCAGTGTCAGCTTCACTAATGTTGTTTCCTCCTTTTCGACGCGCGTCCAGAAAGCCATGGTTGCTGACTCAGCACTAACTTGTGGAGTGGTAATATAAACTGCCCAATGGCCCACATGAGCTGACTCCGTAACAATTAGCCTAACGTGGCGATAAATGCCGGAGCCACTGTACCAGCGAGAGTTGGGCTGATTAGAATTATCAACGCGCACAGCAAGAATATTTTCCCCATCAACAAGGTAAGGCGTCAGGTCGTAATGAAAGCTTATGTAGCCGAAAGGTCGCTTGCCGAGGTATTGCCCATTTATCCAGACGGTGCTGTTTTCATAGACACCATCGAACTCAATCCAAACGCGACGGCTGTGTGCTAATTCCGACAGCTTGAAATGCTTGCGGTACCAGCCGACGCCGGTAGGGACATAGCCGCCTGCACCTCCGGTCGGAAATTCCTGGCGGAAACCTCCGGACTCAGGCTCAATGCTCCAGTCGTGTGGCAGGTCCAGCTCACGCCAACCACTATCATCGAAGGTAAACTGCTCAGCGCCTTGCACATCACCCAACTTGAGCTTCCAACCAAAATCCATTGGTATTATCCTCCGATCCGGCTCAGGACGGGCCTGGTGACTTTGTCCAGCCGCCAAATCCGAAGGACATGAACAAAATGCCATGATGATAAATATTAGACCGGTTAAAATGGGCTTGCTCATTTCAATCTACTCCCTTCTAATTTACACAAACTGACCATCTCGTCTTGTCATGCCTCCTGCCTCTGCTATCGTAGTGATGATGAAGCAAGCTCTGCTCTACCGTCTTCCGTTATCAATATTAGTTTTCGATTGATTGAAATTGCTTCATCCGCTTTCGATGGAGTAAGCAGGTAGAGTGGGCGGTGCACACTTTTTTTTAACGAACATTATTATAAGATACAATTTTTATGTTTCGCTGCGGTCTTATTGGGACTGACCGCTGGTAAAACCTGCAAGGGCATAGACCAGAGCTGCTTGCCAGTTGATGGCAATTTCATTGGTCTGGTAACTTCCCTCAATGTCCTGCCAGCCCGTCGCAGAATGTCCGCCTCCCACGATATAGCCTGGCCATGGCTCTTTTATGCCGTCGGCGCCGCTGCGCCTATCATGCGGATTCATCGGCGGTTGATGTCCCAAGCCGGTGACATAGCTGCGGTTATAATAATTTCTTCCGAATATATGACTT